>MDTB01071492.1_pt1 | contig 14483 bp, 11 predicted proteins | sample 811161 | NCBI WGS metagenome assembly MDTB01 (sample SAMN05326650, study PRJNA326480) | marine metagenome | isolation source: seawater | place: Mediterranean Sea | collected 2009
CCTCTTTCCATACCGAACAGAGAAGTTAAGTCTGATAGCGCAGATGGTACTAGGTAAAACTGGGAGAGTATGTCGTCGCCGCCCATACGGGGGCTTGTACCCTGAACTTGAAAAGCCTCAATTTTCTAAATTGAGGCTTTTTTTATACTTAATTTATGTTTAGATTAATACTTCTTTTTCTTTTTTCATCTATTTCAATAAGTCAAGAGAATGTAAATTATGATTCATATTTTATGGGTTTAGAATTGGGTAATATTGGAGCCCCTTTTTTATCATATTATCCTAATTTTCAATCAAAAAATCTTGAAATAAAATCAGATTTTATGGATAGTCGTTTGATTGAATATTATTATAATTATAGACTATTTGATAAGTTTTTTATTTTTGAAACTGATATTAAAAATAATATAACATATATAAGTGGAAATAACGAAGGAGGTTTTATTAGTTCACAACTAACTAGACCAATTTCAAATCACTCTCATATTAATTTTTATTATAATAATTTAATTTCAAATGGTTTTTTTCAACTTCAAGAAAACAGATTCAGTAATTTAGGTTTTGAGTATGCTTATTTTAATGAAAATAAGCCGTATGCTTTTTCTTTTTATTTTAATTCAATTAATGGTTTTTATGAAGAAAGTGGTGGAGTTTTTGATTATAATCAAAATCTTTCTGACGATTTACAGCAAACTTATTTTTCTGAAGCTAATTCGGAAATTAAAAATAGAAATTTTTCATTAAATCAATATTACAAATTTAATTCAGGGAAAATGATTTCCTACTTAATTGATTATAATAGATATAGAAAAGTCTTTTCTGATAATGACCCATCCTCTTATCACTATTCTTATACACCATTATATTTTTCTATTGTTGATAATTATCAAAACACATCAATTTTTTACCATGTGAAAAATAAATTAACTCTTCATTCTAATTATTTTCTTGAAAAGAATATTGACTTTTCTTTTATTTATAATCTATATTATCATGATTTAATTACTAATAATTTAGGAGATTTTATTTTTTCTATTTCTAATTTTAAAAACCCAGTAGATTATAAGTATAAATTTGATCTAAATTTTTGTCCAATTGGGCATAATAAAAATAATTATGACTTAAAATTAATGTATGTTTTAAAAACTAGTAAATTTTATGGAGAGTATCTATTGGGTTTTAATAAACAAAAACCTAATCTTTTTTCAGGAATATATTCTCCTAACTCATTGACTAATTTAAGTTGGGAGGATGATATTTATTCTTTAAAAAATATTTACATCTCTCTTAATAATTCGATTTCTAATAGAAAAATTGATTTAAATTTTAACTATCGAAAGATTCATAATTTATTATACTATAACAACTATGCTCTTTATACTCAGTTAGAAAGTCCAGTTGATTATTTTTATTTTTTATTTCAGAAAAATTGGGTATATAAAAAATTAAATGTTAATCAAGCTATTCATTTACAAAAAGAATATTTTGATAATAATGAAAATTCTAATATTTTATCAGTTCCTTTTTTTCTTTTTCATCAGTCTATTAAATATAATTTTGATTTATTTAAAAAGATAAGTTTAAGAATGAATATTGATTTTAAAATTCATTCTAATTATTATCCTAATACTTTTATGCCATTAAGCTCTTTTTTTTATAATCAAAATAATATAAAAGTTGGTGGTGTTCCTTTTTTTTCAGCAGGTTTTTATTTGAAAAAAAATAATTTTTCTTTAGGTTTTATCTTTAGAGATGTTCAATATGTTTTTCTGGAAAGGGACTATATTACTCAGGATTATATTGCAAATCCAACAAATTTAAGTTTATATATTAACTGGAAATTTACAGATTAAGTTTTTTGTTTTTTCTTTTTTGCCGCTGGAAATAAAATATTATTTAAGATCAGTCTATAACCAGGCGAGTTTGGGTATAATTCTAATTCTGTCTTAGGATCTCCTATTTTATGTTTATAATCTTCTGGGTCATGACCACCATAAAATGTCCAGGTTCCTTTTCCAAATTTACCATGAATATATCTAGCTTCATTTAAAGAATTATTTTCTCCCATAATAATTACATTTGGTTTAATTAATTCTTTAGAAAAGGATGTGGTTTGACCTATAAAACCTTTAATTATTCTTGAGTGATTTTGACAAAGCATTGTTGGGACAGGATCCCATTTTGCCGAAAACTCAAATAATGTAAAAAAGTCATTTTCCTCAGAAATTAATTTTCTTCTATTTTCAGTCATATCAATGTCAGAAAACTCATATTTATTAGGGTCTTCAATGATTTTGAAATTTTGAAATGCTAATGTTTGATTGAAATTTAATTTTTCTTGTGCATTTTTTTCCATTTGATCTCCATCAAACATCGATTTGCAAATATCTACTCCTTCAGCAGATAATGCTATGTCAAATGAATCAGTTGCACTACACATTGCAAACATAAATCCCCCTCCTGCAATATATTCTTTAATTTTTTTAGCTATTTCTAGTTTTTGTTGAGAAACCTTAGAGAATCCATTTTTTTTAGCATTTTCTTCAAATATTTTTTTTTGTTCTATATACCAAGATGCGTTTTTGAAACTTCTATAAAACTTTCCATATTGACCAGTAAAATCTTCATGATGAAGATGTAACCATTCATAAAGAGGTAAAAGATCATTTAGTATTTCATCGTCATATATTAAATCATATGGAATTTCCGCATACGTCAATGCTAATGTTACGGCATCATCCCAAGGTTGTTTGTTTTTTGGAGAGTACACAGCAATTTTAGGAGCCTTTTCTAATTTAATAATATCTTTATTGCTTGATGGTGAATTAATGTTATTAAATATATTTTGTATTTCATTATTAGAAATAATTTCATAACTAACTCCTCTATATGTACATTCTAATGCTATTTCATTGAGATTTTTTATTAAAAAACTACCTCCTCTGTAGTTTAATAACCAGTCAACTTCCAAGTTGTTTTCTAGAATCCAGTATGCAATTCCATAAGCTTTTAAATGATCTTTTTGATTGTCTTTATCCATTGGAATTAAAATATAATTTCCAAAAGAATTAAATGAAAAAAGAAATAGAAGTACAAAAAAATTAAAATTCGTCTTCATTCTCATTATTATTCATTTTAGAGTGGAATTCATTTTGATACATATCTTTTTCAAGATTTCCGAATTTTGCAAGTGAAGCGTTGAATTTTAGTCGCCTTCTTCCAAGGGGGCCATTTCGATGTTTTGCAATAATAAATTCAGCTTGCCCAACGCATGATGTTTGAGGTTCGGTGTCCCACATGTCAATATTATAATATTCTGGTCTATATATAAAATTTACTATATCTGCATCTTGTTCTATTGCACCAGACTCTCTTAAATCAGATAGAATAGGTCTTTTATCGTTTCTCAGTTCTACACTCCTGTTTAATTGAGATAAACAAATAATAGGAATATTTAACTCTTTAGCAATACTTTTTAATGATCTAGAAATTGATGATATTTCTTGTTCTCTTACTCCACCTTTATGAGAGCCTTGCATTAATTGTAAATAGTCAATAATTACAACTTTAACATCATGTTGAGCAACTAATCTTCTACATTTAGCTCTTAAGTCAAATATTGATAATCCAGGTGTGTCGTCTATATATATATCTGCGTTTTCAATTTTTTTAATTTTTGTATGTAATTGTTCCCACTCAAATGGTTCCATTTTTCCACTACGAAGTTTTTCAGATGCTAAACCTGTTTCTGAAGAAATTAGTCTAGTTATTAATTGAAGAGAGTTCATTTCTAATGAAAAAAGTGCGACGGGTTTTTCATGGTTAACTGCAATATTTCTAGCCATTGATAATACAAAAGCTGTTTTTCCCATTCCAGGTCTCGCGGCAATGATTATCAAGTCAGATTTTTGCCAACCAGATGTAATTTTATCAATTTCTAAAAAACCAGATGGCACTCCGCTAATTCCGTCTTCATTACCAATACTTTCAATTTCTTTAATTGCTTGATGAATTAAATCAGTCGCTTTACTATAATTTTTCTTGATACTTCCTTCAGTAACCTTAAAAATTTCTCTTTCTGCTTTATCCATTAATTCAATTATATCTGTTGTTTCATCAAAAGCATCGCTAATTAAATTTGAGGAAATTGATATTAATTTTCTTTGAATAAATTTTTGTAATATAATTCTTGCATGGTTTTCAATATGAGCAGAGGAAATTACTTTTTGAGTTAATTCTGCTAGATAGACTTCACCTCCACACATTTTTAATTTTCCATTTTTTCGAAGTTTATCTGAGACTGTTAATAAGTCAATGGGTTCGGCATCATTAAATAGTTCAAGAAGAACTTGGAAAATTTCTTGATGTTTTTCTTTATAAAAATATTCCGGACTTAGAATTTCTATTGCAGTAGCAGTTGCATTCTTATCAATCATTAATGCCCCTAAAACACCTTCCTCAAAATCTATTGCTTGAGGTGGTATTTTTTTATTTTGTAGAGCTAATATTTTTGAATCTTTTTTTTCCATTTTGAATTATTAATTTACTAAATCTTAGTCTTTGTAGATACCCATTTTAGAAAATTTTTCAATTCTTTTTATGGAAATATTTTCTCTTTTTATTTTATTCAATTTTTGAAGACTGTTAAGTATTGTTTTCTTTACTTCTAAAAAACATTTATTAGGGTTGTTGTGTGCTCCGCCAAGGGGTTCTTTAATTATTCCATCAATCATTTTATTTTTCAACATGTCTTTAGGGGTTAATTTTAAAGCTTCAGCGGCAACTTCTTTATGCTCCCAATTTCTCCATAATATCGAAGAGCAACTTTCTGGGGAGATAACAGAGTACCAAGTGTTCTCTAACATATATACTAAATCACCAACACCTATACCTAATGCCCCCCCTGATGCGCCCTCTCCTATAATAATTGATATTATAGGAACTTTTAAAGTACACATTTCATAGATGTTTCTGGCAATAGCTTCTCCTTGTCCTCTTTCTTCAGCCTCCAGACCAGGGAAGGCGCCTGGGGTGTCAATTAATGTCACGATGGGTTTTTCAAATTTTTCTGCTAGTTTCATTAGTCTTAGGGCTTTTCTATATCCTTCAGGATTTGACATTCCAAAATTTCGATATTTTCTCATTTTTGTATTTTTCCCTTTCTGTTGCCCAATAAACATTACAGTTTCATTTGCTATTTTTCCAAAACCTCCAATCATAGCTTTATCATCGCTTATATTTCTATCTCCATGTAATTCAATAAATGAGTTTTTTGATAAATAATTTATATAATCTAGTGTATACGGTCTTTGAGGATGTCTGGAAATTTGAACTCTTTGCCAAGCAGTTAAGTTTTGATATATTTTCTTCTTTTTTTGTGTAAATTTATTTTTTAAATCTTCTAGAACTTTTGTGATATCAGAATTTGTGTTTTTTCCAATTTCTATTGTATTATTTATTTGAGTCTCTAATTCTTCTAGTTCTTTTTCAAAATCTAAATATTCCATTTTCTAAAAATATTTATTAAATATAACTATTTAAATATTCTAGATACTATTTTATTTCTTAATTAATTCTTTTAAATATATCTTTGTTATTATTTGTTTATATGATTTGTTTTCCAAATGCAAAAATTAATATTGGTCTTAGGCTTTTGTCTAAAAGAGAAGATGGATTTCATAACATTGAATCTATATTTTTTCCTATTAATTTGTGTGATATTTTAGAGATTTCAAAATCTAAAAAAAATCAATCCAAAAAAATTAAGTTAAATTATTTTGGTAATCTTCAGTTAATTAATAATAACTTATGTATTAAAGCTTATAATTTATTAGATCAGGATTTTGATTTACCGCCTATTGAAGTTTCATTATATAAAAAAATACCAATTGGTTCAGGTTTAGGTGGGGGTTCTTCTAATGCAGTATCAATGTTAAAAATTATCAATAAGTTTTTTAAACTTAATTTAAATCAAAATCAATTATTAAAATATTGCTTCAAAATAGGTAGTGATTGTCCTTTTTTTTTATTTAATAAGCCAAGTCTTGTTACTGGTTTAGGAGATGTAATTAATTCAAAAATTAATTTCAATTTAAAAGGTTATAAGTTATTATTAATTTTTCCAAATAAATTTTTATCAACTAAATATATTTTTAAAAATATAGAGGATAAAAATTTTTTAATTGAGGAGAATAAAAAAAAATCAGATCTATTTTGTAAAATACTAAATAATGATTTTCCAATTCTACTTTGGAAAGAAATTTTAAAAAATGATTTAGAGTTAACTTCAATGAAATTTATTCCGGAAATTAAAAAAATCAAGGAAAATTTGTATAATATGGGAGCTGTTTATTCTAGCATGTCAGGTTCTGGCTCCTCAGTTTACGGAATATTTCCTAAAAATATTAATATTAAGAAGCCTTGGATAAATAAATATTTTCACTTTACAGAAAATTTAGATTAGAATGCAAGTTTTTTAAATGTAATTGCAGATATTGTCATGAATAAAATATTAGGAATCCATATGGCAAATTCTGGACTCATATCGCCGTTTAATGTTAAGGTTGTTGAAAATTTCATTAAAAATATATAAATAAAACACATTAATATACCTAATGAAAGTTTTAGACCTAACCCCCCTCTGTTTCTTTTAATAGATATTGAGAATCCTAACAATGTAAGAATAATAATAGAAAATGAATTTGAAGTCCTTTGTGTCTTTTCAATAATTTCAAGCTTTAAGTCAAGGTTCCCAACTCTTTTTTCTTCTTTAATAAATTGTTTTATTTCTTTGGTTGTCATAGATTGAATTTCTCTTTTTTGTTTGAATATTTTATTAGGATCTTCATTTAAATCAATATAAATACTCTTTTTGCCTATATTACTTCTAATTTTAGAATTTTGTTTTTCACGATCATATTCGAATTTATCAATTTTGTAATCTGTAATTTTCCACTTTAGTAAATTTTTATCCCATTCAATTATTTTAGAGTTTATTTTTTTTTGGAGTTTTCCATTACTTATTTTTTGCCAACAGAAATTAGTTCCTTTTTTTTCTTTAACATTATAATAATCCATATATATAATAGAGTTTTTTTTCACCGACTTATTGAAGTTTTTTTCTGTTTTTACATCTGTTTTTTTTATATAATTATTTTCAAACTCTAGTCTTTTTTCATTTGTCTGTGGGGTTACATAATTAGTCAATAGAATGCAAGGGAAAAAGATAATTAATGAGCATATAAAGTATGGTTTAAATAATCTCCATGGACTTATTTTACTATTATAAAATGCAATTATTTCAGAGTTTTCACTTAACCTTGATGTAAAAAAAATCACAGAAATAAAAGTAATTAATCCACTAAAAACTGTTCCGTAATGAATTATAAAATTTAAATAATAGTCTTGTAAAATTAAATTTAAGGGTGCATTATTATCTATGAAATTATCTATTTTTTCTGAAAGATCGAATACAACAGCAATTGATAAGATAATTGAAATAGAAATTAAATACGTTCCAAGAAATTTTTTATAAATGTACTTGTCAATTTTCTTCATACTATAACCTTCTTTCTAATTTTTTAACAATTGAATTCTTCCATTTTAAATAATTTTCTTTTTTTATTTCTTCTCTTGCTTTTTTAATTAATCTTGAGTAAAATGATAAATTATGAATACTCGCAATTTGCTTACCTAGTAGCTCATTAGACATAATTAAGTGTCTGAGATAAGCTTTGCTATAATTTCTATCTACATAACAATCCCCGTCAACATCAATTTTTGAAAAGTCATTTTTCCATTTTTTGTTTTTAATATTAATGCTCCCTTCCATTGTATATATTAATCCATTTCTTGCATTACGTGTTGGTAAAACACAATCAAACATGTCTACCCCCAGTGCTATACACTCTAATAAGTTTGTAGGAGTTCCTACCCCCATTAAATAACGTGGTTTTTTAGAAGGTAATATATTTGTAACCACTTTTGTCATGTCATACATTTCTTTGTGTGGCTCTCCAACTGAGAGTCCACCAATGGCATATCCTTCAAAATCATAAGAAGCAATTTTTTCGGCAGATATTTTTCTTAAATTTTCATATGTCCCCCCTTGAACAATTGGAAAAAGTAATTGATTATAATCATATAAATTTTTACTTTTTTCAAATTGAATTTTACACCTTTCTAGCCATCTATGTGTTAATTCCATAGATTTTTTCACGTAATTATGTTCACATGGGTATGGTGTGCATTCATCAAATACCATAATTATGTCAGCACCTATATTTCTTTGTATTTCAATTGCTCTTTCAGGTGTAAAAAAATGAGAACTCCCGTCTATATGTGACTTAAATTCAACTCCTTTTTCTGTGATTTTCCTACTGGATGATAATGAGTATACCTGGTATCCACCACTATCAGTTAAAATAGGTTTTTTATATCCAATGAATTTATGAATACCTCCTGCTTTTGTAATAATATCAATACCGGGTCTTAAGTATAAATGATAAGTGTTCCCGAGTATTATTTCAGCTTTCACTTCTTGATCTAATTCTCTTTGATGGATTCCTTTAACTGTCCCCAAAGTTCCAACAGGCATAAATATAGGAGTATTTATAATTCCATGATCAGTCTTTAATTTTCCAACTCTAGCATTTGATTTTTTATCATGACAAATAATCTTAAAACTCATATTAATGTTTTATTTTAGCAAATATAATTTTAATATAATAATTTATAATTGGGTGTCTATTAGTTTAATATTTAAGTATTTTCCAAATTTAAACGTTGATTTTAAGCAAAAAGTCGAAAAACTTTTCCCATTATATAAAGAACATAATAGTAAAGTAAATTTAATTTCTAGAAAAGATTTTGATTGTTTTTATGAAAAACACGTCCTGCATTCATTATCAATTTCTAAATTTTTTCAATTTAAAAAAGGTCAAGACATTATGGATTTAGGAACAGGGGGTGGATTTCCTGGTTTACCTTTAGCAATTTTATTTCCTGATACAAAATTTTATTTAGTTGATTCAATAAAAAAAAAAACAGATTGCGTCTCTAGAATTGTATCTGAATTAAAATTAACAAATGTCCAGGTTATTAATGCTAGATCAGAAATTTTAAATAAAAAGTTTGATTATATTGTCTCTAGAGCTGTTGCCTCTTTGACAAAATTAGATTCTTGGTCTAATAATAAATTTAAAGAAATAGAAAATAGTGGTTTAATTTGTTTGAAGGGTGGTGACTTATCTTACGAATTAAAAGGATTTGAAAATAGAGTTAAAATAATTGATATTTCAAATTACTTTGAGGAAGATTTTTTCTTAACCAAGAAAATTATTTTTTTACAAAAAATGAATTAAAATATTTATTATTAATAATATGATAATATAATCTAAAAAAAATTATATTTGTATCCCGAAAATCATAAGTTATGAGCAAAAGAACATTTCAACCATCGAACAGAAAAAGAAAAAATAAACATGGTTTTAGAGAAAGGATGTCTACTCCTTCTGGTAGAGATGTTTTATCTAGAAGAAGAGCAAAAGGTCGAAAAAGATTATCTGTTTCTGATGAGATTCCAAAGAAATAGGTTTTTCTATTTGTTTGGAATTTTTGCAATATAAATTTTTAAGATTTTTTAAATATATAATTAGTTTTTTATAAGTTTGATACGTATAAAATGCCTAAAGACCTATCTATAAAATCTGTTCTCATTATTGGAAGTGGCCCAATTGTCATTGGTCAAGCCTGTGAATTTGATTATTCAGGATCTCAAGCATCAAGGTCTCTTAGAGAAGAAGGTATTGAAGTATCACTAATCAATTCTAATCCAGCTACTATTATGACTGATCCCGTAGTTGCTGATAACATTTATTTATTGCCTTTAAATTGTGATTCTATAGAAAAAATATTATCAGAAAGAGACATAGATGCTGTTTTACCATCAATGGGAGGTCAAACTGCATTAAATTTATGTATTGAGGCTGATGAAAAAGGTATTTGGAAAAAATATAATGTCAAAATAATAGGAGTTGATATTGATGCAATTAATATAACTGAAGACCGTGAGGCTTTTAGAGGACTTATGGAAAAAATAAATATTCCGGTTGCTCCTTCAAAAATCGCAACTTCTTTTTTAGAAGGTAAATCGATTGCTCAAGAATTAGGTTTTCCTTTGGTAGTTAGGCCTTCTTTTACCTTAGGGGGTAGTGGAGCATCTTTTGTTTATGAAAAATCACAATTTGAAGAAGCATTAACTAAGGGTTTACATGCATCTCCTATACACGAAGTTTTAATAGATAAAGCTTTATTAGGTTGGAAGGAGTATGAATTAGAACTATTAAGAGATTCTAACGATAATGTTATAATTATTTGTTCTATTGAAAATATGGATCCAATGGGGATACATACTGGTGATTCTATAACTGTTGCTCCCGCTATGACACTGTCAGATACGTGTTATCAAAATATGAGAAATGCTGCAATTAAAATGATGCGTTCAATTGGAGATTTTGCAGGTGGGTGTAATGTTCAGTTTGCTGTTAGTCCTGATGAAAAAGAGGATTTAGTTGCTATAGAAATTAATCCAAGGGTATCTAGGTCTTCTGCTTTAGCATCTAAGGCGACCGGTTATCCAATAGCAAAAATTTCCGCGAAACTAGCAATTGGGTATACTTTAGATGAATTAAAAAATCAAATAACTGGTTCTACATCTGCTTTTTTTGAGCCTACTCTTGATTATGTGATTGTTAAAATACCAAGATGGAACTTTGATAAATTTGATGGTTGTGATAAAGAATTAGGATTGCAAATGAAATCCGTGGGAGAGGTCATGGCTATTGGTAGAAGTTTTAAAGAAGCTTTGCAAAAGGCTTGTCAATCACTTGAAATTAAAAGAAATGGATTAGGTGCTGATGGAAAAGGATGGACTAATCAAGATCAGATACTAGAATCTTTAAAAAGACCAAGTTGGGATAGGGTCTTTAGAATATATGATGCGATAAAACTAGGTATTCCTTTAAGTAGAGTAAAGGAATTAACTGGTATGGACATGTGGTTCTTAAAACAAATAGAAAACATCATTCTAGTTGAGAAAGAAATAAGTCAATCATCAATTAATAACATTTCACAAGACTTATTGCTTGAAGCAAAAATGAGTGGATTTGCAGATAGACAAATAGCCCATCTTTTGAATTGCTTAGAAAGTGAAGTTTTTAATAAAAGGAAAGAATTTGATATAAATAGAGTTTATAAATTAGTCGATACTTGTGCGGCAGAGTTTAAAGCTTCAACACCTTATTATTATTCTACTTTTGAAAAGAAATCTTATGTTCAATCCGGAGAGCTAGTAGAATATAATGAAAGCAAATCATCAAAAAATAAAAAAATTATTGTATTGGGTTCTGGCCCAAATAGAATAGGTCAAGGAATAGAATTTGACTATTGTTGTGTTCATGGAGTTTTAGCAAGTAGGGAATGTGGTTATGAGACTATTATGATTAATTGTAATCCAGAAACAGTTTCTACTGATTTTGATACTGCTAATAAATTATATTTTGAACCAGTTTTCTGGGAACATATATATGATATTATTATTCACGAAAAGCCCGAAGGTGTTATTGTGCAATTAGGAGGTCAGACAGCTTTAAAATTAGCAGAAAAATTAGAAAAATATGGTATAAAAATAATTGGGTCCAGTTTTAATTCTTTAGATATTGCAGAAGACAGAGGGAGGTTCTCAGAAATGTTAAAGAAATTAGAAATACCTTACCCTGAGTTTGGTGTTGCTCAGTCTGCGGATGAGGCATTGCAAATATCTAATCAACTTTCATTTCCAATACTTGTAAGACCTTCTTATGTATTAGGTGGGCAAGGGATGAAAATAGTTATAAATGATAGGGATTTAGAGCATCATGTAGTTAATTTATTGAAAAGTATTCCTGGAAATAGAATCTTATTAGATCATTATTTAGATAAAGCAATTGAAGCTGAAGTTGATGCTATTTGTGATGGTGAAGATGTGTATATTATTGGAGTAATGGAACACATAGAACCGTGTGGTATTCACTCAGGAGATTCTAGTGCTGTTTTACCTACTTTTAGTTTAAGTGAAAAGGTTATTAAAGATATGTTAGACTATACTAAAAAAATTGCTTTAAATTTAGAAGTCGTAGGATTAATTAATATACAATTTGCTATCAAGGATGATAATGTTTATGTTATTGAAGCGAATCCAAGAGCATCTAGAACTGTTCCATTCATTTCTAAAGCATATTTAGAGCCTTATATAAAATATGCAACTAAAGTAATGTTAGGAGAAAATAAACTTAAGGACTTTAATTTTAACCCACAAAAAAATGGATTTGCTATAAAAGTCCCTGTTTTCTCTTTCGAAAAATTCCCAAATGTAAATAAAGAATTAGGTCCAGAGATGAAGTCTACTGGAGAAATGATATATTTTATTAAGAATTTGGAAGATCCATTCTTTGTAAAGCTTTACTCAGAAAGAAATCTTTATTTAAGTAAGTAATTATTATGGCTTTTATAAAAGCAGTTTTAATAGGTGTCGCTGTTTATTATGTGATAGGTTTTGTTTCTAGGCTTTTAGCTCCATTTTTAATTAGAATGTTTGTTAGAAGGATGTCTAGAAAATTTGAAGAGCAGGTTAAAAATGCTAACCGATCTAATAATCAAAAAACTAAAAAATATAAAACTCATCAAAAAGGAAAGACAATTGTTGAATATGAAGATGATGAGAAAGAAAAAAAGAAAGATTATGGGGGAGATTATGTTGATTATGAAGAATTAGAAAAATGACAAAATGAATTGGAAAGATTTACTATTTAAAAAGAAATTATTATTTCACGCTATAAGTATTGCTTTATTTGCACTGATTACATTAGTGTATTGTAATCCTATACTTGAAGGGAAAAGAATAAAGCAAGGTGATATTATCCAATTTCAGGGTATGTCTAAAGAAATACAAGACTTTAGACAAAATACAGGTGATGAGGCGCTTTGGACTAACTCAATGTTTGGGGGAATGCCTGCTTATCAGATTTCAGTGAAATATCCAAATAATATTTTACTTTACATTGATAAAGCTTTACAATTGGGTTTTCCTAGACCTATAGGTGTGATGTTCTTATATTTTCTAGGGTTTTATATTCTAATGTTATCTATGAAATTAGATTATAAATTAGCTTTTTTGGCTTCTATAGCTTTTGGCCTTTCATCTTATTTTCTAATAATTTTAGAGGCAGGTCATAATACTAAAGCACATGCTATTTCTTATATGGCGCCTACTATTGCTGGCATGTTATGGTGCTTCAGAGGAAAAAGATTATTAGGTTTCTTTTTGACTTTTTTGTTTTTAGGCTTGCAAATTAGAGCTAACCATCCTCAAATAAGTTATTATTTGATGTTTGTTTTATTTGCTTTTTGGCTAAGCTATTTGATTTATTCTATTAGAGATAAAAAGATAAAAGCCTTTACTTCTAATACTATAGTTTTTGTTTTAGGTTGTTTTCTAGCTATTATGATTAATGTTGCATCTCTTTGGTCTACTTATGATTATAGTAAGTATACTATGCGTGGAGGATCTGATTTAATTCAAGAAGAGTCAGGGCTTAAAAAGGATTATGCTATGCAATGGAGTTATGGTAAAATGGAAACCTTTAACCTATTAATTCCAAATTTATACGGAGGGATATCAAAGTCATTTTTAGAAGACTCAGATTCAGAGGTTTTTAAAAGCTTTACAAGAATACAAAGTAAAAAACAATTTGAATTTGAAAAACAATTTGATGAATGGGTTAAAAATATTTTAGGCGTTGATTTTTCATTATATGATAGTCTTGAACAAAAATACCAATCTCAAAAAATAACTGAAGAAGAAATGGAAACCCTCATACAGTTATATGGCAAGCTGAAACAATCTGAATCAGTTATAGTTCAAAAACAAAATGAAATATATTCGAAGCTTTTCAAAGACATTCCAGCTTTACAAGCTGCTACTTCTGCGTATTGGGGCCCTCAGGCTTTTACTTCAGGGCCTGTTTATTTGGGTTCCACTGTACTTTTTTTATTTTTCTTAAGCTTATTTTTTCTTTTTCATGATATAAAAAGAATTAAAATTCTTAAAATATGTCTTTTGAGTGTATGTTTTATTTCCTTACTATTAGCTTGGGGTAGTAATTTAGAATGGTTTAACAATTGGATTTTTAATTATTTCCCTTTATATAATAAGTTTAGAACTGTATCAATGATTTTAATCATAGTTCAGTTAGTTGTTCCTATTATTGCTATTTTGGGATTCAATAGTTTTTTAAATTCGGATCTAAATTTTAAAGACAAAAGAAATAAAATTTTTTTAGCAGGTGGGTTGGGAATTTTCATATGTTTAATCTTTGTGGTTTTATGGAATCAGTTTTATACTTATTCTAATGATTTATTAAATGAATATTCTAGTTTTTTTGATA
>MDTB01099156.1_pt1 | contig 14483 bp, 24 predicted proteins | sample 811161 | NCBI WGS metagenome assembly MDTB01 (sample SAMN05326650, study PRJNA326480) | marine metagenome | isolation source: seawater | place: Mediterranean Sea | collected 2009
TAGTACAAGATTTTTTATACTTTTCACTATCTCTATGATATGCATTTTCAGCAATACATAATTGTGATAAATTGTTATAAATAGTTTTTGCAGTGTCATTACTAACAATTATCTCTCTAAAAACTACTCTGCAAACCCCCCTTATCCACGTTGCACCCAATGCCATGTGTTTATATGCATCTTCTTGTATTAAATAAATATTTTTTATCCATTGAACAATACTTTTTGTTTCAATCATATTATATAGTTCTCTTGCTCTTCCGCAAGAATAAGCTTCATAATATGATAATAAAATATTTATAACTTTTGTTGGGGTAAAAATATTATATAAATTTTGTAATCTCATTTCAATAGTATCACCATCTATAATACTTATAATATCAAAATTTGTTACCAACTCTTTAATTTTTTTTGGTTTTGTATTAAAATAAGGAGGTTTTATTTTTTTTTCTGCTTGGATAAGTAGTGTTAATAGACTCATTTAAAGTAAGAAAAAAATATATAAATAATATTTTTTATTAATTATTTCAATACTATGACACTCTATTATCATTATTACACCAAAACTTTAAAAAGTCTTTCAAATCTCTAAAAAGACAAATATCCATGCATATGAAAAGGGTAATAAATAATCCAATGACAACCATTCCTAATAATGTGTTTAACAAAAAATCTATATAATGAAATTGATATGCCCCACTCATCAATTTAACAAATGAACCAAATAGAAAACATATGAATGCAAAACATATTATACTTATTGTTTTTTTCAAAATTGGACAGTGAAATCTTATGGTACAATATCCTTGTTTTGTTTTTTCAATATGAAAATTCTCTTTTCTACATATAGGACATTTTTGAAGTTTTTTCTTTAAACAATCATGACATAAAATACATTTTTTACATTGATTACAAGAGTTTTTATGGATTGTTTTGCTGTAACATATGATACATTCATTTAAACAACCTATTGGAATTATTTTATGCATTTTGATATATTTTTAATTATTAAATGTGTAAGGGTGCTTGTCATTTTAAACCAAGTTGAAGCTAAATTTTTTTTTAGCTACTTTTAATATATGTTACACCTACACACTACACACTACACCCTACACACCCTACACACATAGCACAATCCACACACAACCATCAAATATAATAAAACTATTAAAACAACCCTATAAAAACAACTTATTGTATCTAAAATGGCAAAAAGAGAAAGAGAAAACAGATTAGATCAGCTTATCAAAGATGATAAAGTAGAAAGAAAAAAAATAAAAATGACACCATTGGTTAATTCAATAGCTTTCAACCCAGCTACAAGGGTAAAGACATCATTACCACTTCCTGTGAATGTAGTGTCAGATAAAATATTAAGTCCTATTTCACATTGGACATCTTTGGACTCTGAATACATTACCTGGAAATATAAAGGTAAATGTAATCCTAAGTTGGTTTTCAGTGGGAAAAGAAAAGCAGCAACCTTTTTATTGGCTCCAATGCTTATCAAAGATTCTAATTTGGGTGTTGAAGGTAATTTAAATATTACTGGAGATTTGAAATCAGCAAGATTTACATTGGATCTAGAACAAGGTTGTCCAAAGGAATGTGTATCTAAGTTTCCTGATCTAGACATTAAACAAGAAAAGTGTATGGAATATCTTCATCAAAAAGTTCATGAAGGCTTAAAATATGCATGGATGGAAGATTTGTGGAATAAAGCAGGTGAACATGATGATGAAGGTGAAAGCATGGAAGATTTTATCAAAGAAGGTTACCTTGCATGGTATAAAGAATATAAAGATCTGAATGATAATGAAAAAAAGTTTATATCTATGAAAAGGTATTTAAATACTTATGATGGTAAACCAAACAGTCCTACATTTTGGAAGAAAAATAAAGAAGGTGAATGGAAAGTTTATGATGTTGACTCTCTCCCAGATGGCTCACTTGTACAAGTTGAATCAAGTATGAGATTTTATAACATTGAAGGTGATGATGGTATGTATGGCTGTTCCATGGACATTGGTGATAATATTTTAGTCATTTATGCACCAAAAATTGAACACAGTGATAACATACCATATATTGAATTTTAAACTGAAATTTTATTATTTAATAATAGAAGCTGATGTTTTTTTAATGTTTTAACTTCATTAATCAATAAACATAGCCAATGTCCTATTAATCCTATTGTAAAAGTTAGAAGTGGAATAGCTATACAAATAATATAAAATTTAAAATAATAATTTTGTTCTTCTAAGATTTCAATTTTAATTTCATTATGTTCATTCATTTCAATAAGTGATGATATTTCTGATTCCATATCAAATATATACATTTATGATTAAAAATATATAATATATACTACACAAACGTTTCATACGGTGCCATAATTTTCCTCCCTACAAATTGTTGAGCCCAAAAAGTTGTAAATAATAAAGTCATGACCAAATCATCTTTCATACCCTCCTTTACTTTGCCACTGTATATTATCTTTGCTATATCCCATGGCTTTGTAGGTTGAATGACATTTTTTTGAAATTGTAACAGCTGTTTCTTGAATTCATTTTTTACTCTTTTTAACCTATCATTTGCATCTACATATTGATTTTTACATACTGTGTTCTCTATGAAATGTATAGCACTGTTATTAAAATAGGATAACACAGAAGAAACATACTTCATTTTTCTCTCATTGGTTGTAACAACTCCTGCTTTTCCTTTCTCATACATAGTCCAGACTTTTCTTTCATTTTTTACCATATGTGCCATATGTGAACTTTCTTGACCTAGATTTGATTCAAAAAAATTAATGATCCATGCATCTTTGAGATCTGGATGACCTCTGATACCTCTTATATGTTGTATTAATAAATTTTCAATATGTTCATGGCATTTAGCAGGATATGTTTCCATACCAGTAACAATTAAATTGTTCATTTCCATGGTCATGGTGACAATTGCAAAGTCTGAAGTTCCACCTCCATTTGGATCAACACCAAGGTAGACATATTGAGCAGCATTTTGTAATCTCCATAATGGTTTTCTCATCAATAAATCTACTTGTTTTTGACTGAATACACTAGCAGCATCATTTGTTATCTGACCCATACTTTCCCTTGCAAGCAAATCTTTTCTATCACCATACACACTCTTTACCATATCAAATTTAGCAGCTGACTTCCATGGAGGTATAATATCTTTCATATGAGTACATTCTGTAGATTTTCCAGCTTTTATACATCTGTCACATGCCAAACCAACTCTTAGAGTATTGAAAAGTGGCTTGTTATCAGCTCCTTTTAAATCAAACATTTCACTGTAGAAATTAAGCCCGTCGAGAGGTGTACTAATTGCTATCAATGCTGTTGTGTCCATCTCTAGTAAAGGCAGTACTACTTGAAAGAATACGTCAAGTGACATAAAAGCTGCTTCTTCCATATACACTACATCACCACCTGTTCCTCTCAGTGTTTTAGGGTTAGATGGATAAGAGTGTATCTTTCTAATATCTAATGGATTGTCACCTTGTAAAACCAACGTTTCTTGATTGCATTTCAATATTTTATCAGCGTATTTACCTTTTTTAATAAAATCTCTTATTAATTCCAATAAAGCTTGAGAAGCTCTTCTACCAGTTGAATAGATACATTGAGTAGAATTTGGCACAGCTAGACCATATGATGCTACAAACATTGCAACGCTCGTTGTCTTGCCAAATCTCCTTGGCGTGAGACATAAAACTTGCTGTTTTAGATTATCAAAGCCATTCATTTTCATAATTTTATTAAAGTCTACCTCAGGATCATCTCTATACAAATGCAAACATACTGCTTGTAAAAAATTCCTATGAAACATCCGTTGCATCTTCGATCTTTCCCATCCATTACATGCTGGTATGTAATCCAATAATTTTTTTAATTTCAACAGTCTTTTGTCTCCTTGTGATGTGGCAGCTCTGTTTAGTTTTAACATGGATACCAAATGATTGGACATTTCTTTATTTTTTAAATTATGGAGTGTTTCTTCTTCATAAACTTTGTATGCAGTAGACAATAATGATTTAAAATAGATCGGTATGGGTTCTTTAACAGGTATTTCTTCCAGTTTTCGTTTAGACATCGTTTAGTTTAAAGAAATATGTTATATATACTATAAAAAACATTTATTTTTTTTTATTATGGAAGACAGATGGACATGTTTCCTTGTCTTGATGACAATTTTATATATACCTACAATCATATTGACACCGATAGTTGAAATGGTTGTAATGCAAAACACTATCACCTTTCTCACATTTACGTATTGGATGCTTTTTTTTCAAGGATTATATTACATTTTTGAATTGGTAGTACATGTTTACAAAATAGAAAATATGGATAAAACAAGATATATTATATTAAATACTATATTTACTCCCTCAGTTGTAGTATTGTGTTATTGGATATTATTAATTGAATTCGATTGGAGCTTACCTATTCCATGGTTTATTGATATAAGTATACATGGATTAAATATTTTTGCGCTTGTTTTATTAGTTTTATTGAAATTTCCATATATCGGATTTGTGGATACAGTACTTCTTAATTATATATTGCCTTTCACCATTGGTATAGTCTATGCTATATGCGTTATTATATACACAAACACAAGCAAGAAATTAATATATCCTACAAATCTATTTTCATTTGAGGCTATAGAAAATAAACCTCCTTATGGATGGTTGGGGATTTTAATATTTATTATACCAACTGTTGTGACACAATTTCTTTTTTATGTTTTATGCAGTCACATTAGAAAGGGATATACAACGGTTCCATATTCAGAGGTTTAAAATTAATATTATAATTTACTTGGATATCTTTTTTTAAATAATTTTAATCTATTTTCTGTCCAGTATTCATCTAGAGGTATACCTAATACAGATTTCTGCAATGGGCTCAAAGATACAAATAATTTCTCTAATTTTCCTCTGTACATCTTTTTTGTGAACCCAGGGTTCCATTGATTTATCCAATGGCATTCTTTTTTCTTGAATAATAAGTTCATTACATGTCTTGGTTTTTTAACTGGGGTGCCCCTATGCCATACGTCCAACCTGTATACTAATACATCTCCTACCTTAGCATTTATCTTTATTTCTTTATCATATAGTTTCTGTCTGAATTCTCCTTGACCCATTTTTTTCATATATTCCTCAGCTTTTGTTTTGTCATTATAAAAATCATAATTAGCATAACCAGGCATGCATGTTGTTTTGTATAATTCATTTTCATGAGGCACTATAGCAGTCTGTCCACCAGTCTCTTCTGTATCTGATAGATAAACTATCATTGCTACAGCTTCTGGGTTGTTCCATTCAGGTGATAAAAAGGTGTTATTACCATAATCCATATGCATCCTTTGATCATTATTTTCACCTACTGATGTTTTAGTCCAAGCATCAGATTGACTAAGTAAACATGGTCCTATCAACGATTGAACAAAATTAATTAACATTTCATTCATGGTTATTTTATCCAAGCAAGTAAAAGTTGGAAATTCATAAAGACCATCACTACCAAAATCATTAAATTTAGAAGGATTCTTGTGCATAAATTTAGCTTGTTCAGCTGCATCAATATTTAATAAACAATAACCTTTGTTTTGCCATTGAGATTTCATATAAAGAAAAATAAATAATATTTATATTTATGTTTTTTAGTGTACCACTGCAGTCAGGCTAAACCTTGAGTATTGCTGATTTACATACTTTCACACTGATATTATTCATTAAACTAAAACAAGGTCTTGGGTTTTTAAATGTTATTGTTGGTATTTTTATTTTCTTTATGTTGCCTGAATTTTTTTTAAATACATCTATTTCAATAAAATTATCATTGTATGAACAATGAAAAAAATCACCATCTTGAATATCAATCTCTTCTACACTTGTTGGTTTTGCTTTGTTCCATGTCTTTGATTGTACAGGGTCATATGCTACAGACATTCCCTTTCTATCATCTCCAACTCCATAAAAGACAGAACCACAAAATTTTTTACTGCAATGGAACAATGGTGGTTCCAAACTAAAGGACTCGTCACAAAAACCAATTTGTAACGAACAGTTACCTGGTTGATGTGTAAGGACAGTTAAGTGATATTCTTTACCAGCATCTCCCATCCATGTATTCATTCTTCCAAATGAATTTATCTGTGTGGAATCTTTTTTCTCGATTAAAGTAAAGTCAGGAGATACATATTGTAAATCGATACGTTTCATTTTTTTACATTATCTTCATATTTATAGATGAAATATATTCATAAAATGAAGCAAAAAGAAGAATCTATGCAAACACATGAAATAACAGAGGATAATAATTTAATTTTCGTCTTAACATTTTTGTTTTCTCTAGTTCAACTTTATTTTTTTATGAACAGAAATGTCAATGGTTGTTAGTGCACGTATATAAAGGTTTCATTTCTTTTTAAATAATGAATTCATCTATATCTGACATGATAAAATCCAAATTGATAAAAATTAATGACCGTGTAGAATTTAAATTTAAAGGTCATACCTTTTCCGCAAAAATAGTGGAAGGAGGATTGATAGTGGAATGTAAATATAGAAGCAATATGAGTAATAAATATGTTTCATGTTTAAATAATGTTATTGCATTCTCATCCTTGACAGCTTGGACAGAAGCTTGTCTCCAAGATGTTTTAGAAGAATATTATACTAGATATAGTTCTTGGAAACGAGTTATACATATACCTACTAATTTAACTCTCAGTGAACTTAGAGATAGGTGTAAATTACAACACAGTAAAATAGATATTGAATCATATAAAGAAATATATCGTCTAAATACATTGGTAAATACACTAAAAGATTTTATTGTAAAAAATGGATTAAAAGTTCCGAAATTAAAAAATGAATTTGAGATTCCACTGACACCAAAACGAAAAATTATTAAATTAAATTTGAAGGATAAAGAGGCATATGAGCGAGTACAAAAAAAATTAATAAATGATATATTTAAATAGATGATTTCATCTTTCTTAAATTTAAATGATCTGTTATAATTTCTGACGATAATGCTATAAGAATAATGTCTAATGAAATGTAAACTAAAATAAATAGAAACGCTAACCATTCTGCAACATCTCTAGTATTTAATTCCAAATTAAGAACAAATAACGCTACATCTCCTAATAAAAATAATATATAAACAATTCTTGTCATATCATAAAAAGATTTATTTTCAGATTTGCCCAAATAAACAATGTATGGGTCTAACACAATATGTCCAACCGACAACCAATAAATAGGATTGGTAAATGTTTTTGCTAATGTAATTGCAACGTAAATAATGTCTTGTACAATTAAAAATAGATGCAATGAATGTATTTTATGTGCATTTATTTTGAGTTTATTAAATTTAGGTGCTATTTTCCTAATTTTTAACAATTCGTTTATTTCTGCTTCTTTTACATCTTTTTCTTCTAGTTGTTTTGATAAATTTTGAGATTGTAAAAATGCAATTAAATTAAACAAGCAAAAAAATACACCTAAAAGAGCCCATACACCATTTTCGTATAATCTACCGAGGCACCATGCGGTTGGTTCTAAGTAACATCTGCTAACAGAAATCCCTGATATTACAACGACAGCAGCGTCTGAACAAAACAACACTATACTTATGTATGACGCTATAACAACGATATATGTTATCTCTGTAATAGACGCAAATAAAATTAAAGGCTGGAATATAAAATGCAAATAATGTAGCCAGCTTATGTTTGGTCGAGTAAACAGTGGTTTAATAGCCAAATATGTCAGAGCCAGAAACAAATTCATAGCAGCTGTAAAACGTATCCTATGTCTATTTGTTATTATATTTTCTGTATCTATTGGTCTACTCATTTTATATCAATATTTTGGCTATTTATACCGTCTTTTGGCATTTTTGTCAGTAGTATTTTCATTCTCTCTTTTATTGTTTGTATTATATTTTTCCCATACTTTTAACCATTGAACCATTTCACTTAGTGATGTATGTTGCTTTTGAAATTCATTTTTATTATGTTCTGTTTCAGTATTAAAATATTTTGTTAGGTGTTCTGACATTTTATTAAAATATATTTATATTTATATTCATGTTTTTTGTTTTTTAACGTATATAAACGCTTAAATATTTGTCAAATGGCATTTAAAGCAGGTGATTTAGTTCAAACTAAAATTAATTTAATAGGTGAGGTAGTTTCTGTATTAGACAATACACTTGAAGTTTACTTTTTAGTACCTGATATGAAATACAAACATAAAAAAATTTGGATTTATAAAGAAGAATGGGATACAATAAAAAAAGTGGATGTTGTAAAACATGTGATTATTAAAGATAAAAAACTTTATCCAAAGTATTATAAAGAAATGGGATTTAAAGCATGGGATGGTAAAATATTTACAAGAACAGATATTGACATTGAAAAAGATGAAGACTTAAAAACATTTCAATTTCCAACTGGTTGTGACACTGATGATGAGGAAGATGATTATGAATATGATGATTGGTGTGTAAAAGATTCAGAAGGATTTACATTTGCTAATCCCACCAATGATTTTGTAAAAGATACACACAAAGCAGTTAGAGATTTCAACAAATGGGAACCTAAAAACAAGTCTGAAAAAAAAGTGAAAACCTTTGTTGAAAAGTTAGAATTAAAATTTTCTACTTTAGATGATGATTTTCAATTTGAAACAGGTAGTTCATTGGATTACAAAAAACCACCAATGGTTCCTAGAGCTGCCAAAAGACATAAATCCTTTAAAAACAAATAATTTACCATATATTAGTAAAAACATTTATTAAAAATGTCTGGAATCCAACAACAAGTTCAAAATAAACAAACAATTAAAAGAAAGAAAAAAGCAAGTACAAATGCTATTAGAGAAATAAAGAATGAGCAGAAAAGCACTAAAAATATTATTCCTGTAGCACCTTTTCAAAGACTTGTACAAGAAATCACAAAAGATCATGGAGGTGAATTGAGAATCAAAAATGAAGCATATCAAGCATTACAGACAGCAAGTGAAGATTTTTTGGTTGATATATTTAGGAGATCTAATAGGTGTGCTATTCATGAAAACAGGGAAACTATTCAACCAAAGGATTTAATACTTGCAAGAGAATTGGGTCAAAATACTTCTTACTAGTTTTTGATGACTATTTAAAGTGTGTGTGAATTATAAAAATGAGTGTTATTTTAAATAATACTGAACTTAATTTTATAAATAAGACTAATTATTTCATAGAAATTATATTTTCTGGTGAACAGGAATCTAATCTAAGAGTAGTCCATAATTCTTCTAATGTTATTACAAAAATAGATTCAAATTTAATAAGTGCTTTATTTGCATATGTATGGGGTGAAGATACAAATATTGTTCGTATAAATTTATTACCAAAAAACAGTGTAAATATAAAAATTAAATGCAATGCAAATTTAAATTTCCAAATCCATCCAAAAATAAAAGATGCTATTAGCACAGAATATGGTGAGTTTGATATTGATACGGAATTTCAAAATACAAAATTAGAAGTAGAATTAACAGCTAATTATGGCATAGGATATTGTGAGAACGGAGATGTAGCAATAAATGTAAATCAACCTGTATTTAGAGATTTATGTGTTAATCCAAGAGTTTATATGGACACACAGCTTTTAGATATAGATTATAAAACATCTTTTTGTAAAATTAAAGTATAAATTAGATTTTTTTTTAATTAAATGAGTAAAGAAGCAGTACCACCATCTTCTATTTTAATACCAAATAAAGCAAAATTTAAGTTAAAAACTTCAGATAACCATGTATTAGATGTATTTTCAGCATTTTATAAGCACCCAGCCATGATAAATGAGGATGGATGGACATTAATGAAGGGTATGAAAGTCATGGTTGATGTTGACACTATGTTTTTTTTTGAGGGAAATGAAACAGAATTTGGTTGGAACAAAGATAAATTAGAAACATGTAAAATATCATCTAAATTAGAGGGTGATGAATTAACTAAACATTGGAATAAATTATATAAACATGCTTTAAGAACTAAAAAAAGAATGACTCAACATTTTGATAAAGATAAAGTCACTGAATTATTTGAAAATCTACAATTAGATACTAAAAAATCTGATTCTTCACAGGATTGTTAGGATCTTGCCTGTATCTATCCAAAGCTTGAAAATATTCTTGCATAATTAAAGCAAATTCTTCCCAATAAATAACTATTGGGTCAATTTTTTTATCAATTTCATTGTTTGGTTTATGTGGATTACCTTTTGGTTGTATAATTTTCTTTTCTGACATACTGTTAAAAATAATTTTTATTTATGTAGTATTGTTTTGTATTTCTGTTAATTCTATATATCTATCCGGTTCCAATCTAAAGTGCTTGACTACACAAATGACCACAACTATTTCTATTAAAAAAAAGAAAGGTAAAAATGCACTTTTAGTTGCACCTTCGACCTCCACTGTACTACTATATAAAATAAGTACTATTCCGCTTACACTAAGTGCATTATTAAACCATTGACTTTTTGGTTCATGTAGCTTCCTACCAACATAAATGCTCAATAAAAAAAATAAAAATCCTAAAATATTGATGGAAACAAACCTTAACATGGGTGGTTCCGGTATTTGATCAACAATAGTTTTAGCTAATGACAAAACCAAGGCACCTATCATTATTATTATTGTTAAAAATCTAAAACCTGCTGGATTGGTACAGTTTAAAGGCATCTTTATTTTTGATTTGTAATATATTAATAGTAATAAAATATTTAAATATGTGGTTTTTTATACACCTGGTCATTCTATATACTTATGGGTTATCAACCTATTTTCATTTAAGTTTATTTTTATTATATTTGTTATATACATTAATTGATTGTGTCAAACAATGTAATGAAATAAATCTTTCAAGTTTAGGATTATTTTTAATCTACTTGGGAATGAATATATATCCATCTATCATTGATTTTTCATTTGTACCATGGTATGTTGTCTGTTTTTATGGTATGAGGGATAGATACACATTCATTTTCATAGGTGGAATTGTTGTTGGTACATATTTGTGGCATAAACCTCCAATACAAATTTTAAGTCATGTTTTATTAATTGTAGGAAGAATGACCAAACAAAAAGTTGTATCACCTTCACATCATTGTATTATACATTTATTGATGTTTCTCATATGTTATCAAACAAAAGGCTTAAATATTTTATTGACTTTTGAAAATATCATTGGTGTTATATCCAACTTATTGTTTTTTTATTTTGAACATTTTGATAATATGGATCTTTTTTGTTTCTTATCTATAACAGTTTTTCACAATCCATGGGTATTTTTAAGAGGAATAATAATACAATTGTTGGATTTAGAATGGTATTTATATTTTAAAAATAATCATTTTTTACCAGTACACAACACATACACATTCATAATACCAATTGGAGTCTTACTTTTTTGTTTAATATATTGAGTAAAGGTGATGATATTTTCCTTTTTTTCCAGTTGTTAATTTTATTTTTTAGGTGTGCACCTCTTATTAGTTTATTATCAAAATGACTCAAGTACCTAAAACTATTATTTGATGTTTTTTGCATAACTTTGTATAAAAGTTTAGCCTGTAACTTTGTTTGAACACATTCTTGTAAGAAAAAATAACTGTACTTTCTTGATAATTTTTCTAGATGATACAATTTTCCAAAGTCTTTTGGAAGAAGAGGATGTGTAATATTTCTAATGCATTTGTTTGTTTGGGAAAAAGCTAGAATGTCTTTATTTGATAAATATTTTGATATGTACCTGCAGAGGTCACCTAAAAATAAAACCTTTTCCATATTTTTATTATAATATACATTTATTTATATAGTCTAATCTAAAAAATATACTTTCAAATGTAAGTTTTTATGCAATTTTAAGTCACTAACCAGTCTGCGTTTGTTATGACACCCTGAAATTATAATACTGGCTGCTATTTGCCGATCTAAGCGTGGAATGAGGGAAACTAGTTGGTTCGGTTGAACATTAATAATATATTCGTCAAAGTGACCAAAATGTCTATAGATGTTAGTTATATTTGTTATATAATATATATTTTCCCCTCGTATAACTGTAGAAGTATATGGGACATTACAAATATACAAAAATTTCATTTTAATTATTTTAAAATATTTAATATTGTTTTTATACTTCAAAAAAAATCAGCAAATATATCCATTACACTTGCATGTTTTATCTGATTCGTTTTTAACAAATCTTTTAGCTCTTTAATGATACTGTCTTTTAAATCAGTCATACCAACTTTTCTATTTTCACAATAAGTGATAAAATTAGATTTGTTGCCGAGAAAACTACTTACGGATTTTCTAAAAAAATTTTTTTCAATAATTTCCAAAAAACTTACATACAAAGCAAATAAATCATTTTTTTTATTGTCTTCAAGAAACCAAACATATCCTACTGTAAAATTAGTTAATGTGTTTGCCCCGTCTAAATCTGTAAGAACAATATTTGCTTTATTTTCATCTTGACAACTTATCAACATGTTATCTGGCTTTATATCCAATTTTTTTAAACCCAACTTGTGTATTTCATTTATTGTGTTTTTTAATAATTTGAGATTATTTTCAATTGATGTTTTAAATTGTAATCTCGTTTTATCATCTTTTAAATTTCTAAATTGATCCATTAATGTTTTTTCTGTCAAACCAGTATTTAAATTAGCATTTGCCTCGCAATAAGTCACTTTAGTGTAAATGTGATCATCATCAGTTATTATGTTTTCTTTTGAAGGTATGAGTATACCGCTTGTGTCACTTAAATCATTTAATTTTTCCCATACATCAAGAGAGTTTTGGTTAAATGCTTGTTTAGTAAAAATATCTATCTGATTTTTTTCTTTCAAATAAGTAATATTTTTAAAAATTTTTTTTTCTCTTCCAGCATCGACACGGCAAAACTTAAATTTATCTTTTATGACCCAGCATCCTTTACTCATGTTAGATTTTTGTATAAGGGGTATAGCTTTTTCTAAATCCATTTTATAAAATTTATAAATATAATATAAGTAATTTAATTAGTTTTATCAATACACTTATCAAACCATTCATTAAAATGTTTCTGACAAGTTTCAAAATCTGTTGCAACCATCTCACATAAATAAAATTTTCTATACAATAATTTACATTGAAACATTTTTTTTATATTTTAAAATATATTTATACCAACTAATTGAAAAATATGTTTCAGTGACAAGAATAGAACAATAGCTAATCCCAGAATTATAATAACACTGTTATTGATTTTCTTTACATCATTTAAGCTAATTTTTTTTGAGCTAATTTTATGAGAACCTAAGAATTTTTTTCTTTTTGGAGTAACTGATCTTGGCATTGTGTATATAAAGAATATTTTTTATATTTATAATGGATTTACCTGATGATTTATTTTTTATAATAATTGACTTTTTATTTGACACTATTGGTGATTTTTGTAAAGCTAGGTTGGTAAATAAAAAATTTAATAAAAAACTAAATAACAAATGGATGAAACCTGGTTGGATGAGATGTTTTGGGAAAAGAACCTTTGTAAATTTTAGAGATTGTCAAATATGTGATAATAAATCAAATTACACAAAAACAGTACCTTATGGGTTTTATCCACGACCAGAATTTGTTTATTGTAAAAATTATGAATGTTGTAGAAGTATAATAAGATCTATAATAGAAAATGCCAAAGACCAAGGCATAGTTATATTGACACAACCTTCTGTTAACTCATACGAAGGTACTTGTCCAAGAAGCGATGGTTCTGTTTCAGCTTGCTTGTTTGAGAGGGGGTGGTTATGGTTAAGAGATCCAACTGAAGTTCCTAGAATTAGATGTTTATTAGATGGAAACATGATTAAAGATGTTGCTATTGATAAAATTGACAAAAAGTTTTTAAATTCATATAAAATTTTAAAACTATAAACAATTATTTTTTTTAATACATATGTTCAGACAATTATTTAGACAACTACATAGTATAAAAATACACGAAAATGAGTTTTTTTTCCCAATTAGTAGAATTACATTGGAAAAGAAAAACGATGAAAAAAAAGTTAGAACTGTACCTCTACCAAAAGAAACTTATATAAATAATAGTGATACAAACAAATCATATGTTGATTAGTGCATTATTGTATTGTCTCTTATGGATTGTATGTTTTTTGATTTTCATAGAATCAATTCATGTTATATGGCTTTTGTTAGTGGTAGTTACAATAGTTTCTTGTGTATGTTTTTCCTGTTTACAATGTATCTATGAGTCGGTTAAATATGATATTAGAATTCATACAGAAATGAAAACACTAAATATTGTTTAGTTTTTGTATGATTCAATATACATTATTGCAAAAAGGTTAAACATGAAAAAACTAGTAGTTAATAA
>MDTB01099897.1_pt1 | contig 14483 bp, 14 predicted proteins | sample 811161 | NCBI WGS metagenome assembly MDTB01 (sample SAMN05326650, study PRJNA326480) | marine metagenome | isolation source: seawater | place: Mediterranean Sea | collected 2009
CTGCCAATATTCCCGTGAGAAGCCTCTCTGAGTTGATCGCGTTCAATAACGAGAACGCTGAGGTCGAGCAGGCAGTCTTTGGACAGGATATTTTTGAGAACTCGCTTGCGGCGCCAGGGATAGAAAGTGAGGAATATCAAACAGCACTGATGCTGGTCCGAAAGGCTACACGTGACGACGGTATCGATGCGTTGCTCAGCGAATACGACGTTAAAGTGCTAGTTGGACCAAGCGGGCCCATCTCATCACGTGTCGATGTCGCCAACGGTGATGTTTGGCCACCTTGGGCGGGAGCTGGGTCGATGGCAGCGGTTAGTGGTTACCCAAACTTAACGGTGCCTATGGGCACAATAGCGGGCATACCCGTCGGAATATCATTCATGAGTGGTCAAGGATCAGACTCACTAGTATTGTCAGTAGGCGTAGCTTTTGAGCAAACGGGCAGTGGATCGCCCGCACCAGGCTACCAGAGTACCGTTGATCTCGACGTTATGAGTCGGTTATAGCTTGGGTAATTGTCGTTTCTTAAAAATCGTCTGGTGGCGGTGATTATGGAGTCCCGGTTTGCAAGTTCATAGCCACCTACCAATAATCAATGCCCGAGATGCACGCTGTTTCGGCTCGTTGCGTAGTGTAAAACGTGGCTATTAGTGATTTAAGGTACCCTCTTGAAAGGTTTTAACGTAACCCGGCTCCGGACGGGTATACAATCGCACCGCAGAGCTGATTTACCCTAGAACGTCGGCATCATTATTGGAGTGTGTTGTGAGTATTTACACCGATGAAGAGGGCATTATTAATGTGTCCGCAATTATAGCGTCGATTAGTCAGCGTGCGGTGCCAATCGTTGTTGTTACTCTCGCTATTTCGGCTGCTACATTTGGGTGGATGCTGATGTTGCCTGAGCAATATCAGGCCGAAGTCCACTTGATCTCGACTAATAATGATGAGCAGTTGTCTTTTGGCGGTGCTGGCGGAGATTTGGGCGGCATTGCGTCTCTTGCAGGCTTTGATAGTCGCTTGGGTAGCGACTCCCGACTCGACAGGTTGGCCTTGGATGTAATTCAAACGCACTCGTTTGCAGCTGACTTTTTATCAAACCAGCCCAGTCTGATTCCCTTGCTTATTGCTATTCAAGGCTGGGATCTTGAAAGTTCCACGGTTGAGTTTGATGACTCTCTTTATAGCCCTGACACTGGGTGGGTCAATGAGCCGATAACAGAGATAAAAAAATTAGAGCAGCTTTGGTCGGCGGTTTATCAGTTCGAAAAGCGATTGGAGGTGACTGAGAGCAGCACTACTAATATGGTGACGTTGGCCTTCGAGCACGAGTCGCCCAGCGTCGCAGCGAATGTACTCGAGCAACTACAACTAAAGATCAATAGTCAGATGAGAGAGAGCGTCATCCAGGATTCTAAGCGCAACATCGAGTATTTGACGGAAGAGGCGACCAATACATCGGTTGCTGACTTGAAGGCAGTTTTCTACCGTCTCATCGAAGAGCAAACGAAGACCTTGATGTTGGCTTCCTCGAGTCGCGAATTCGTTTTCAAGAAGGCAACTCCTATCTTAATGCCAGTCAGTCCAAGCGGCCCACCAAGGGTTTTGGTGACAATTATCTTGGGTTTTATGACCTTGCTTTTAAGTTGTTTGGTGGCGGTTATTGTAGGACCACGTAACGCGGTTCAATAGTGATCTCGAATCTTCGAATACCAGAGCAGGGAATACTGTCTGTCATCGTAATGATGATGGCAAGCTACCTGTTTATTGATTTTGGCTATGGCGCCCTGGTTTTAGTGGGTCTTGGCGGGCTCAAGATCTCGCTGGCGTTTAAGGCAGTGTTGTTATCGCTCATCATGCTTTATGTTGCTGTATGTAGGCCGCGAATAGCGCTTCTGTGTCTAGCAGCTGTTGGTGTCTTCATGGCACCCATTGTTTCCTCTTTACTTCGCGATGCCGACCTTTCGGGATTTATATATAACCTGACTTTTGCGACTAAATTTCTCGCACCGATCATTGTGTATTGTTTTTGGTGCGCGATTGCAGATAAACCGACCAGGTTAAAAACCGCTCGCTTCGTTCTCTGGGCGTTAACGACCGCAGTAGTTTTTAATTCGGTACTCGGCGCTTTTGATATTGGATTCCACAGTTATGGCACACCTGAAGTCGGACTAGGAAATCCAGGACTAATTTTTGCGGCCAACGAATATGGGGCGCTGGTAATAGTTATATCAGGTTTTCTGCTCAACGAGTCATGGCTAAAGGGAGGCTCACTATTTCTTGCGGCAGCCAGTCTCTGCTTACTCGCGACGTTTATGGTGGCCACGAAAACGGCGTTGCTCGGCATTGTCATGTTGATCCTGCTCATACCATTACTCAATGAGCGTCGACACCTTTTCCGTCCCACTGTGCTAAAGCTGAAGTATTTTCTGATCACTCTACTGGTGAGTTTTCTGACCGTATTAGTGTTCGCGCAATTGATAGCAGAGCTTGGATTGATTGATAGGGCGCTGTTTTTTTACGAGACAGGTGGGTTGTCGAGGTTAATTTTCTCGGGTCGAGAGGCGATGGTGATCGCTATGGTTGACCTTTACGTTCGTGCTGGCGATATACTTTATTGGGGGCTTGGGGCCCCACCGTCTTTCTTTTCAGCCCACGGGGTGAAGCCTACAGCGGAGGTGGATCCTTTCGATCTGTTGCTGTGGTTCGGTCCATTAAGTTTCACGGTAGTTGTTGTTTGGATTTCCCTTGTCCTGATAAGTGCCTCGAAGGCGTTATTCTCATCGGATAGTCGAGAGGCACCGGCGGTTCTCGCCGTAAACCTCGCACTTCTCGCAGCCGCATCGGTAGCCGGACATGTCTGGACGTCAGGTGTGGTTGGTGTGGCTTGGGCGACGCTGAACTCAACAACTGCACTTTCATGGAAACGGCACTCAGAGCAGAAAAAGGGTAGTGAGCAGATAGCAGAGTACGCAGCGGTATGAAGGCAGTAGACTCTCTAAGTGCGGCTTAGGGCGATGGAAAATTGGGCGCGCCACATTAAAAATGCGCTCTGGCTGTTATCAGACAGAGGTCTCGCACTTGTCCTAGGTTTTTTTGTTTCGGCTTATGTCGCGCGAGTTTACGGCCCAGAGATGTTCGGTATTTACAGTTACGGGCTGGCACTTGTCTATCTCTTTGCGGTCCCCGGGCACGCTGGTCTCAATGCGTTGGTGGTAAAACGCTTGGTCGAAAACGAAACCGATAAATCGGCGATTATGGGCACAAGCCTTGCTATCAAGGGACTGGGTTTCATAACGGGTTTGCTGCTTCTTCTCGGCTTTGCCTTCTATCCTGGACTGCACACTTCGACGGAACGGACGCTGCTCGCAATAATGTGCGTTAGTTTGTTGATACAGCCGGGTTATGTCCTCGACTTTTGGTTTCAGGCGCACTACGAGGCCCGTTATCAAGCGCTCTCTAAACAAATTGCACTTGTGCTTGTCAGTGGCATGAAAGTTGGCGCGGCCGCCATGGGCGCGAGCATTCTTTGGATAGCGGGCGCAACAGTGATGCAAGCGTTGATTGCGGTTGTGTTTTTGGTTCTTTTTTATAGAGGCACTGCGACTGCCGACAGGCAGCGGTGGCGCTTTGATGGAAATGAGGCTATTTCGCTTTTGAGGCAGGGTGGGGTCGTGTTTCTCGGTACTTTTTTTGCGGCGATTTACCTCAAACTTGACCAGATTATGTTGAAAATGGTGAAAGGCGATGCCGAAGTGGGTGTTTATGCGGTTGCCGCAACGATCTCAGAAGCTTTTTACTTTATTCCTGTAGCGATCACGACGGCGGTATTTCCACGACTTATTGAGCTACGTTCCGAAAATCCGAATACCTACCAACACCGAACCCAACAGTTGTTAGACGGCTTGGCTTCATTGGCTCTAGTTTTGGCAATTCTAGTCACCTTGCTTGCCACCCCATTTATATCAATCGTCTTTGGTGCTCAGTACAGTGGCGCCGCTTTGATTCTAAGCATCCATATTTGGGCAGCTGTATTTATTTTTATGCGAGCAGTTTTTAGTAAATGGATTGTCGCCGAGGGTTTAATTTGGTTTTCAGTGATTACGCAAGGTGCTGGTGCTTTGGTCAACGTGGCCTTGAACGCTGCTCTTATTCCATCGATGGGCGCGCTGGGTGCAGCCTTGGCAACTCTTCTAAGCTATGCTGCTGCCTCTTACTTCGCACTTGCATTCTTTGTTAAGACGAGGAGCATGTTCGTAATGATGACGCTCGCCTTGCTGGCACCTTTTCGCTATCTTTCACGCAAACCAAAGCTGCCGCCTAAGCGTTCATGAAAAAGTTCGTTCCAGAAGCCGTTAAACCATTTGCTCGAGCGTCACGAGACAAGTTCAAGCAGTCAGGTTTTTATTTAATGAGGCGATTTCCAGTGATCGGTGCGCTCTATTACGCAACTTTTTCGGCGGAATATCGTCGAGAGCAGGGAGCAGTACTGGCAGGAAGAGCCCAATATATCCGCGAATTGAGTGAGCTTCGGTCAACTTCCGCCTTACTTCGGCGCAATACTCATCGATTGGAGAAAGGGCTAATCATGAGGCCTCGAAGAGAGGTTTTTGGCGTCAATTATATCGCGGAGACAGTCAATATTTATTGTCGTGCAAGCGAAGTGACTTCATTTGATCCTGACGAGCTGCAGTGGAGTTTTGACGTTCTTAGCGCATTTTTTGACGCAGTCCAACCTGGGCAAAACGCGATTGTTGATAACGCGCGATCGATTTTTGAAGGACTTGCTATCAACAAGAGGCACGATCAGCGAGTGCCTTACCAGTACGGTGATCTGCCGCCATCTGAGATAAGCTTCGAACAGCTCGAGGTGCTGTTTAGACGCAGACGGTCGGTGCGATGGTTCGACGGTAGGTCAGTTAGCGTGGAGCTTTTGAACCAAGCTGTTCGCATAGCCAGCTACGCACCTTCGGCCTGCAATCGCCTCCCTTATCAATTCGTCGTGGCCAATGGGCCCGAGCTAGCACCTCGGTTAGCAGCTTTGGCAAATGGCACGCCTGGGTGGGCAGAAAATATTCCGTGCACGATAGCCGTCGTTGGCGATTTAAGTGCGTACTTTGCAGAGCGCGATAGGCATTTGATTTACATCGATGGCGCTCTGGCGAGCATGCAGTTTATGCAGGCGTGCGACACGCTTGGGCTTGCAACTTGCCCGATAAATTGGCCCGATATCGAGGGTAACGAATTAGCCATACGTAAACTACTTGATCTTTCAGAGTCTCAGCGGACGGTAATGTTGATCGCCGTGGGTTATGCTGATCCCGCAGGGCTCATTCCGTATTCGGAAAAGAAGAGGCCGGAGGTATTGATGCGCTACCTGTATAAGACGGATTAGTCTCGATTAGTAAATATCAGGTGCCAAGATCATCATGAAATCCAATAAAACAATTCTAATTACCGGCGGAGAGCTTTTTAACAAGGGGGCTCAATCAATGGTTTTAACAACAGTAAATGAGCTGAGAATGCGCTGCGAGAATGCTGATATCTTCTTGCTCTCAGCGCCTGATTGCCGAAGGGATCCAACTGAACTCAATCAGTTTGCCTTCAAGGTTCTTCCTTGGGATTTTCGTATGAAAATACGGGGCTTTCGCCCACTGCGATTTATTGTTGGAAACAAACATTTTGACAGCCAGCTCGAAGACGAAATGTGGAGCGTTATTCGGAAAGCTGATCTTGTTGTGGACGTTAGTGGATTCCGGTTGTCGTCCCAATTTTCGCCAGTGCGGGTCATAGATTATTTAATCAATCTCCACTTTTTTAAGCGTTTTAAGACTCCCGTAGTCCTCTTCCCGCAGTCGTTCGGACCGTTTGACTTTAGTAACTTAACCTCTTTTTTCCTTTTGCCGCTCATTCGTTATTACCTGAGGCACCCCAACATAATCTTTGCACGGGAACACGAAGGTGTGCAGGCCCTCAAGGCATTGGGTATTTTTCGACAGGTGGAGCGGGCAGTCGATACCGTCCTGCAGGCAAGCGACCACAGCTACAGCCACGCATTTTATAGCCGCATCACTTCTGAGCTTCCTAATATTCCGACGGGCGCTGTAGCGCTCGTACCAAACAAGAAAACGCTGGTTCATACCAAGTCGACGAATATGCTCGACCTCTACTCAGAAGCAATACAGGCCAATATCGAAATGGGGAAATCGGTCTTTTTATTGCGGCATTCAGTTGAAGATATCTCGATAATCGAGGCGTTAATGCGACGATTCTCCCACCTTGATCAGGTGACGGCACTTTTGGACGATTACGATTCACTGGATTTACAGCTCCTGCTGTCTCGGTTTGACTATGTAATTGCATCTCGATATCACGCGGTTGTGCATGCATACAAAGCCAAGGTGCCGTGCTTGGTGCTCGGCTGGGCGATAAAGTATCCATCATTAATGTCCGAGTTTGATCAAGAGGATTTATACCTCGACACTCGCCAATCGCTCAGCGTCGCTAAAGTTCAGCAAAAGCTTGCCGATCTTAACCGGGATAAAAGCGTCTATACCCAACGAATCTCAAACAAGCTCGAGTCCTTAATTGAGAGCGATATCTTTGGACGGGCGGTGCGGCTTGTTAGGGGACTTGCCCTTAGTCTCAATTATTATTCCCACATTTCGGCGGCCAGAGGCAGCGCTGGAAGCGATTTACACTGTCAGGTCACAAAGTTATCAGAACTGGGAAGTCATTATTGTCGATGATAATCCGCCCCAATCGGAGGCTCGAGAACAAACGCGCAGTCTTTTGTCTTCGTTTGTCAACGATCAAATACACTACATTGAACACGACGAAAATCGAGGTGCTTGCGCGGCTCGTAATACAGGGGTTAAGAACTCTAGTGGCAGTTTGATCGCATTTTTAGATGATGATGACTTGTGGGCTCCCGAAAAGCTCAAGCGGCAGGTTAATGCCTTGTTGTCAAATAATTCTACTTGCATCTGTATATGCAGTGTTCTCGAAGTGTATCGAGAAGGACAACGCATCGTGAAATTCGATCCGGGTGCTGAATCCTATCGTGACTATTTCTTGAACCGAGGTTCCGGTGTTACTTGCTCGGCTATTGTTATTCATCGTGCCATTTACGAACGTGTACAGGGGTTCGATGAAGATCTGGAAAGTTATCAAGACTTGGATTTGATACTGAGGGCGTTGGCCTTGGGTGGCGCCTGTTCGATTGACGAACCTCTTGTAACTTATCGGCTTGCTGATTCGGGAATATCAAAAAATCTCTGTATGAAACTAAATGGAATCGACAGAATTCTCACAAAGTTCAAGGTTGATTTTCAAACGGTGGGGCAGCGGGGCCAAGCGAAGTTCCTTGAAGACAGAGCGGATCATTTATTTCTGATGGGATCCTTCTCTGAGGCGGCCTCTCAATATTTTCTATTGGCAAAAACAGAGCGTCAAAAACTGCGCTATCAAGTAAAAGGCGTGCTTGCTTCGATGAGGCTTAGCTCGGCTTTTCGTGTTGTGTTGATGGTAAAGTCGTCACTCATTAAGAGGATTGACTACCTGAGTGCCGTCAATAAATTTTGATAGATTTCATCGCCCAAAAAAAAATCGATCTTCTGATATGGCCTCGGCTTGAACCCCTTAAGGCGATGCAAGAGCGCCTCGAGACTGTCCAGCTCTGTTGTAGCGAGTGCGTAACCCGAGTCGTTTAGATACCGCGTTATTTCGAGCTGATGCTTATCTTGCCTCTCTAGGTTGGCGACGACGATACTTCGTTTGCCTCGTTCTAGCAGATCGTAGACTGTGCCAGCGCCTGCATGGGTAATAACAGCGTCTGAGGACTCTATTTGATGGGGAAACTCGTTAGTAAACCTGAAGGAGGGAAATGTCTCGGGTGCGTAATCGCCATTCCCAATTTGCCCGATAAATTCCATATCGGGGAACTTGTATGTCAGGTTATCTAAATGAGCAAACAGACTGTTAAAAGGTGTGGTGCCAGCAGTCACTAATATTTTCATAGCCTGCCTGACCACGTTGCTTTGGGAAAGACTGAGAGGAGCTCTTTATTTTGGACATAAAAGTCGGTGGCTAGGACATAAAGAAACTTAGCCGTCCAGGAGCTACTGTAGAATCGACTCCAGGTTTCAATGTGGCTGACATTTACACCTCTCAGCCGCGCTGCGACAGCAATCGGAATGGCAATACCTGGCCCCGTGGATAAAACAAACCCGACGTTGTGCTTGTGCATCAGGTGATAGCTCGTAAATACGGCGTAGCAAAAGTTCATTAGAGAGATAAAGAGGGCTGTTCTCCTCGTTTTTGCGCGAAGCGGCTGCAGCTGTTCCGTTACCGACGCGACGTCCATGACTTGCGCTCCCGACTCTTGGACGGCAATCACTGTGATTCCGTCGCGACGCAGTTCAGAGAATCGGCTAAGTAGTCGCCGCATCTGTGCTTGGTGGCCACCCTCGCCATGAACAATTAACATGGATCTGGTGTATGAGGTCTTCATAGAAACACCTTTAATAGGCGTTGAGCACAATGCGTTGCATCATACGCTTTGCTAGTCTGATAGGCACTCGAGCTCATCATTACATATTTTTCTGAAGGCATTTTGTATGCAGACGTTATGGCTTCACAGAGTGACTGAGCACTCCCTGGTGCGAATCCTAGCCCGTTAACGTCATCAATAATGTACTCAGCCATACCTCCCTTTCTGGAGCCGATCACGGGTGTGCCACAGGCCATTGACTCGAGGCCAACCAACCCCAAACTCTCTTCTAGTTCTGATGGGAATATCAAAAAATCAAGCTGCCGGTAAATATCTCCCAGCTGACGCTGCTCACAAGACCCAAGCATTGCAATTTGTTTGTTGAGTTGTAAATCTGCAATGAGCTCACGAATGGAGTCATTCGCATTACCTGTGCCTGCGATCGTGCACTGAACAGGCGCTTTGCAGGCGTTAAGCGCATGAATAAGTGTATCCACACCTTTCCCTCTGTCAATTCGGCCTACGTAACCAACACGCAGAGTGTCGTCCTTGCCTTTAAATAACCGCTTGCGATAGTGAAATACCTGGGTATCGACCCCCCCCGAGGGGATAATAATGATTTTATCGTCGGGTACGCCGAAGTCATTTGTTAGCCTGCTTGCAAGGAACTGCGAGGGGACAATGACGGTTTTTGCCATACTCAGGACCCTGCTGGACAGAAAGTGTTTTACGCTTTGGGTCAGCGGGCTTTCATGGGGCGCCGCAATTACGTCACCTCCATGGGCGTGCGCGATTACAGTTTGGGCCCGGAAAGCATGGGCTAAAATGAGAGGTAGGCCCGTGTGGGCGACATAGTGCACGTAGACTGGGTTGGTGTTTCGCATCAAGCGAGCGATTGCAGCCATAGTAAACGTGAGGTAGGCCCAAAGTTTGGTAAGTCGACTATTCGCCGGAGTATTTCTCAAGACGACTCGATTGACATTCAGCCCCGCTGCGATTAACTGCTGCTCAGCATTACGCACAAAAACGCCCTTGGTGGGGTGCGTCTCATCGGGATACATATTGGATAGCAGTAACAAGGTATTCACTTCTGGACCAGTCTGTGTGGCTATAGCGAAATTAGTTAAGTGTGACTGAACAAATCTATGTTGGCTAGTTTCGGCCTTGGGCGTGTAAATTTTTAAATTGGCAAATACAGCGAGCGTCAGATCTTTAGGTAACCCACATCAAAATAAACGTTCTCGCAGTTTCGCGGATAATCCTCAGCCTATAACCGGGTGTTGAGCGACACTCTCACTAGTGCGTTCCTAGTGTCGGGCCTCACACAGTTGTGGCAGCGCATCTTGTTTTTGCCACTTGTCTAATTTTGGTTGTTTATTTCAACGAATTATCTAAAACTAAAACATGGGTCTAATCTATGATTTAGGGTAAACGTCCGAATAAGGAGGTCAGATGACCTACGAATGTTTCGAGCTCACAGTAGCGGAAGGAATAGCACATATAAGATTTAACCGGCCTGAGAAAGCGAACTCGATGATCCCATCGTTCTGGACAGAGCTGCCGGCTGTGATCAATGAGTTATCGCGCGACGCAGCGGCTCGCGTCATTGTCCTCTCTGCGGAAGGGCGTCACTTCTCCTCTGGCATGGACATCTCCGTCTTCACCGAAGGGGGTCTTGATGGGCCCGAGAGCGGCAGTCGGTTTGTTCGAGCGGAGGCGTTCCGACATCATTGCATGGCACTGCAAGACGCGTTTACATGCTTGGAAGAAGCTCGAATGCCCGTTCTTGTCGCTATCCAAGGCGCAGCGGTCGGTGGGGCGATGGACCTCATTACAGCCTGTGACTGCCGCTATGCAACAAAAGACGCCTTCTTTTCCGTACACGAAACCGCTATTGGAATGACCGCTGATGTAGGTACCTATCCTAGGCTAGTCAAACTCATTCCAGAGGGCTGGGCACGACAAATGTCATACACCGCAGAGCGAGTTAGCGCAGAAAAAGCACGCGAGATTGGCTTGGTAAACGAAGTCTACGATACAGCTGAAGAGATGCTCGGCGCAGTAATGAGCATTGCTCGCCAAATAGCGGGGCATGCACCGTTGGCCGTGTCTGGCGCAAAACGCATGGTGAATTATGCACGCGACCACAGTACTGCGGACGGCCTAGACTACATCGCTACGTGGAATGCATCCATGCTCGACGGTGAAGCCATTCGCAATACGTTCATGGCGAAAGCCAAGGGTGAGCAGCCTCAGTACGAGGAATTACTCGCAGTGAAAAAGGCGGCGGGTGAGTAGCGGGCTGATATATATACTGCTGTTATTAGCAGGAATTCGGTTATCCTTTTAAACGGGCCCCCATAGTCTGTGGACATATGCAGGTTACTCTGTAGACGCGGAATCGAGCCAGTTGAATTCCTTCCCTAGGTATTGTCAGAAACAACGTATGCGCGCCTCACTTTTACCATTACTGCTTTCCATATTTGTCGTCGCTTCCGCGAGCTCATCGTCTTTTGGCTTAAGCAGTAATGAACCCGCTTTGGATGAGGGTGAGTCAAAAACCTCATACATTGATCCGGCAATTTTATTTCTAGTTATCGGCGGCGACGTCGATGAAGAGCCAACGGATACCGATAATGACGGCATCGAGGACGGGCAGGACCAGTGTCCTGATTCCGACCTGGATGCTGCTGTGGACCTAAATGGCTGTACTTCATCGCAGCTTGATGAGGACAACGATGGTGTCAGTGACGCTGAGGACCAGTGCCCAAACTCGTCTGTTGGTGTGACAGTAGACATTGTCGGTTGCGAAGATCTTAGTATTTCTGTCCGAGAAGTCTATGAGACTGACGTTAATCCACTCATCGTGAGTCAATCAGGTGGCTGCACGAGCTCCGGGTGTCATGGACGTGCCAATGCACCGGGTGGCTTACGACTCTACCCATTAAGCAACAGCAATAATGTCCAGCTCAATTACAACGCTTTCGTATCTTATATCGACAGAAGAAGCGGCAATGCACTGCTTGGGAAAATTTCCGGGACGTCGGGTCACGGGGGGGGAACGCGCTACTCATCGACTAGTACCCAATATCAGATCATCGAGGACTGGGTACGTTCCGTTGAGGCGCTTCCGTAGATTGTTCCGAACTGTAGTGGTCTGAAATGGGACCTGTCCATTGATTTTCTTCAATAATAAGCCACGGAAGCCCCGAGGAGGCCAGCCATGTCTTTCCTTTGGTCGCCCCCATCAGGCAAGCAATGGTGGCAAGACCGCCGGCTATAAGACAGGAATCTGCGATGACGCTGACACTAAAACAGCCCTCGACCGGATGCCCTGTTTTTGGATTCAAAAAGTGGCTGTACCGTTGTCCGTTAATTTCGATGAAGCGCTGACTGGATCCGCTGGTGGCTATGCAGGCGTCAGTTAGCGCGACGCTTAGAGCTGTTTGGGTCGGAGCGTTTGGATCGGTAACACCGACTCGCCACGGCTGCCCGTCGAATTTGACGCCCAGCGTTACTATATCGCCTGCGAGCTCAATGATCGCCTTGGTAACGCCAGTTTTACGTAAAAGTGCGGCGACCTTGTCTGCTGCATATTCTTTTACTACGCCTCCAAGATCTAGCTCAGAATGAGGTGCTTGCAGAGTAATGCCTGCTTCGTCAATTGAGACCTTGTCCCACCCAACTCTCGGTAATATGGTTTCAATGACGCGATCCGAGGGAATCTGATTGCGCTTAAAATCCCATGCTTGATTCAGAACGCCGGCCGTGGGGTCAAAAAGGCCATCACTCTCGCGATACAGATGACTACAAAAATCCAACAGGCCATGAGTCTCAGGGTCCAAGACGGTAGGGGTCTTACTTCCCGCCCGCTCATTGATAAGACTGATCAAGCTAGTGTCTATGTAACGACTATATCTGTTTTCAAGATCGACTAGTATCGCTTCGGCAGCAGAAACAATGTCAGCGCCAACGTGTTCGCAATTATTGGGAGGGGCGAATACGAGACTGGCTGGGCCCCCCATAGCTTTAAACCGGTGTTCTATGAATGTGGGATCTTTAGTCAAAACGCCAAGTTGCGCCGATGGTGCCGCGCCAAAAATCGACCACGGCCGGTGCCGATTTATTTGTGCCAATGCCCCCTGAGGGATTTGTTTCGTAACGCTCTAATTGCGCCTCAAATCGCCACTCTCCGAGCTGAAAAAAGCCCTGTATTCCGATAGTCGTCGCACCGTATTCGGACAAACGATAGTCATCTGCAAAAAACGGAAGAGAAAGGTCGGCCGTGGTTTGAAAGAAGTCGGCACGGCCCTGGCGGTAATAACGAATATAGGGCTTAAGGCTGTGTTGCTTGATCTCTTGATACCAAGCGATTTCACCGGTGTGAGAATCTGTGCCCCAGTCGTCCGAGTAGTACCTATAATTCAACTGTAGAGCCCCACGCTGTTCTATAAAGTAGCGTCGATATCCACCATCGAGAGTAAACCGATCGTGGGTGTCAGGTCTCGAATCGTTCAGCTTGTAGGGATCTGACAGATAGCCATCACTTACTGTATAACCCAGTCCAATGCGGGCAATGGCAGTGCTAGACAGCACTTGGCTAACGCCAAAGTAGGCCGATTGAGTCTCAAGTTCTTCACGATCAATAAAGACAGGTATATTTTCCTTCACCGGCTCCACTGTATCGTTTGAAGAGCTCAACGACGCGGTCCACGTCCGGCTGTTATTGTCGCTATTCCAAGCCAAGTCAAAAGACATAGATCGGGCTTCATAGTCGTCTTCTCGTGAATTAGAGATGTTGAAGCCGGCATTGCCGTCTGCCCAGAAGTATCGAGTTGTGACACCCACCTCCACGCGATTGTCGTAGATACTAGCCCCGCTCATAATAACGCCGGGCTGTCCATCAACATTAGTGCCCACGAACCACGGTGATGCACCACTCATCGAGTCATTTTGTATATCCATCGCCACTGACCAAGAGCCGCCGATGGGGGTTTCAAACCACAGTTGGGTCACGTCAATATCGTAGCGGTTTCGACTGCCAAAAATCACTTTTGAATCAGGCAGTGCATCCTCGCTGTAATTGCTATATCGAATGCCGACTTCAGTGAAGGCCGGTGGCGCGTCAGCTTGCGCGTTTTGGTAGAGCGGAATTGAAGCCAAGGCCACACTCAAGCGACGAGTGAGGGGGGTGTTTTTGTTAATCATTAAGCCTTTATTTTCAGAATAGGATGGTCTAATTACACCCACACCCACCTCCAGCTGCTGCAGAGCCGCCCGATGAGGCTTCTTTACTCGTGTAAACGTGCCCAGCAAACTTACTCTCACGAGGATAAGGGTCCCACATCATTGCATCTTTGGCTAAATATCCGCGCTCCCAAGCGGCAACAGGCTCGATGGAACTGCATCCGCCTAAAGCACCTGTAATAATGAATACGAGGCACCGTGAGATGTTGGTCTTTGAAGTTGACATGGAATCTCCATTAGTTGGGTCCACCGTTGAAAAGTCTAGTGACTTGACGTGATTGAGCAAAGCCCGTTGCTGAACATTTCTTTACGATACGTGATTAAAGACGGCAGACCAAATTCGTGGATCGTTAAAACAGGACTTATCTAAGTGTTGGCGTCTGAGAAAAAGATTGGCCAACATAATAGTCAGTAACGGTTAGCTCGGAACGTGACTTTTACTAATTGTTCTATTCACAAGCCTGGTGCTTCGGCTGCGTATAACGCTCTAATCGAGACCGTACTGCTTTTGTAAGTCTGCAAGAGATTCATGCCAATGGTCTTCCCAATGCACAGGTAGCAGTGGGCTCGCGGACCGGCCTCTTGACCATCCCTCGGTAATCGCGTCCATGACAAAAGGAAGCAACTCGGGCTGATATAGCATCATTTGCAGTGGGCGACTCGCGATGATCATCGCGGGGTAGGGTGCAGGCGCCTGAGCTACCGTGAAGCTGACAACCTTGACCTCGCCCAGAGGCGAGGTGTC
>MDTB01222482.1_pt1 | contig 14482 bp, 15 predicted proteins | sample 811161 | NCBI WGS metagenome assembly MDTB01 (sample SAMN05326650, study PRJNA326480) | marine metagenome | isolation source: seawater | place: Mediterranean Sea | collected 2009
AGCAAGTACGTTTCGGGAGCTCCATATACTCCCAGATCAAGACCCAACGAACCCCTTTGGTCAAAAATACTAAAAGAATATGGATTACCTTTTTCAGTTAGCCAGTTGTTGGCACTCCAACGATCATCTTTATAGTTCAAACCAACTATCGGCACCCCTTTGATCGCCAAATCGTTCAACATTTGGTGTTCCAAACTACATGCGACACACCAGGAAGCCCAAACGTTAACAAGAGTTACTTTGCCTTTTATATCGCTCAAACCGAGGATCAATTTGTCATCCTCAAGATCAGTCAAACTAAAATCGGGAAATGCCTGATCAATCAAGGCAGAAGGCAATTCTTGAGGGTCGCGGCCCAAGCCCAGCCACAGGAAGGGTAAGATCAAAACGAACGTTATTAGAGGGAATAACAAAGGAGCTCGGTCTCTCATGCTGAGTGGCTCCATTTGCGTTCTGACTTGGAGATGCTAATTCCCTGAGTTTGACCTGTCTTTTTTCGGTAACGTCTATCCGCCAATGACACCAGGCCTCCAATACCTATTAGCAATCCGCCCAGCCAGATACATCTTACAAAAGGTTTAAATTGAAAACGCATTGCCCAGTATCCTGATTCCAAGGGTTCCCCCAAAGCCACATAGAGGTCTCGAGTCAGCCCAGCATCGATAGCAGCCTCAGTCATGACTTGTCCACCAGAGAAGTAGTTTCGCTTTTCAGGGTTTAGGATGGACACCTCCTCGCCATCAAATGTTACAACAATATGGGCTCTGGTAGCCTCATAATTAGACTCCCTTACCACACTCAAACCCGACAAATGAAATTCATAACCAGCTAAGGTGACTCGCTCTCCTGCCGTTACCCGCATATTCTCTTGTGACTCATAAGCCGTGCTCAAACCGATCCCTAGGGCGCACACTGCTAGGCCAAAGTGTTCTATACACATTCCCCAATAGCTTGCAGACACTGCTGCAAAACCGCGAGATCGCAATTTACCAATCAAATCTCGACAAATCGTTAAGGTGACCCAAAGAACGCATATCAAGGTCAACGCAGCAGAATACGAATATTCTGCGGCTGAATATACATTTCCCAATATGACAGGCAGGCCGAGTCCCAAACAGAAGCTAAGCATTGCCGGCAAATAGTAAAATCCAACTACCCAAGAGCCACGGGTTCCGCCCCAACGAGATCTAATTGAGAATCCGACAAAAATCATCAAAGCAAAAGTCAGTGGTACAAAGAAAAAATTGAAATACGGTGGCCCTACTGAGACCTTACCCAAGTCTAGAGCATCAGAAATCAGCGGGTATAGGGTTCCAATCAAGATCATTGCCATGGAGGTCATAAGCACCAAATTATTGGCAAATAGAAATAATTCTCTTGCACCCCCCCTAAATAAAATTTGACCTGTTTTAACAGGCCCTCGAGCCGCGAATAACACGAGAGCGCCAGAAACAACAGTGCCCAGGAATATCAAGATAAACAGTCCTCTTTCTGGATCACTCGCGAAAGCATGCACGGAAGTCAAAACTCCCGAGCGAACCAAGAAGGTGCCCAGAAGGCTGAGCGAAAAAGTAAAAATCGCCAGGAGCAAGGTCCAGCTTTTAAATACCCCCCGTTTTTCGGTTGCAGCAGCACTGTGCATCAAAGCCGTTCCAACCAGCCACGGCAAAAAAGAGGCATTTTCCACGGGGTCCCAAAACCACCATCCTCCCCAGCCGAGCTCGTAATATGCCCACCAGCTGCCCAAAGCTATTCCAAAAGTCAAAAACGCCCAAGCACTATTAATCCAAGGTCGGCACCATCGCGCCCAAGCACTGTCGAATTTTCCCCCTAGTAATGCCGCAATGGCAAATGCAAAAGGAACTGCAAACCCCACATAACCCATGTAAAGAATAGGGGGATGAACAATGAGTCCAAAGTCTTGAAGCAAAGGATTTAAGTCAGAACCATTTTCAGGTGAGAAAGGAAGGATTCGCTCAAACGGATTTGAGGTGATTAACAGAAATAGGCAAAACCCTACAGCAATCATCGCCATTATAGACAAGACTCTTGCTAGAAAGATTGCTGGTAATCGTCGACATAGAAAAGCCACGGCAGCTGACCATCCCGCCAGGATCAGAGACCATAAAAGCAGAGATCCCTCGTGTGCACCCCACACTGCACTAAACTTATAGTGGCTTGGGAGAATTTTATTTGAGTTTTCCATAACATAACGCAATGAGAAATCATCATTTAAGAATGCTGTGACGAGCGCTACGAAAGAAATGAAAACAAATACCAAGTGACCAAACGCTAGTGATTGAGCAGCTCGCATCCATCTATCCAAGCCGACATATGATCCCACAATCGGGACCGTCGCCTGCAAAACAGCCAGACAAAGGGCTACGATCAGTGCGAAATGTCCCAGTTCCGGATTAATAGTCATAATATTCTTGCCCTTTCGATGAGAGATATGCTTCGCGCATCCCCTCAGCCACTTCTGGTGGCATGTAATTTTCATCGTGTTTCGCTAGTACTTGGTTGGCCTCAACTATAAATTTATCGTCAACAGTCCCCGTCACTATCGCAGCTTCACCCTCGCTGAAAAGGTCAGGCAGTATTCCATCATAGATAACCCGAATTCTTCGAATTCCGTCAGTGATAAAGAAGGTAACTCTCAAAGAATCTTTTGATCGCTCCAAGCTGTTATCTTCTACCATCCCTCCCACCCTTATCCGAGCTCGTTGAGAGGCCAAACCCTCTAACACCTCGGATGGAGTGTAAAAATAATTTATGTTTTGACCCAACGAGTAAACAATAAGCCCCACCGCAATCGAACTCGCTACTAAACCAAAAAGAATGAATTGCAATCGTTGTGCTCTAATAGGATGCATTATTCAGCTTTTCCCTGCTGTTTGGTGCTGATCAGACCTGAGGAATGCATCTTTAAATTGCTCATGAATTGCTTATGAGACCAGACAGGAATTAAGACCATAGCAATCATAATCACTACAGAGGTGCCCACCGCGAGCCACACGTAAAAACCATGGCCGTCCATCAGGAGGGCTTCATAAAGACTTTCGAACTGCATGCTCACTGGGCACAATCCTCAGCGACCAGTGCACTCACCCATCGGGAAGACTTCTCATGTTTCAAGATTTCTAGCCTAGCAAAGAGAATTAAAACCATAAGATAGAATACGTAGAAACCGCAAATCACCAACAATAGCGGTTGCAACATTTCTATATGCATAGTCGGAGATGATGTTAACTTTAGCGTAGCCGGCTGATGCAATGTGTACCACCAGTCCACCGACTTGTATATGATTGGGATGTTGACCGTGCCAACCAAAGCTAAAATCGCCCCGGCCTTGAACCCAACTTCAGTGCTAACAAAGGCTCTTTGCAAAATCATCACACCAAGGTACAAAAACAACAGGATTAGCATAGACGTAATGCGAGCGTCCCATACCCAATAAGTTCCCCAAGTGGGTTTGCCCCAAACAGCTCCAGTAAATAGAGCAATAAAGGTTAAAGCCGCGCCAAGTGGGGCTGCCGCTTTCATCACAATAAAAGCCATCTTTATACGCCAAACCAGCCCCACTGCGCCTGCTGTAGCGACGACATAATAACCGACAAGAGCCAAAAACGATGCAGGAACATGCACAAAGATAATACGATAACTTTGCCCTTGTCGAGCATCGGGTGGGGCCAAAAAGAGTCCCCAGAAAAGTCCAATCGCCAACAATGATAGGGTCAAAGGTATTAACCATGGAAGCCAGGTGCCGGTCATTTCATAGAACCAGCGAGGTGAACCTAGTCTATGAAACCAGCGCCATTTTCTATTTCTTTTTGTCATAAGGAATTCCTTTCCTAGCCGCCATTAGTAACACGAAGGGTAGCGGCAGCAGCAAGTGGGCAAAGAACCACGGCGACTGCTAACATCGCGCCCATAATGGCCAGGGGGCCAGACCACGGCATATCAACCACGGCATGCGTCACCGTTGCAGTTCCAAAAACTAGGATAGGCATGTAAAAAGGAACTGCTAATAACGAAACTAAAAATCCTCCGCGACCCAATGAAACAGTCAAAGACGCAATCACCGCCCCAACTAAACTTAAATAAGCGGTTCCTAGAGCCAAGCTGGTTAGCATCGGACCATACGCATTTTCTGGAAGAGCCAACATCAATCCTATGGCAGGCGATAACAAGGTTAGTGGCAACCCTGTTACCAACCAGTGTGCAATTATTTTTCCCAACACTGAAAAAGTCATCATGTTTGGCGCTATTAGCATTTGTTCCAACGAGCCGTCCTCATAATCAAAAATAAAAATCCTCTCAATTGAGAGTAAAGTTGCCAGCAGAGCAATGATCCAGATAAGGCCAGGAGCTAGCTCGGACAACTGCTGTGGCTCAGGAGATATACTTAGAGGCACAAGTGTACAGACCATACAAAAAAATATGAGTGGTGCGCAGGCATCACTGCTCTGCCTGATTGATAAATTAAGATCCCGTCTGACATAATCCATCAAACCCGGATGCGTGGATCTTGCTATAATCGTCATACTACAAACACCAATTGGTCAGATCAAATTTGCGAGCAGGCTCAATATCGATATCCTGATGGCTGGTAATTAGAACAGCCCCTTTTCGTTCCAAATGATTCGTTATACATCGGTTTACTGTTTTGATGCCAGCAGCATCTAAAGTCGCCATGGGTTCATCTAAAATCCAAATTTTTTTTTCTGTAAAAACAAGCCTAGAGAGCGCAACCCTCCTGAGCTGACCTGCCGATAGATGTCCACACGAGCTTAGGGCCGATTCAGAATCGATTCCCATGATATCAAGGGCCTCGAGAATAATTTCATTGCCAGCCAAACCATCAGCCGCAGCCATCCACGATAAATTTTCCCTTGCGTTTAAAGACAATTTAACTGCCGCCTTATGCCCAATATATAATAATTCGGACAGATACTGATACCTCACATCATTCACCAACTGTCCTTTATAAAAAACTGCTCCCTGCGTAGGTGCAAGGATTGTGGTTATTATTTTGATTAAAGTCGTCTTGCCGCAGCCGTTGGGCCCCGTGATGTGAACCACTTCGCCTTCACCGAGAGGTAATGTCACTCCTTCAAAAATCAAGGCATCGTCTCGCCCATACGCAATATCGTCAGCAAAAAGAAGGTAATCATTGGGCAATGGGAATACCATAATTTATTCAACCAAAGCATTATGCCAAAAATGAGGGTAAAGATGTAAACCACTTTAGGTTAAATACGTTACGATAGAGGTTGTCAGTTGTGCCTGAATTATCATGAAAATCGAACGGTTGTGAGCTTCTCGCACCACAATTATTTCGGGTATGATGCAGCGATCAGCGCCATCTTTTTAAAGTAGTACATTAAAGGTGCATCGAAATTAGTTGAACGGAGAACTTAAAATGCGGGTCTATCGGGTTGGGGGCGCAATTCGCGATATGTTACTCAATTTCCCAAGTATCGAGAATGATTGGGTGGTTGTGGGGGCCACGCCCTCCCAATTAATTGATCTTAAATACCGGCCCGTGGGACGAGATTTTCCCGTATTTATCCACCCAAAAACTGGCGAAGAATATGCTTTAGCACGAACGGAAATTAAAACCGGGCATGGTTACAAGGGATTTAAATTCCACGCCCATCCTTCTGTAAAACTCGAGGATGACTTAATTAGAAGAGATCTCACGATTAACGCGATTGCTGAGGATTCGAGTGGCACGCTCATTGACCCATGCAATGGGCAAAGAGACTTACGAAAAAAAGTGCTTCGACACGTCTCTTCGTCTTTTGTGGAGGATCCACTCCGGGTGCTGAGGACAGCGCGATTTGCGGCACGGTATCATCACTTAGGTTTCACTGTTGCAAACGAAACAATGCAATTGATGCGATCTGTGAGCGAAGGCAAAGAACTAGATTGCTTAAATCCGGAAAGAGTATGGAAAGAGACTGAGAAAGCTCTTTTAGAGAAGTCGCCGCAAGTCTATGTCAAGATCTTGCGTCAATGCGGGGCTCTGAAACGACTATTTCCGGAAATCGATCAGCTTTTTACGGCAGAACCCAGCAATCACAAGATCCACGCCCATGGCTCCACAACCTTAATGGCGCTGGAAAAAATAGCCAAATTGTCGGACTCTGGTCCCATCAGATTTGCAGTTTTAGTCCACCGTGTAGGAGAGATGGTCAATTGCAGCCCCAAGTTATTTCCCACATCAAATCCATTGGATTTGCGAATCTCTATTTTGAGAGCGCTTTTTGATCGGTTAAAAACGCCAAAAAAATATCGTGAACTTGGTCTTACTTTCGCAACACACTACAAACCATTTTGCCTCGTGCCTCACCTTGAATCGAGCGAGCTCCTTAAGCTAGTGCTGGCAATATCGGATAAAAGTTCAACGTGCAAGTTCGAAAATTTCCTGTTATGTTGCGACGGGATCTCAAATGGCGAGCGGGGTGGCCGAGAGAAAATGTGTGTAACCGCCAGCTTTATCAGAAGCGCAATTGAAATTGTTAACAGCGTCGGGATCTCGGACCTTGAACTGAAGGGGTTGCAAGGGCGCCAGATTGGTCAAGAAATTAGAAACGTTCAATTAGCAATGCTAGATGAATTTAAACAAAACTTTTTTGGTCATAAGACCTTGGAGGAGAGTAACTAAAAGTATGGAAAGTTCTTCATCGGATTGTCCCGTGGTACTTGTCACGGGTGCTGCTCAGAGAATAGGTGCAGCTGTCTCCTGCCGTTTTCATGAGAGCGGGTACAAAACAGTAATTCACTTTAACCGATCGCAAACTGAAGCAGAGGAGCTGAATACGAAGCTTAATGACCTCAGACCAGATTCGGCTTTTCTTGTTCAGGGTGACCTCAATGATGAGCGAACACAGGGCAGTATCTTCAGGGAAGTCGCAAAAATAGGTAGACTCGATGTCTTAGTCAACAATGCTTCAAGTTTTTATCCAACGCCCTTGGAGATGGCAACGGAATCTCAGTGGAATGATCTAATTAATTCTAATCTTAAAGGCCCTTTTTTTCTTTGCAAGCGGCTAGCGGAGATGCTGACTCAAAATCTTGGTTCAATAATAAATCTCGCCGACATACATGCGTATCAGGCCTTAAAGAAACATCCCATTTACACCGTTGCGAAAGCCGGAAACATTGCTATGACAAAGTCACTGGCTTTAGAACTGGCTCCACATGTCAGAGTTAATGGCGTATCCCCAGGGGCAATACTATGGCCGCAGCATGAATTGGATGATACACAGAAACACAAAAAGGTTTTAGAAGCAGTGCCGATGGGAAAACTGGGGAGTGAGGCTGACATCGCAGAATGCGTCTTCTTTCTTGCAGCAAAGGCAAGCTACATGACGGGGCAAACCATTAGCGTTGATGGCGGAGCTTCACACAGCATCTAACTTCCAAGTTACTTTTTTCGGGTGAATTTTATTTTAGTTTTGTGGCAGTCTTTTTTTAAGTGACGAAATGTTTCCTTCACCCCAAAAAAAGTCCACAGGCCACAGTTGCTGATCACCAATGTCAAACTCCTGCCAATGACGAGCATACGTCTTACCCGTGAGAGGATGAATTGTGTCTGGCGCTATTTCCGCTAACGGTAAAAGAACAAAGGCATTCGTCAGAATTTCTGATCTAGGCAAATCAATTCCGTCTTCCCGAATAACTCGGTCATCCATTGCCAAAATGTCCACGTCAAGGGTCCTTGACGAAAACCGAGACGCCGTGCGGTCACGCTCTAAACTATCTTCCAAATTTTTAAGATAACAGGAGATATCCATAAGTTCCTTTTTAGAGCTCAAACCCACTACCAAGTTTAGGAAATTATCTCCACAGAAACCCACCGCTGTGCTTTCGTAAACAGATGAAGTCGTTAAGGATTCAAATTGCTCGGCCAGTGCATCCAATGCAGCAACAAGATTACGGTATGGACGAATATTGCTACCCAGACTGAGGTAGAAGTGTGCCATCAGCGTCGCGATCCCCTTTCGATGATTATCCCCACGTCCTCTGAACCTCTTAGTGCTCCCGGCTTGCTTAGTCTCAAACGTATCCATGGTACTGAAAACTCGGCAATGACGATTTGTGCCACCTCCTCTGCCATAGCCTCGATCAGCTTGAAATTTTGCTCTTGGACAAACTTAATAATTCTTTTGCTGATTAACTTATAATTTAAAGCATGTTCAATGTCATCTGTCTGTGCCGCCATACTGATGTCGGCTGCCATTTCAAGATCCATACTCACCACTTGCTTTATTTCTCTTTCCCAATCATAAATTCCAATAACGGTCTCTATGCGCAGATTCTTTATATAAACCAAGTCCATCAATTTCTCCCCAGTGGTGGAGTAAGCTTGTCAAGTGGCCAGCGGGGGAAGGCCTTCACTGCTAACGCATCCCTTTCTCCAGCCAACATACGTTGGCACCCTGCATAGGCGATCATAGCTCCATTATCAGTGCAAAATTCCTGTCGAGCATAAAAAACATTGGCTTGTTTGCTTTTCAAGGCATCCTCTAATTTTTGTCGAAGTCTCGTGTTAGCAGCCACCCCACCCGCAATTACAAGCGTCTGTAATGAAGTATATTCTATCGCCCGAAGGCACTTGATGACGAGCGTATCAACAACCGCCTCTTGAAATCCAGCACAAATATCTGCGCGCGTCTCCTGGTCTAGGAGTCCATGCTCTTCCCGATGCCTGTCAATTAAATTCCGACTGAAAGTCTTTATCCCAGAAAAACTGAAATCTAAACCAGGTCGATCCGTCATTGGTCGCGGAAAATTAAATCTCCTAAAATTTCCGTCTGCTGCAAATTTTGCCAAAATTGGACCTCCTGGATAGTCTAGCTCAAGCATCTTAGCCGTCTTGTCAAATGCTTCTCCTGCAGCATCATCTAGGGATTCACCAAGCAAAGAGTATTCTCCCAGGCCGTTTACTTTTACTAACTGCGTGTGACCACCTGAAACCAAAAGAGCCACAAAGGGAAATTCAGGACGTGTTTTCTCCAACATCGGCGCCAACAAGTGGCCTTCCATATGATGAATCCCCAACACTGGGATGCCTAGAGCATATCCTATAGACGATGCAATTGCTCCACCAACCATGAGAGCTCCAATGAGACCTGGTCCCGATGTGTATGCAATACCACCAAGATCGGACAGCTGCAGATCGCTATCCGACAGCACCATTTTGATCAAGGGTAAAATCTTACGAACATGATCCCTGGACGCTAGTTCTGGCACAACTCCTCCGAACTCAGAGTGCATGGCCGCCTGGGAATAAAGCCTATTTGCTAAGAGACCTGCCTCACTTTCGTAAATAGCAATTCCGGTTTCATCACATGAGGTTTCAATGCCTAATACGCGCATGCAAAAGTAGCCCTTGAATAACTGAGAATGATTCTTTTGAGATCAGGGCCGCTATCATAACAAACATAATTAAAACAAAAAAATTACTAAGCGACTAGGAGAGGAGGAAAAGTAAAAACACTTAAAAATTTTGCATCTTTAATGCGTTAGGTTTATCATTCGACCCCTCGCGCCAGATCTCGAAGCTGCAGCGCGGAGAAAATTTAATTGCGCTGTAAAGGAAACAATCCATGCCAAGCGTTCGAATTAAAGAGAATGAACCATTTGACGTTGCATTAAGGCGATTTAAGCGCTCATGCGAGAAGGCTGGCATACTTGCGAAAGTAAGAAGCTGCGAGTTTTACGAGAAGCCTACTTGGGAGCGGAAGAGAAAGGCTGCAGCTGCAATAAAGCGTAATCAGAAGAAAGTTTCCAGAGAATCTAGGAAATTTTCTCGCCTTTACTAAAACCGTTTACAGCAAAAAAGTTATATTCATCACCTTCAGCAACGCCAACCGGCGTTGTTTTTGGCTGTTATATTTGAAAAAAGAGGGCCACAGATGAAACTTAACCAACTTCTTTCAAGCTCAATGAAAATTGCAATGAAGGAAAAAAATAAGCTGCGTTTGGGCACTATAAGGTTAATACGAGCTGATATTAAACGCGTCGAAATTGAAAAAGGTCGCACCCTAGACGACGAAGAAATTTATGTTGTGCTAGACAAAATGTTGAAACAACGCCGAGAATCGATAAAGCAGTTTGAGTCTGCGGGCCGGCAAGAACTCGCTGAAACCGAAGCTGCAGAGATAGCGGTTATACAGCATTTTTTGCCTAAACAACTCACCAATGATGAAATAAATGACCTGATCAAGGCTACCATCCAAGAATGTAAAGCATCTTCAATGAAAGATATGGGATCAGTAATGGCCTCGCTGAAACCTAAAACGCAAGGGCTCGCCGACATGACGGAGATCAGCCTCAGAGTCAAGTCTTTATTGGGCTAACATGTGCGTACAACCTCGCTTAACATTGCGTTGTATTTTTCTACCCAGAAGAGAGTAAACTAAGCACTCACCAATCCATATAACGAGAAAATGGCAGGGCGCATCCCCCAAAGTTTCATCGACGATTTGATAGATCGCGTAGATATAATTGATGTCGTCGGCAGTCGTTTGGAAATAAAAAAAGCGGGCAAAAACCATGTGGCGTGTTGCCCTTTTCATCAAGAAAAAAGCCCCTCATTTACTGTCGCTCAAGACAAACAGTTTTATTATTGCTTTGGATGCGGAGCTACAGGAAATGTTCTAAAATTTGTAATGGAATTCGAACATCTCGATTTCCTTCCAGCCGTTGAACTGTTAGCCCAGCATGCGGGGGTTGTAATTCCTGCAGTGGAAGCCCCAAATCGCCAAGAAGATCGCAACAGGCAAGAGATTTATTCTATTCTCAGTAACTGCGATAAGTTTTTCAGATGCCAACTTAGGCGGCACGAGATTTCTAGAGAAGCAATAAATTATATGAAAGGGCGCGGCATCACCGGAGAAGTGGCCGCGGAATTTGGAATTGGTTTCGCGCCCCAGGGATGGGACAACCTAATTAGAGAACATGAGAGGGATCCTCATCGACTCTTACTCCTTGAAAAAGCGGGAATGCTAGTACACAAACCTGATGAACAAAAGAAGTACGACAGATTTCGTAACCGCATTGTTTTTCCCATTCGGGATCAACGCGGGCGAACCGTCGGTTTTGGAGGAAGAGTATTGGATGAAAGCAAGCCTAAATATCTCAATTCTCCAGAGACACCAGTATTCCAGAAATCACGTGAACTATATGGCCTCTATGAAGCCAGGAAAGCCTCGAATCGTCTAGTGGAACTTATTGTCGTAGAAGGATATATGGATGTAATCTCACTCGCTCAGCATGGGATCCGAAACTGTGTCGCGACCCTCGGCACGGCAATTACTGATCAGCACATAAAGAAGATTTTTCGCAGTGTTTCTGACATCGTCTTTTGTTTTGATGGCGATAATGCGGGCCGAAGAGCTGCGGGTCGAGCCCTCGACGCAGTGCTTCCGCAAATGAATGATGGCTTGTCGATCCGCTTCTTGTTTTTGCCAGAAGCAGAGGACCCCGATACTATGGTACGCAAGTTGGGGAGGGGAGCATTTTTGGAGATGATTTCAAGTGCACTTCCACTTTCAGCGTTTTTTTTCTCTCACTTTTCCACCAACATAAATACCGCGACTCCCGACGGCAAGGCAAAGCTGGGCAAAATTTGCGCGCCTCAAATTAGCAAAATTCCTGAAGGAATCTTCAAAAAGTTAATGCTTGCTGAAATGTCTGAGGTTACAGGAGTCCTAACAAACGATCTGCAAAAATACGTGCAGACTCACCGGTCCAAAATGAACTCTGCAGAATGGGCGTCTGCAAGCAAAGAATCGCGCGCCTCTCCTAACCGGGAATATCCCGAATACTATCATGCCACAAGTGCGAATTACGCTGAGGCTAACACCACGCCCCAATGGAGGGAAAAAAAGATACTCTTTTCACCAATCAAATATCTCATCGGTTTATTGCTTAACTATCCAGATCTAATAATCTATATCAGTGATTTAACAGTGATGGAAAAATCTTCCGAACGAGAAATAAAATTGTTCCTTGCGCTTGTAAAATCCCTGAGGGACGCACCAGATCTCGATGCTAAACGTTTAATACAGGATTGGGAGGCAACGCCTAATCTTCAGGGTGAAGTGGCCTATTTAAAATCTGTGATAGCTCACGAAATTTATGACCCACAGCCTAACTCAGAACGTGACAACATCGCCGAGTTTTGCGATTCCTTAAATCATGTCAGAGGCGCGCTATTTGATGCACTTCCCGAAAGGCAAAAGGCGCATCATCTCTTAGACCAAGATGATTTGAACGAGAAGGAAATCAAACAATTGCATAATATCTATGTAAGCCTGTCCCATGACCCCCAATGCAATGGCGATAAGGACTTAAAAAATACAATAAAACAACGTCTCGTTCGCAGCTAAAAGAGATACAAAATAGCAAAATAAGTCTGGGACACTTCACCCTTTTTCCGATATACTCTCCCGTCAATTTTTTTCTATAGGTCCTGCGCAAAGGTATTCGATGACAGAATTGAACGATCAACATCAGAAACAGCATTCCGGCATCAAAGACCTCATCGCCAAAGGTCGTGAGCAAGGTTTTCTGACTTATTCCGAGGTAAATGACCATCTTCCCGAAGACATTGCCGATCCAGAGCAAGTCGAGGACATAATCCAAATGATCAACGATATGGGGATAACCGTTTTCGAGGTTGCTCCGGACGCTGAAACTCTGCTCTTGTTGGCTGGTGACAACACTCCAGATGAGATCGCAGCCGCTGAAGCTGCAGCTGCGTTGGCATCAGTTGAGTCTGAGCAACATCGCACGACTGATCCAGTGAGAATGTATATGCGAGAAATGGGTTCCGTGGAGCTCCTGACCCGAGAGGGCGAAATTGAAATCGCCAAGAGGATTGAAGAGGGTACACGAGAACTCTTAGCAGCCATCACCGAATGGCCGGATACGGTCGCTAAGATCTTAGACGATTATGACAAGATTGCTAGTGGTGAGAAAAGATTAACCGACATAATAAGCGGCTATCTTAATCCAATGGATAACGTGCCCTCGGCTCTAGCGCAACAACAGGCAGCCGAGGCACAAAAAATCGAGAGTAATGAGGTCGGAGGGAACGATGCGGATGATGACGAATCTGACGATAATGAGCATGAGGGCGGACTTGACCCAGAAGAGGCCTCGCAGCGCTTCGAGGCAATTCGAAAAGTGCAGACCAAAGCTCATCGATCAATACAGCGCTATGGTCGGCATTCAAAAAGTGCGAAGAAAAATATTAATGAACTAGCTAGTTTATTCAAGTACTTGAAACTCACGCCAAGGTCATTCGATCCTCTTGTACATAGAGTTAAGGAGACCGTCGAACACGTGCGTAAAGAAGAGCGGGGATTAATGAACTTGTTCATCAGGAAAGCAAAAATGCCGAGGAGAATCTTTCTCAAGTCATTTCCTGGCAACGAAACCAATTTGCAGTGGACTTCCGACATCATCGAATCAGGTGCTGACTGGGCATTCGGCGTCGAACGAGAACTGACCGAGATACAGAGATGTCAAAAAAAGCTCCAAAAGATTGAGAGTGACACTGGCTTCAAAGTAGCTCAAATTAAGGACATTAATCGACGACTGACAATCGGCGAAGCGATGTCGCGAAGAGCGAAAAAAGAGATGGTTGAGGCAAACCTCCGTCTCGTAATATCTATTGCCAAGAAGTATACGAATCGAGGTCTTCAATTCCTCGATCTGATTCAGGAAGGAAATATTGGTCTTATGAAAGCCGTGGATAAATTCGAGTATCGGCGAGGTTACAAATTCTCGACCTACGCGACTTGGTGGATCAGGCAGGCCATTACCAGATCAATCGCGGATCAAGCCCGCACTATCCGTATCCCGGTTCATATGATAGAAACTATCAATAAGCTCAATCGCATTTCGAGGCAAATGCTCCAGGAAATGGGAAGAGAACCTTCCCCCGAAGAACTGGCAGAGCGAATGGATATGCCAGAAGACAAAATCCGAAAGGTCTTGAAGATCGCCAAAGAACCAATTTCAATGGAAACACCCATAGGTGAGGACGAAGACGCTAACATCGGCGATCTCATAGAGGACATAACGATAGCCCTGCCGGTTGATGAAGCTACCAAAAACAACCTTACTGAGTCAACAAGGGGCGTTCTTAGTAGCCTCACAGCTCGTGAAGCCAAAGTGCTTCGTATGAGATTCGGCATTGATATGAACACGGATCATACTCTTGAAGAAGTTGGCAAGCAGTTTGATGTAACAAGGGAACGAATAAGACAGATAGAGGCCAAAGCACTGCGTAAACTTCGTCATCCGACTCGATCTGATCATTTGCGAAGCTTCATAGATGAGTAGAACTTGCTAAAACACAAAGATATGGGCCCATAGCTCAGTTGGTCAGAGCAGTCGACTCATAATCGATTGGTCGTAGGTTCAAGTCCTACTGGGCCCACCACTTAACCTATTGTTA
>MDTB01238223.1_pt1 | contig 14481 bp, 17 predicted proteins | sample 811161 | NCBI WGS metagenome assembly MDTB01 (sample SAMN05326650, study PRJNA326480) | marine metagenome | isolation source: seawater | place: Mediterranean Sea | collected 2009
GAAAAAAAACTTATTCATAACAGTGCATGAAACAATCCACTACTATCTGAAGTCTACGGTACTCAGCTCAAATGACAGTTATGGGTCAGCTTGATGAATTTTTTGTTACAGGGTCTTTCCTAGTTAATTAGCCTCGATAGGACTCAGCTGAGAGATAAACTGAGCAGTGCAGTTCTCCCAAGAAAACCTCTCTGCAAACTTGCGGCACGCCTCTCGATTTACTTTGAGTGCTTCATTGATTGCGTGATTCAGATCCTCTGAGACCCACCCGTTGTGGCCATTTTCTATGAGATCGAGTGGCCCCGGCGCGGGGTAGGCCGCGACCGGGACTCCCGACGCAAGTGCCTCGAGAATAACCAGTCCGAAGGTATCTGTGCGGGAAGGGAACACAAAGCAATCAGCTTGTCGGATCTCTAGAGCGAGCTCTGGCCCGTGTTTATACCCCAAAAACTCAACCTCAGGATATTTCTGGATGAGCGCCTCTAGTTCGGGACCCCCCCCAACAACACGTTTAGTGCCAACGCACTCAAGTTCTAGGAAGGCGCCGACATTTTTTTCAGGCGCCACTCGTCCTACGTAAAGCAGGATCGGCGACTTTGATTTTTGGTGTTGACTGTCGTGCGTGAATAATTCGAGGTCAACTCCCCGAGACCAGCGACCGATGTTTTTAAACCCGCGGGCTAGCAACTCATTCTCCATAGACTGTGTTGCGACTAGCATCCGATGAGCCGGTCCGTGGAACCACCGTAAAAAGGTGTACGACCAGCTTATTGGAATCGGGGCGCGTAACCGGACGTACTCAGGGAAACGGGTATGGTAACTGGTGGTAAATGGAAATCGATTTTTCCTACACCACCGCCTCGCCGCGAGACCCAGGGGCCCCTCGGTTGCAATGTGAACGGCATCAGGTCGGAGGCTAGATAAGCGCTTGGCGACTGCCTTGTTGGCGAATAGTGCTAGCCTTATTTCGGGGTAGGTCGGGCAGGGGACGGAGCGGTAACCGTCCGGGCTGATGACGGCCACTTGGTATCCTTTCTTTTCAAGTTCCGCTTTTGTTGTCGATAGGGTTCGTACCACGCCATTGACTTGAGGAAACCAAGCGTCCGTTACAATCACTAATGATTTTATCTTCGACATCACTGATCCACTAAACGATACATTAATACGATCAAAGTATTGCGATTTGATGACACTGACCTGTGCACATACGTCGGTGACCATTGCTAGTTTTGTCATTAAACCTTCATAAGTCGTTCACAAATTCGTTATTTGCATCATTTAGTTTACCTAAGAGCTTTTTGACCGGAGACGTCCATGTCCAACGCAGAACTTGCTAATGCTCAGGGCTTCTCAGTCCGACTTGCCTCAACTCAGGCCGAGGTCTCAGAGACGCAACGTTTGCGCTATGACGTATTCGCCCGAGAGATGGGCGCGCAGATAGGTGGAGAAAAAGCAGGGCTCGAATCGGATCGCTTCGACGCGTATTGCCATCACCTGTTTGTTGAAGAACTCAGCAGTGGGAGAGTTGTTGCCTCGACCCGACTGCTGAGACGTTCTGACGCCCTGAGTCTCGGTGGGTTTTATACGGAGTCTGAGTTTTCGGCTCCTTTTGTTAGAACTCTTGACGGTGAGGTGGTCGAACTAGGTCGAACATGCGTCAACATTGATTACAGGTCTGGCGGCGGCATCATGTTACTTTGGAGCGGGATCGCGCAACTAATGACGCGCTGGGAAATCGACTACTTGTTGGGGTGCGCCAGCGTCCCGTGTAGAGACCACGGCCAACTCATACGGACCTTGATGGCGGGCCCTCTGTCCGCGCACCTGAGTCCGGAAAATTTACGAGCAGAGCCCAGAGTTCCCGTATCACAGGACCCCGTGCCAGCGGTTGACGGTGCTATCATGCCGCCCCTGTTGAAGGCCTATCTGCGTTTAGGAGCCTGGGTGTGTGGTGAGCCGAGTTATGACGAGGAGTTCGGTGTCGCGGATGTAATGATCCTCCTAGACATGCGTCGACTGAACCAGCGCTACTTTAAACATTTCCTCGGGCGTGATTCGATTTCTCGTAAACGGGCTGATGCGTCAGCTGAAGTGGCCCGTATCGCATGAAACTTTTTTATATTGCTCTTTATATGGTCTCTGGGCTGTTCAGCTTGAAGATGCTCTCGCCTGGATCTGATCAAAGAGCGTTACAACGGAAAATCCAATTGTGGCACCAGAAGACTCTGGGCCGTCTCGAGATACATCGCACCTTGTCGGGAGACATCCCTGAGGGCCCTTGTCTGATCGTTTCAAATCACCTCTCGTGGGTCGATATTCTATTGATTGGGTCTTTCGCGGATGTACGATTCGTTGCGAAGGCCGAGGTCGCCACGTGGCCTGTTGTAGGCAAATTAGCATCAGGGGCAGGGACCCTTTTCATACGGCGGGGCGACCGCCACTCGGCTGATCGAGCCGTCGCGGATATAGCGTCTGAACTGACGTGCGGGCATCGGGTCGTAATCTTTCCCGAGGGCACCACGACCCGCGGACCCATGCCCATAAAGTTTAAAAGCCGCTTATTACAGGCGGCCCGTGAGGCAGGTGTGCCGGTTGTACCAATCGCACTGAGCTACCACGGTGCTGGAAAAGAATGGGTCGCCTACGCTGATGACGATCAATTTCTCTCACATCTGATTCGTATCTGTCGGGCGCCTTTCATACGCAGCCGGGTATCTGTTGGAAAGCCGATATTCTCAAATGAATCGGTAACTACAATTGCAACAAGAGCCCAATCCTGTGTCGAACAAATGCTGGATGTGGTTGTTTTTTCTGGTGAAACAGGCACTCCTGGGTTGGCTTCGCAGGCAACGAAACTTGAAACTAGAGGGACATTAGAACCCATGACCCTAAATTAGCCGGTGATTCTTATGGTGAGTAATAGCTGAATGGCGAAACCCGGTTATACAGGTATCACCCGAGTAGTTAAGGCGGCTGGGTATTCCATACGCGGGTTCATTGCAGCCTGGAGGTACGAGTCTGCGTTCAGGCAGGAACTGGCTTTGGCCGCGCTGATGGTTCCCGTTGCCTTTTGGGTAGGCCGCACCGCGGTCGAAGTCATATTGTTGATGAGCTGCATTCTACTCGTCTTGATAGTTGAGTTATTGAATTCAGGAATTGAGGCCGTTGTTGACCGGATCAGTGACGAGCATCACAAATTATCGGGCAGAGCGAAGGATCTTGGTTCATCCGCCGTATTTCTCAGTATCGTGCTGACCCTAGCGGTCTGGGGGATCATCTTGGCCGATCGATATTTGATCTAGGGCCCTGATTTTTTATGAGTGAGGCAGTTGTTATGTCGAACTTTGGACATGTTGTTAAATACAAAACTATTTGGCTGTCTGATATCCATCTGGGGACCCGCGGTTGCAAGGCAGCGTATTTACTGGATTTTCTAAAACACCATGAGGCTGAAACTATTTATCTGGTGGGCGATATTATTGACGGGTGGCGTTTAAAGAAGAGCTGGTATTGGCCCCAGACGCATAATGACGTGGTTCAGAAATTGCTTCGTCAGGCACGCAAAGGGGTTAAGGTCATTTATGTTCCAGGAAACCACGACGAGTTCGCGAGAGATTTTGAAGACCTATCCTTTGGAGGCATAGCGGTTGTCCGTGAGGCGACACATACGTTAGCAGACGGGCGGCAGTTATTGATCCTTCACGGCGATAAGTTTGACGGCGTCATGCACTACGCTAGATGGCTAGCCTACCTAGGCGACTGGGCATACGAGACACTCTTAAGCATAAACACATTCGTCAATGTGCTCCGAAGTGCCTATGGACTGGAATACTGGTCTCTATCTGCCTACCTTAAAAACAAGGTCAAAAACGCGGTGAGCTTCGTATCAAATTATGAGCGGGTGGTAGCGCGTGCGGCGAGAGATGCGAGCGTGGACGGTGTTGTTTGTGGCCACATCCATAAATCAGAGCTACGTTATATCGATGACGTGCTGTACTGCAACACAGGGGATTGGGTCGAGAGCTGCACGGCTCTAGTTGAGGATGACTCTGGGAAATTGTCAGTCATTCAATGGACCACCGCTGGGACCCAACTTTTCTCTGAGAGTCGTTAGATTGATGATTTATCCGCTATGGCTACTTGTTTTTCTCAGAAAAGAGGAGCCGCTCACCCCGCCGGCTGAGAGCTTGAATATTTTCAAGCGGTGGGACAGCAGCGCTCTTGCCAGTGAATAAGCGCTCGACTCAAAAACGAATGCCGAGCAGAAACCGCGCGACCAAACCTTTTTGGCCAGCTTCTTTTTTCTTTTCAATTTTTTTTCGACGTTTGTCGGTTATTTCTTGGATTGCTATGCGCTCCATCGAGCTCATCAAACCTCGTCCAACACCTACTGGAATCATCTTTAGAATATCCTTTTTCCAGAGCAATAACTGAGTTATACACGCACTAAATGCACAATGCAATATGTGCACTACTGTTGTTATTATGTAATTCAATCAGTTATCTGTGAAATATTCGCTTCATATCATATTGATATCGGTTCCAAGGCCGAAAATTGAATAAATTTTCCGGCGAATTTGCATTAGAAACTTTAATTTGATCGTGTACCATCGTGGCCACAATAAGAATGGACCTGTTTGTGATGAAGCCGAGTGAATTTAAGAAATGGAGAAAGGGTTGTGGTCTTACCCAGGAGCAGGCAGCAAAAAAACTTGGTTTGAAGAAGCGTGCGATCCAATACTATGAGACTGGCAAGCGCGACGGGAAAGACTTCAAAATACCCAAGACTACCGAACTTGCTTGCTACGCGATCTCGGTAGGGGTTCAGTTTTACTCGGGTCCACAACCGGCTGAGGACGAGTCTTAAGTATTTTTCTTGGAGGATTTTTGAATTGTCGCTCAACAACTCGTCAACGGTTGGGTCACTAGAAAACTCCAAGAACTACCCCGAAAAACAGTACCGCTCCAAAGCGGTGGCTCTCAATAAAAGCTTGGAAGCATGCCTCGCGCGAGCGTGAGTTAGCGACCATGTGCTGCTTCACCGTGACTCCGACGGCGACCAGGATTCCTAGCAGCGTGAGCGGGCCTAGATCTGCGAGCCAGAACGCGTAAACGAATGCACTTAAGGCCACCAGCTGTGAGCATCCGACCGCGGCCAAGTCGTAGCGGCCGAACATGATCGCGGTAGATTTCACACCAATTCGCAGGTCGTCATCACGATCCACCATCGCGTAGAGCGTGTCGTAGGCCAGCGTCCAGGCGACGTTACCCAAGAATAGTGCCCAGACTACCTCGTCGAGTGGCTGCTCGTACGCGGTGAACGCCATGGGTATCGCCATCGAAAACGCGAGCCCGAGCCCGATCTGGGGCCAGAACGTGACCCGCTTGAGCCAGGGATAGACGATCGCAAACGCGAGCGCAACGAACGACAGCTTGATTGTCTCTCTGTTAGTCAGAAGGACCAGCCCGAGACACACAGAAAACAGCACGATCGCAAGAACTACCCCGTTTTTTACCGACAGGTTACCGCTCGTGATTGGCCTAGAACGGGTCCTCTTGACGTGCCTATCGAACTTACGGTCGGTCAGGTCGTTAATGACGCACCCAGCGCTCCTGGTCATAATCACGCCGAGCGTGAAGATCACCCAGATGTCTAGCCGGAACTCCGCCGCGGCGTATCCCGCTATGGTCAGGGCGATCCATGTGGGCCACAAGAGCACGATCCACCCTATGGGACGGTCTAGCCGGGTGACCTGTATCCAGAGCGGGATATATGAGGCGAGCGTGTGGATGCTAGACATGTGCGAAGTGTTCCTCATGCCCGATCCACCTCTCAATTAATTGTGCTCTGACGTCCGTGTGTTCGGTCCGGATCATCTCGGCAAGTCCAGCGATTTCATCAAGCAGGTGAGCGTGCTCGGCCAGGTCGGCGACCCGGAACGAGAGCTCGCCCGTCTGCCGTGTCCCGGTCACATCACCGGGACCCCGGAGTCTGAGGTCTGCCTCGGCCAGCACGAAACCGTCGTTGGTATCCTTTAGCAGATTCAGCCGGTCTCTAGATTGCTGGGAGATCGCGTCACCGGCCAGTAAAATACAAAAACTGACCCGCGCCCCACGACCTACCCGGCCCCTGAGCTGATGCAGTTGGGCGAGCCCTAACCGTTCCGGGTTCTCAATCACCATGATGTTGGCGTTCGGCACATTCACGCCGACCTCGATGACCGTGGTCGCCACGAGTAGGTCAAGCTTGCCCTGTGCGAAGGCCGCCATCACCCGGGACTTGTCATCGGCCTTCATTCTGCCGTGTACCAGACCAATCCGCCGGTGTGGCAGCTGGAGTCTGAGTTTCTCGGTGCGGCTCTCGGCTGCCTCGGCGACGCTCTGTTCGGTTTCCTCGATCAGGGTGCATACCCAATATGCCTGCCCACCCTCATCAAATTGCGCATCGAGCCGTCCGGTGATCTCGGAGGCCCTGGCCTGACCTACGATTCGTGTATCGACAGGTGTTCGTCCCGGCGGCAGCTCGTCAATTGTTGAGACATCGAGGTCAGCGAAATGCGTCATGGCTAGCGTGCGGGGGATTGGCGTCGCTGTCATGATGAGCTGGTGTGGTGTGAGTCGCTGCCCTTTTTCGCGTAACAGGAGCCGTTGCGCTACCCCAAATCTGTGCTGCTCATCTATGATGGCTAGCCCAAGTCGTTTGAAGACGATCTGCTCCTGGAACAGCGCGTGTGTCCCAACGACAATTTGACAGGACCCGTTCCTGAGTTGCTCCAGCATCGTGCGCCTCGGCTGGGCCTTCATTGACCCCGTGAGCCATCCGACGGACACCCCCAGTGGACGGAACCACTCCGAAAATTGAGTCGCGTGCTGCTCTGACAGTAGTTCCGTTGGCGCCATCAGTGCGACCTGGCAGCCGGATTGAATGACCGGTAGCGCGGCGAGCGCGGCTACCAACGTCTTCCCTGACCCGACATCGCCCTGGAGAAGTCGTAACATCGGGTGCCCGCGGGTAAGGTCCTGATCAATCTCATCCAAGACACGTCGCTGTGCCCCGGTTAACTCGAATGGTAATCGATCCACCAGTGTCTGCCGTGCCTCACACACCGTCGAGCGCGTCTGAGGCGCGTTGAAACGGACGTAATCGTCACGGCGTGTCAGCAATAGTAATCGATGGGCGAGGAGTTCCTCAAAAGCCAACCGCTCAACGAATGGGTTCGCAGGGAGACCCTTCTCTGGCTGATGGAGGGCGATCAGCGCGTCCCAAAGCGCTGGGCGGTTTCTCGTATGTTCCACGTCGAGGAGCTCCTCGAGTGCGTAGAAGTCAGGCCCCCTGGCGAGCGCCTGGCGCACGATGTCCCGCAACTTAGGTTGCGACAGGCCGTCTGTTGCTGGGTAGATGGGTGTCAGGGTGTCATCTAGTGGTGGCGGTTCGCCCTTGAAGACCGATATCTCCGGATGAATGAACTCAGTCACCCCCTGGTTAACCCGAGGCTCCCCAAAGATTCTGACCGAGTCTGCACCCCGAAGTGTCGCGAGATAGGCTCGTGAAAAGTGAAACAATCGGATCCTGGCGGCCCCGGTGATATCCTCAAATGTCAGAACGGCCTGCATGCGCCGACCAGGGACCATAGACTGGGAGGTAATTTCTCCCTCGAGTAGTTGCGGAACCCCGGGCCTGACCCCTGCGATATCGACCCGGGTGGTTCGATCTTCGTAGCGCCCTGGGAGATGAAAGAGGAGGTCCCTGAGTGAATAGAGCCCAAGCCGGTTGAGCGCCTCCTCAACTTTGGGGCCGACCCCTGTGAGACCCTGTAGTTCGCTAGGCTGCCTGGTGTTTGGCATTGAGCTGGGGACCGACCTGTTTCCTGATGACATCAATTAATAGATCGATTGCCTCGGTTCTGGGGAACTGCCTCCGCCAGGCGACGGCTACGGTCCTTGATGGTTCTGGTTTCGAAAAGGGCCTGGTTGCCAGATAGCCCGGTGCATAGTTTTCTAGGCCCGCTGCTGAGGCCGGGAGCACGGTCACGCCCAAGCCCGAGGCGACCATATGCCGTAGGGTCTCCAGCGAACTCCCCTCGGCGACAAGATAATTCCGCTCATGCGCTGGCCGTGATAACGCCGGGCACGCGTCGATGACCTGGTCCCGGAAGCAATGTCCCTCCCCGAGGAGTAGTACGTGCTCGGTATGCAGCTGTTTGGGTGGGATACTCGACTCGCTTGCCCACGGATGATTTGATGGCAGTAGGACTTCAAACGGTTCTGTGTAGAGCTCGTGCACCTCGATATCGGGTTCCGTAAACGGTAACGCGACGATAATGGCGTCAAGCTGGCCCCTTTTAAGCATCTGTCGGAGCGTGCCTGTGAAGCTTTCTTCGATGTAGAGCTTCATCCGTGGCTCGGCGGTCTTCAGGGCGGGTAGGAGGGCCGGGAATAGGTAGGGGCCAATCGTATAAATTGCGCCCACGCGCAGGGGTGCCAGGAATGGATCTTTGACGTGATCTGATAATTCTTTGAATGACTCCACCTCATGCAAGATCTTGCGCGCTTTCTCGACAAGCTGCTCAGCTACGGCGGTCAGGTGAACACCGCTCTTGCTACGTTCAAACAAGGTTACACCGAGCTCATCTTCCAGTCGCTTCACACCGATAGACAGGGTAGGCTGACTAACGAAGCATTTGGCGGCTGCACGGCCAAAATGTTTCTCGTCGGCGACGGCGATAATGTATCGGAGCTCTGTGAGGGTCATCGCTGTGTCTAGTCCTTGGGATATCATTATCCTAGGCTGTGGTCGGTTGGGTAGCAACCTGAAAACGGCCCTTGAGTCAGAAAAACTTCATGTTTTGGGTGTCCGCCGCCGCCCGGTTCCAGGTGACCCAACCTTTATCGCCCTTGATTTAGACCTAGCACAGAGCTGGGACCAGTTGGCACAACTAACACTCACCCAGCGTACGGTCATTATCGCCACCGTGACCCCGGATGCGCGAACCGAGGACGCCTATCGTGAGCGCTACGTTGGGGTTTCAGCGAGGCTCCGTCAATTTCAATCACTTTCCGGTCGGCGGCATCCAGTAATTTGGGTGAGTTCGACGGCTGTCTTCGGCCAGCACCAAGTTGGTAATCTAGACGAATCAGTTCAGCCTGAGCCAGATCATTGGCGGGGCCATCGCCTGAGAGAAGCAGAACAGAATATCGAGCAGTCCAACGCACCCACTACGGTGGTTCGTCTTACCGGGCTCTACACCGCCGAGAGCCTGTCTCGACTTAAGGAGACGGAATTTAGGGCACAATTAAATCCAGAGTCGGTATCGAACCGAATACATCGCGAGGATGCGGTCTCTTGGCTTAGCGCACTGGCGAGCAGTCACCTGGCCGGGCAACGGATACCTCAGCTGATCCATGGGGTTGACGAGGGGTCGGCAAATTACCAGCAGATTTTTGACCGACTTGACGGCCTGTCATCAGAGGTACAGCCGGCTGTGGCGGGGCGTGTACTGCAAACGCGTTACCGAGATCGGATGCCTGCTCTGAGGTACCCATCCATCGACTTGGTGATCAGCTCACCATAATCCCGTCGACTTCGACACGAGCACCTTTTGGGAGTTCCGAGACCCCGATAGCCGCTCGCGCAGGGTACGGTGCTTCGAATAGCTCCTCCATGACTCGGTTGACCACAGGAAAGTGGGTGAGATCTGTGAGGAATACATTCACTTTTGCGATATGACTCAGGCTGCCACCGGCGGCTTCACATACCGCCGTTAGATTTGCAAATACCTGGCGGACCTCGGCCTCGATATCTCCTTCGACCAGAACCATAGTTTCGGGTAGAAGAGGGATCTGACCTGATAGGTACGTGGTTTGTCCGACTTTAACCGCCTGAGAATAGGTTCCAATCGCAGCAGGGGCATTTGCTGTTGCAATAAAGCTTTTGTTCATAGTTAGGCCCGTATACGTGAGATTTTAGTGACCGACTTGATCCGACGGATATGACGGACAACGCTTGCAAGGTGTTGTCTGTCACGGACCCCAACCTCAAGGACGATCACACTAGTTTTCGCATCACGCTCTTCACGGTTAATGCGGTCGATAGCCGCGTCTGCCTCTGAGACAGCGGAGGCAATATTGGCGATGATACCGGTCTCCGCTTCAACAAGAATTTTTAGAGCGGTATAAAACTCACCGTTGAGATCATCATCCCATGTGAGGAAGACACACTTTTCGGGATTGTCACGGATCTCGGAGACGTTATTACAAGTCTCATGGTGGATCACCATGCCACGGCCTTTAGAAATATGGCCAACGATCGGATCCCCCGGAATTGGTCGGCAACACTTTGCGTGGTTTGTGAGGAGCCCCTCAGAGCCCTTGATCGCTAGCGGCCGTGTCTCGTCGGTTTGTGAGAGTTTGGCCGGTTCTGCGTCTGCGGTAAGCCGTCTGGCGACCGAATAAGCGACCCGATTGCCAAGGCCGATGTCTTCGAGGAAATCGTCAAACTCTGTCAGCTCAGCTTCACTGACAAGATTGAGTCTCTGCTCGTCGGTCACCTGCTCAAGGCTGGATCCGAGGTTAATCAGGGCTCGGCCTAACAGCCTTTGGCCCAGGCGGACCGACTCTGAGCGCTGCTGGTTTTTCAAGAAGTGACGGATCGCTGACCGTGCCTTGCCAGTCACGATAAAAGACAGCCAGCCCAAGTTGGGTTTTGCGTGTTTGGCTGTAATGATCTCAACGGTCTGGCCCGACTGGAGGACAGTTGAGAGTGGGGCGAGCGCTTTCTCGATGCGACAGGCGACGCACCGATTACCAACATCGGTGTGCACGGCGTACGCAAAATCAACAGCCGTGGCCCCAGCGGGTAGCTCCATGATCTTGCCTGTCGGCGTGAAAATATAGATATCGTCCGGGAACAAATCGATTTTCACGTTCTCGATGAATTCCAGCGAATTACCGGCACGTTGTTGAATCTCTAAAAGGCCCTTGACCCAACGGTTGGTTCGCTGGACCGCGGCGGTATCATCCGACCCTGCCTTATAAAGCCAGTGAGCCGCAATTCCGCCCGAAGCCATGGCATCCATCTCCGATGTGCGGATCTGGATTTCAAGCGGCACGCCGTGCATACCAAATAGAGTGGTGTGAAGGCTCTGGTAGCCATTCGCCTTCGGGATGGCGATATAGTCTTTGAATCGACCAGGCCGCGGCTTGTATAAATTATGCACAATCCCGAGCGTGCGGTAACAATCGTCCACCGAGTCGGTAACTATCCTGAATGCGTACACATCCATGATGTCGGAGAAAGATTTTTTCTGGTCGCTCATTTTACGGTAGATACTGTTGGCCGCCTTTTCGCGGCCTTCAATGCGGGCCTTGATTCCACTCTTGCCGAGAGCGCTCTCGAGCGACTCCAAGATTTCTGACACGATTTTTTTACGGTTACCCGCTACGTTCTGGACGGCACGTTCGATGCGCTCGATACGCATGGGATACATCGCGCGGTAGGCGAGCTCGTGGAGTTCGCTTCGCAGTTCGTACATTCCGAGCCGATTCGCGATGGGGCTGTATATATCCAGGGTCTCTTTCGCGATCCGCCGCCGTTTCCCTGGATTCAGTGACCCAATCGTTCGCATGTTGTGCAATCGGTCCGCGAGCTTCACGATAATGACCCTAAGATCCCGAGCCATCGCGAGGGTCATTTTTTGGAAGTTTTCGGCTTGGGCTTCGGCGCGGGTTTCGAAGCTAATGTGGGTAAGTTTACTGACACCATCGACTAACTCGGCGACGGCCTCGCCAAATTGTTCCTGCAGGGCATCTTTAGCGATCCCGGTGTCTTCAATGACGTCATGCAGCATCGCAGCCATAAGGCTCTGATGATCCATGCGCATATCGGAGAGAATTTCAGCGACTTGGAGAGGGTGGGTGATGTAAGGATGGCCGGATCGACGTTTCTGTCCATCGTGTGCTTGTTCAGAGTAGAGATACGCGCGTCTGACCTGACGGATCTCGTTATCCTCTAGGTATCGGGTCAGACGGCTGCATAAGCCGTCAATGGTCTCGACGGCGGCGTTCATGATTTAGAAATCGTTGTCGAATACGGGTTGACGTGGTTCAAACCGCGCGCGGGCTAACTCGAGCTCAGCTTCGGTTCTCGCGTCCTCGGCGTCCAACGCTTCACGATTAATTAGGCCTTCAGCAATCTCACGCAGCGCGATGACTGTGGGCTTATCATTCTCCTCCGCCACTAGTGAGTCCTTGCCACCGGTAGACAGCTGACGCGCACGGCGTGTGCCTAACATCACCAGTTCGAAACGATTCTCGACGTTTTCGAGACAATCTTCGACAGTCACTCGAGCCATGTCCAATCCTCAGTTACTAAATTTAAAAGACTTAATAGTATATGCAATTTATTGTTAGCCGAGAAGTTTTTCTAAAAAATCTGGGTCTTTAGAGTGGATTTGAGGACGACGTTGTCTGTGGCTTATGATGATACTTTTCAAATATTCGGATGCGATTTCAAAATCATCATTAATAACCCAGTAGTCGAAATATGGTGCCTGCTCGATGGTCTTATAGGCTTCCGCCATCCTAGAATCAATAATAGACGCATCATCTTGCTTGCGATCGATAAGACGCGCTCGAAGCGCGTCGCGGGTGGGTGGAAGAATAAAAATTGACACTGACTCTGGCGCTATATGACGAACTTGTGCAGCACCCTGCCAATCGATTTCTAGTATAACGTCCGTCCCCTGAGCAAGTTGTGCTTCAACACCTCTTTTTGATGTGCCGTAAAAATTTCCGAAGACTTTTGCGTACTCAAACAGAGCGTCAGACGCAATCAGGCCCTCGAATTCTGATTGCTCGACAAAGTGGTAGTCACGGCCATCAACTTCTCCGGGGCGTGGGCTTCGAGTCGTATGAGACACACTGACCACTAAGTTCCGCACGCACGCGATGGTCGCGGCAACGAGACTCGTTTTGCCAGCACCAGATGGTGCTGATATGACAAATAGTTGGCCCTGCGGCATGAAAGATCCGGTTGAGATAGTCATAATATAGTTTACTACCTAAAGCTTAGTTCAATTAGTGAGGTTCTGCCATGCGACCAAGCGGCCGCGCATTCGATGCACTGCGCCCTATTTCGTTTACTCGTCGGTATACGCGTCATGCACCGGGCTCAGTATTGGTCGAATTCGGTGATACTCGTGTGTTATGCACAGCTACCACCAGCGAGCAGGTTCCGCGCTGGATGAAGGGCAGGGCCCACGGATGGGTGACAGCCGAGTACGGTATGCTACCCGGGTCGACGCATACTCGCTCTGACCGAGAAGCAGCGCGAGGCAAGCAGTCGGGGCGTACCCAAGAGATTCAGCGTCTAATCGGTCGGTCGCTGAGAGCGGCGGTTGATCTTAAGAGTCTCGGTGAGCGTCAGATCACCATCGACTGTGACGTGTTGCAAGCCGATGGTGGAACGCGAACGGCGTCTATAACTGGAGGTATGGTTGCTCTAGTTGATGCGATCAATGGTCTGCAGCGTGATGGTTTATTAACTGATGATCCCTTGACTGGTTTCGTTGCCGCGGTTTCTGTTGGAATTTATAAAGGCCAGCCGGTGTTGGATCTTGACTATCTTGAGGACTCTGGTGCGGATTCTGATTTGAATTTGGTGGTGGCTGAGGGATCTAAATTGATCGAAATTCAAGGGACCGCAGAGAAAGCCCCATTCAGCCGGGCTGAACTCGATGCGCTACTTGATCTGGGAGAGACTGGAATCTTGAAGTTGATAAGCGCTCAGAAGGCCGCTTTGGCGGAAGGTTAGTCTTCGGCCTCATCGCTGACTGAAATATCGTAATCGACTATCAGGGGTACCCGATCGTCGAACGGTCTTTTTGCGACATACCCAGCAGCGAGGACGCGCCTTGATACTTCGAGTGAAGCCAACTGGAGGTCTGTGCGCCATGCGCCAGGATTTGGCATGTCAAACACTTCCGGCCCCGGAAACCAGCTATATGCAGGCTCATTGGCAAATACCTCACGAAATGCATCGACATAGCCGACGTCGTTTAAGAGGGTATCGATCCAATGTCTATCTTCTTTCGTAAACCCCGGCGACTCGTTGTGCTGGTGCCACTCTTCTAGGTCGAGCGTGCGCGAAGCAACACCAAAATCACCACAGAAGATGAAATGGCGGCGTTTTTTTCGGATCTTTCGCATCCAAGTTTCGAGTGATTCCAAGAAGGCTGCACGCAATTCTTTAGGGTGGGTGGTTGGTGATGGCGGGAGAATAGACACAATACTGACATAATCAAAGTCGGCCTGAATATAGCGTCCATCGCGATCCAGGTCGTATGAACCAAGACCTCGCATCACTGCCTTGGGGGTGTATCGTGTGAAAATCGCTACGCCACCCTTGCCCTCGTCTTCGCCTTCGAAATAAAAGGCCTCGAAGCCTTCCGGACAAAAGCGTTGGTCATCTTTTACTTTGTACTC
>MDTB01040828.1_pt1 | contig 14480 bp, 15 predicted proteins | sample 811161 | NCBI WGS metagenome assembly MDTB01 (sample SAMN05326650, study PRJNA326480) | marine metagenome | isolation source: seawater | place: Mediterranean Sea | collected 2009
ACAAGACGGAATAAAGGCAAAATTATTTTCATTCAAAGATTTAATTGAAATAGATTTTTTTAATGAAATTTATAAATCTCAAATGAAAAATATAAAAGGGAAAAATCAAAATATTTTAGTATATCAAATTATAAGAGATTCAATAAATTTGATGGTAAAAGATTTAATAAATAATACTTTAAAAAATATAAATAATTATAAAATAAAAAATTTAAAAAATGTTTATAATTGCTCTGATAATATAGTTGAATTTTCTAATAAATTTAAAAATATTGAACGTCAAATAAAACTTTTTTTAAGAATTAAAATGTATAATAATAAAAATGTTTTAAAAAAAAATAATGAAGGAAAAAAAATAATAATTAAATTATTCGAAGAGATATCAAGAAAACCAAAAAAATTTTTAAGCAAAGACAATATTAAAAATGATAAATATAGATCTGTTTCTGATTATATTTCTGGTATGACCGACAGGTATGCAATTAATTTGTATAGAGAATTAATATGAATATTTTTGAATTATATTTAAGTAAAATTATTTTAATCGTTAAAAATGCTAAGACACATGGCGTTATAGAAAATATCGATAATTTAAATGCAATTAATGTTGATATACCACCTTCAAATTTAGATTTTGATATTTCAACAAATGTAGCCATGGTTTTGTCTAAAGGAAATAGAAAACCCCCAATGGATATTGCCAATAAACTTGTTGATCTAATAAAAAATAATGACACCGAAAATATAGAAATTGCTCAACCTGGATTTATTAATATCAAGTTTAAAAATATTTTTTGGAATAACTTTTTAAAAATTATATCTTCTGATAAAAATTATGGAATTAATACAAAAGAAACAAAAAAAAATTATTTAATTGAATTTGTTTCTGCAAATCCTACGGGGCCTCTCCACGTAGGACATTGTAGAGGTGCAATTTTAGGTGACGTTTTATCTAACTTGCTTACTTTTAATAATCACAAAGTTACTAAGGAGTACTACATTAATGATTACGGAAATCAAATTTTACATTTTACAAAGTCTGTATATCTAAGAATACACGAAATTTTAAATAATCAAAAATATCCAACAGATGATTTAAATTTATATCCAGGCGATTATGTAGTTGATATTGCCAAGAATATTTTAAAAAATAATAAAAATCTTAATTTTGATAATTTTGAAAAAATCTCTGATAAATTAACAAAATTATCGGTATTAGAGTCATTAAAAATAATTAAATTTAATTTAAATAATCTAGGTATAATTCATGATAATTTTATAAGCGAAACAGATTTAGTAAATAATAATGAGGTTGAAAAAGTAATTGATAAACTTAAAAAAGATAAGCTTATATATGAAGGTAAAATAAAAGCACCAGAAGGTGAAAATAACTCAAATTGGATAGAAAGAGATCAATTATTATTTAAGTCAACTGATTTTGGTGATGATAAAGATAGAGCATTACAAAAATCAGATAAATCTTGGACTTATTTTGCCGGTGATGCCGCATATCATTATAATAAAATTAATAGAAAATTTAATATACTTATAAATATTCTTGGATCAGATCATTCGGGTTATATAAAAAGAATTACTTCTATAGTTGAAGCTTTATCTGGAGAAAAAAATAAACTGATTTGTAAAGTTAGTCAGCTAGTTAAACTTATTAAAGATGGAAAACCATTTAAAATGTCGAAAAGAAAAGGTGATTATATAACAGTAGAAGATTTAATTAATGAAGTCGGCAAGGATGCTACAAGATTTATCATGCTTAATAGAAGTAGTGATGTTGAATTAGACTTTGATTTTACCAAAGTTAAAGAAAAATCAAAAGATAATCCTCTTTATTATGTTCAATATTGTTATGCAAGAATCTCATCTGTATTCAAAAATGTAAATAAAAAAATTTCAGACGAAATTAAAGTTAAAGATTACAACTTTTCATTTTCTAAAGATGAATTAAAAATAATAAAAAAAATATCGCAATGGCCTAAATGTATAGAAATATCATCAAAAAAGCTTGAACCACATCGAATACCAGTTTATCTTTATGAATTATCTTCTGACTTCCATGCTTATTGGAATTTAGGTAGAGATGATAAAACCAAAAGGTTTATTGATGAAAATAAAAATATTACAGATGATAAAGTTGTTTTTTTAAAAATTGTTTCAAATGTTGTTAAATCAGGAATGGATATTTTGGGCGTTGACTGTCCTGAAAAAATGTAATGTTGAAAGAACTAAAATATTTATTATTTTTACTAATAATTTTCTTTTTTATTTTTTTTACTTTAAAATATTATTTATCTGATAATTATAAAAAAAAATCTTATAGATCGCAAATTACAATTAATGAAAAAATTAATTTGTTTAAAAAAAATCTTAAATTATTAAAAAATGATACAAATGATATTATTTTTTATGTTGAAAATGATAAAGATCAAAATATGAAAAATTATAAATTTTGGGAACTATTAAATAAAGATGAAAAATAGACGTTCATTCATAATTGGAATTAAATCAACCAAATTGAAAATTAATGAAATTGAATTTTTAAAAAAATATAGGCCATGGGGCGTTATTCTTTTTTCAAGGAATATAAAAACTATTGAACAAACTAAGCTATTAACGAATCAAATAAAAAAAATATTTAATGATAGTAAATACCCAATCTTAATTGATCAAGAGGGCGGTCGTGTTGATAGATTTAAAAATATCCTCAACAATTCAATATTTACTGCTAAATATTTTGGAGATCTTTATAAAAGGGATATAAACTATTTTAACATTCACTATAAACTCTTTATTAATCTTACTTCTTATTTGATGAGAAAAATGGGCATAAATATTAATACCGTTCCAGTTCTTGATGTAAGAAGAAAAAATGCAAGCAAGATTATTGATGATAGATCTTATAGTGGAAATCCTTTAACAGTAAGTAAAATTGGTAACTTTTGCATTGAAAATTTCAATAAATGCAAAATTGGAACTGTAATTAAACATATACCAGGTCATGGACTTGCCAAATTCGATAGCCATAAATACACTCCAATAGTAAATTGTAATATAAATTTACTTAATAAAATTGACTTTTATCCCTTTAAAAAAAAGACCACTCTTTTTGCAATGACTGCCCATATTATTTATAAAAAAATAGATCCTTTTAATACAGCTACTCATTCAAAAAAAATAATCAATATTATTAGGAAAAAGATAAAGTTTAGAAATTTGATTTTAACAGATGATATTTCAATGAAAAGTTTAAAATTTTCTCTTAAAGAAAATATAATTAAATCTTTTAAAGCCGGATGCAATATAGTTTTACATTGTAGCGCTAATTATAATGAAATGCTTGTTGTGGCTAAAAACTCACCTAAAATTAATAGCTTTATAATTAAAAAAACATCACAATTTTATAAAAATTTAAGCTAATATTAATTATGGATAATTCTGATTCTCATAAATTTAATGTAAATTTAAATAATTACAATGGTCCACTAGATGTATTATTGGATTTAGCCAAATCGCAGAAAGTAAATTTAGAAGAAATTTCAATAACAAAATTAGCTGACCAATTTCATGAGTTTATTACAAGAATTAAAAATTTAAATTTAGAAATTGCATCTGAATATCTCTTAATGGCTACGTGGCTAACTTATTTAAAATCAAAGTTACTACTACCAGAAACTTCTGACGAAGAATTTAAAGCATTAGAAGTTGCTGAAAAATTAAAACTTCAGTTAAAAAAATTAGAATTAATAAGACTTTTATCTGACCAAATGCTTAAAAGAAAAAGATTAGGAAGAGATGTTTTTATGAAAGGAATGCGAAGAAACATTAAATCTATTTATAACAAAAAATTTTCAATAAATTTATATGAACTTTTAAAAACATATTCTAATATAATTTCGACTAAAGATTTCCAAAGAATTAATATACCAAAACTACCTGTTTTTACTACAGAAGATGGAATAAATAGAATTAAAGAATTTTTTGGTAATCTTTATGAATGGAAAAATTTAGACGAATTAATTCCAAAATCTTTTAAATCCAACAATAAACCAAAAAGAACTGGCAAAGCAGGAATTTTTGCTGCAAGTTTAGAATTAAGTAAAGAAGGATCTATATTAATTAAACAAGAAAATTTATACGATAATATATTTATTAGAGAGATAAATGAAAAAAATTAAAAAATATAATGTTGTAAACTTTCCATCAAATTTGACCGAAGGAGAAAGAGAAGTCGAAGCCATTCTTTTTGCTGCTGCCGAACCACTTGATGTTAATACAATAGAACAAAAAATATCAAAAAATATAAATGTACCAAAGATTTTAGAAAAACTTAAAAATACATACTCTTCTAGAGGTATTAATTTAGTTTGTATTTCAAAAAAATGGTCTTTTAGAACATCGGAAAATTTATCTAAATTAATGTCACAGCAAAAAAATGTAGAAAAAAAATTATCAAAAGCTGCAATTGAAACATTATCAATTATTGTTTATCATCAACCTGTTACAAGAGCTGAAATTGAAGATATAAGAGGAGTAGCCTTTGGTACAAACACACTTGAAATTTTAATGGAATTAAATTGGGTAAAACCTCAAGGAAGAAAAAATGTTCCTGGCAAACCGTTACAATACGTGACCACTGATGATTTTTTGAGCCATTTTAGCTTGCAAAAAATATCTGATTTACCCACAGTAGATGAATTGAGTACCGCAGGTCTTATCGATAGCACAAATATAGATTCATCGATTTTTGGAACTGGCAAGTTTTTTAAAGAAAGACAAGAGGAGAAAAAGGAAAATATCTATTCTAACATAGACGATATGTTGAGTAGTACTTTAAAAAAACAAGAAGAAGAGTAAAATGTCACTTTTAAATTATAACTAAAAAGTATATAAGAACTTTATGAGCATAGGTTTTTGGCAAATAGCAGTAGTTGTAATTTTAGTAGTCCTTTTATTCGGAAGAGGAAAAATTTCGAGTTTAATGGGAGACGTGGCCAAAGGTATAAAGAGTTTTAAAAAAGGAATGGCTTCTGAACCTACTGAGGATGATAAACCTAAAAATATTTCTGAAAATCAAAACTCCAACAATCAAGATACTAATAAAGAATAATTCAAATGCCAACAATTGGCTGGTTTGAAATTTTAATAATAGTCACCATAGCAATTTTAGTAGTGGGTCCAAAAGATTTTCCTAAAATGTTAAAAAAAATTGGTTCATGGATTGGATCTGCAAAAAGATATGTAGGCAATATCCAAGACCAAGTGACACAACTTGAAGAAGTTGATGTTAACGATGAAACAAATCTAGAGAAAAGCAATAAATCAAATAAAGACAAAAATGAGTAAAAAAAAAGAAGCAGGTTTTGTTAGTCATTTAATTGAATTGAGACAACGTTTAATAAATTCCATAATTTTTTTAAGTATTTTATTTGTCTTTTGCTATTATTTTTCTGAATACATATATGGTTTTTTAGTTGATCCTTATGCGCAGGCCGTAAAAAACGATAATATTGATAGAAGATTAATTTTTACAGCTTTACAAGAAACTTTTTTAACATATTTGAAGGTCTCATTCTTTGGCGCTTTTTTTATTACAAGTCCATTCATTTTAATTCAAATCTGGAAGTTTATAGCCCCTGGACTTTATGAACACGAAAAGAGCGCAATAATGCCGTATCTAATAGCAACACCAATTTTATTTTTACTTGGAGGAATGCTTGTTTATTATTTAATAATGCCCTTAGCAATCAAATTTTTTCTTTCATTTGAAAGCACAGGTTTAAGTACAAATTTACCAATACAGTTAGAAGCTAAAGTAAATGAATATTTATCCTTAGTTATGAAATTAATTTTTGCTTTTGGATTAAGTTTTCAATTGCCGGTAGTGCTAAGTTTGCTAGCAAGAATTGGAGTTGTTGACTCTAAATACTTAAAAGAAAGAAGAAAATACGTAATAGTTATTATATTTGCGGTTGCAGCTTTTTTAACTCCACCTGATCCAATAACTCAGATTGGTTTAGCAATTCCTTTGTTAATTTTATATGAATTATCGATATTTTCAGTAAAATTTATAGAAAAAAAATCTGAAAAAAAGAATGCATAATATTAAAGATATCAGAAAAAATTTTGATGAATTTAAAAAAAATATTAAAACTCGAAATGTTGATATCAATTTTGATAATATTTTAAAATTAGATGAAGAAAACAGAAATTTAATTCAAAATAAAGAAAATTTAGAAAAAGAAAAAAAATTAATATCAAAAACCCAAGACAAAAATTTATTTGAAAAATCTAAGAAAATTTCATCTAAAATAGATAATTTATCTAAACAACAAACTCAATTAAAAATTCAATTAGATAAAATATTAACTGCATTACCCAATTTACCTTTAAAAGATGTCCCAGTAGGATTGAATGATTCATTCAATAAAGAAATTGAAAAAATAGGTCAAATAAAAGACTTTGATTTTTCACCCAAATCTCATTACGAGATAGGTGAAAATTTGGGTATGCTAGACTTTGATTTAGCATCCAAAACTACAGGATCAAGGTTTGTTTTTGTTAAAGGTCAATTAGCATCATTGGAAAGAGCAATTTCAAATTTTATGATTGATATTCATACGCAAAAAAATGGATATAGTGAAATTTCGCCTCCTCTTATAGCAAGTGATAGTTCTATGTACGGAACTGGTCAACTTCCTAAATTTGAAAGCGATCAATTTGAATTAAAATTAGATGATAAAAATGATAGAAAATTTTTAATACCTACAGCGGAAGTAATTCTTACCAATATGGTGAAGGATCAAATTTTAAATATAAAAAATCTACCAATTCGATTGGTAGCCTCAACCGCATGTTTCAGAAAAGAAGCGGGAAGCTATGGCAAAGACACCAAAGGAATGATCAGACAACATCAATTTTATAAGGTTGAATTAGTAAGCATAGTAGAAAACAATAAATGTATTGAAGAATTAGAAAGAATGACAAAATGCGCCACTATGATTTTAGATATGTTAAAATTGCCTTATAGAAAAGTCATTTTATGCACTGGTGACATGGGATTTAGTGCAGAAAAAACTTATGATATTGAAGTTTGGCTTCCTTCAGAAAAGAAATATAGAGAAATTTCTAGCTGTTCATCTTGTGGAACTTTCCAATCTAGAAGGATGAAAGCGCGGTATAAAAATATTGAAAATGAAACTAATTTTGTCGGTACATTAAATGGTAGCGGTTTAGCAGTAGGAAGAACTTTAATTGCCATACTTGAAAATTACCAACAAAAAGATGGGTCAATTCTAATACCAGATGTTCTAAAACCATATATGAATAATATAGATAAAATAACAAAGATTTAGAGTTGTTTTAGTAATTTATATGGTATAAAAAAATCTTAAATAATAGGAGACACATGTCAAATTCAGGAATTGCTCAATTTATACCATTAATATTAATTTTTGTAATTTTTTATTTTTTCTTAATTAGACCTCAACAAAAAAAAGTCAAAGAACATAAGCTAATGGTTGGAAATTTAAAAAGAGGCGATAAAGTTGTTACGTCTGGAGGATTGATTGGTACTGTTGAAAGAGTAATGGAAAACGATAGAGCTGAAATTGAAATATCTGAGAATGTTAAGGTTGAAATTGTTAAATCAACAGGAATACAAGGATTATTAAATAATCAAGAACCTAAAAAATAACTTTTTATAAACAGTGTTGTACTTTTCTAAAATTAGAATTATTTTAATATGTATTTTTTCAATAGTTTTAACCTATTTTACAATTTCTAATTTTATAAAACTTGATGATAATTTTTTTAAAAAAAAAATTAATCTAGGTCTAGATTTACAGGGCGGTTCTTATTTATTATTAGAGATTGATAATCAGCCTGTAGTTACTCAAAAATTACAATTCTCATTATCATCATTAAAAAAATTTTTAAAAGATAAGAATATTAAATTTAAAGATCTAAAAATTATTAATAATAAAATATCATTCGAAGTATTACCAACTAAAATCGAGGAAATTGAAAAAATACTAAATGACAAAGATAGCCTTATTAATCCATACTATTCTCAATATAAATCACACCAATTTAACGTTGAAGTATCTGATAATGTAATAAATTTAAATTTTTCTAAATATGGCCTTATAGAGTTAAAAAATTCGTCATTAGAACAAGCAATTGAAATAGTCAGAAGACGTATAGATGAAGTTGGCACTAATGAACCTAACATATTAAGGCGAGGAAATGATAGAATTTTAGTTGAACTGCCAGGTCTAGACGATCCCCTTAGAGTAAAAAATTTACTTGGAAAGACCGCTAATTTATCTTTTAGATTCGTTTCTGAGGCGTCAGAAGAAACGTATGGTTCTGAAAAACTTATTTTTGAAGATTCTTCTCAAGAACTCATTATAAGTAAAAGAATTATTTTAAGTGGTGATAACCTATTAGATGCTAAACCTAGAATGGATAATCAAACAAATCAAACGGTTGTTACTTTTTCACTAGATAGAGTAGGTACAAAACGATTTGGTAAAGCTACATCAAATAATATAGGAAGAAAACTTGCAATTATTTTAGATGGAAAAATTATAAGTGCTCCAGTAATACAAGATGCAATATTAGGTGGATCAGGTCAAATCAGTGGCGATTTTACTTTTCAATCTGCTACTGATTTAGCATTACTTTTAAGATCTGGAGCATTACCGGCACCAATGAATATTATTGAAGAGAGAACAGTCGGGCCAGGTTTAGGCCAAGATTCAATTAAAGCTGGAATCTTGGCATTATTTATAGGTTTTGTTCTGGTCATATCTTTTATGATTTTTAAATATAAAATTTTTGGTTTTATTGCTAACTTCACTTTAATTTTAAATTTATTTTTACTAGTTGGAATATTAACACTATTTGAAGCAACACTCACTTTACCTGGTATTGCTGGTATTATATTAACAGTTGGTATGGCTGTTGACGCAAATGTTCTGATTTTTGAAAGAATTAAAGAAGAAATCAAACAAGAAAAAAATCAAGTCATTGCTTTTGATAATGGTTATAAAAAATCCAAAACTACTGTCATTGATGCAAATATAACAACTCTAATTGCTGCATTAATTTTATTTTTTATGGGTTCTGGTCCTATAAAAGGCTTTTCTATTACTCTTGGTGTAGGAATTTTTACAACTTTATTTAGTGTATATTTTATAGCAAGACTTTTAACATCAACTTACGTATTGAGAAATAAAGAGAAGGAAAGACTAATTTAATGCAAAAAATTCTAATAAGTTTTAATAAATATTATAAAATATTCAATTTTATATCTATAATTTTAATATTAATTTCTTTATTTTTACTATTGTTTAAAGGGTTGAATTATGGCGTAGATTTTAAAGGTGGCACATTAATTGAACTTAGAGCTAAAGATACTCAAATTACTATATCATCGTTAAGACAGGCTTTTTTCAAAATGAATTTAGGAGATATTTCAATTAAAAGATTTGGTAACGAAACTGACTATTTAATTAAATTTGAAAAAAAAGAACAAAACCAAAGTAATTTTATTGAAGATATTAAAAATAATCTCACTAAAACTTTAGGATCAGGTTTTGATTTTAGAAGAGTTGAAAATGTTGGTCCAAAAGTAAGTTCTGAGCTTCTAAAATCTGGAGTGATTGCAATTATTCTGTCCTTAGCTGCAATGTTAATTTATATCTGGATTAGATTTGAGTGGCAATTTAGTGTTGGAGCAATAGTTGCGTTATTCCACGATGTAATAATTACACTTGGTATCTTTTCGCTTTTTAGTTTAGAAATTAATTTATCTATAGTTGCAGCTGTATTAACAATTGTAGGTTATTCCATGAATGATACTGTTGTTATTTTTGATAGAATAAGAGAAAATTTGAAAAAATACTCTGATATTAAAATTTTTGAATTGTCGAATATTTCGATAAACGAAACTCTTTCTAGAACTGTTATTACATCAATAACTACACTTTTGGCTTTGCTATCAATATATTTTTTTGGAGGTGAAATATTGAGAGGTTTTTCTTTTGCAATGGTATTAGGTGTAATATTTGGAACTTATTCTTCTATATTTATAGCAAGTCCAATTCTAGTTCTTCTTAAAGTTACGCAAAAAACTATTTTAAAAGAAGAATAATTTTAATATAGATTTTGTGCTGCTACCATTGAAAGTAGCATTGGTAATGACAATAAAGTATTAATTCTTGATGCGACAACAGCTTTTTTGAGAGCAACGGGTTTTTCTTCCGGAGTTGCTTCAACGATACCAAGAGCTTTTTTTTGATTTGGCCAAATAATAAACCAAACATTAAATGCCATTATCAAACCTAGCCACATCCCAATACCTATCGCAGTATTTTTTCCGGCTCCACTTCCGATGCCCAATGTCATTGCTTCATGCACGTATCCGTTCAGATAAGCCACAATTAAACCAGTCACTATTGTTGCCAAAGCTGCCCATCTAAACCAAAACAGTACAGCTGGAGCTATAACTTTTGTAATAGCAGGTTTTTGTTCATCCGTAATTTTTGGCATATTTGGAATTTGTACAAAATTAAGATACCACAATAGCCCAATCCACATAACTCCAGCTAAAACGTGAAAATATCTAAATAACCAGCTCCAAAAAATTACATCAAAAGCAAAACCTCCTTCACTAAAGAATAAAAATAAAAATAGTAAAACTGCCAATCCTAAAGAAGCATGAATTACTTTGGGTAATGACATTAAAAAATTAACCATGTTATTCTTATACACCAGATATAACTTTTTTTAAGCAGTTTTTTTAAATTTATTATTCAATAGGGGCTTTAAAAATTGACCTGTATAGCTAATTTTAATATTGCCAATTTCTTCTGGTTTCCCTTCTCCTATAATATTTCCACCTTTAACACCTCCCTCTGGGCCCATATCAACGATATAATCAGCTGTTTTAATTACATCTAAATTATGTTCTATAACAACAACAGTGTTACCCATTGCGACAAAAGTGTGCAATATTTCCAACAATTTTTTTATGTCATGCTGATGCAAACCTGTGGTGGGTTCGTCTAATATATACATTGTTCTTCCAGTTGACCTTTTAGAAAGTTCTTTTGCTAATTTTATTCTCTGTGCTTCACCTCCTGATAACGTTGTGGCTTGTTGACCAATTTTAATATATCCCAATCCTACTTTTTTAAGTGTAAGTAATTTTCCTCTAATTGATGATATGTTTTCAAAAAAGTCGCAACCTTCATCTACTGTCATATTTAAAACTTCAGCAATACTTTTTTCTTTAAATTTTATTTCCAAAGTTTCTCTGTTATATCTGCTACCTTTGCACTCGTCACAAGTTATATAGACATCCGGTAAAAAGTGCATCTCATAAGTAATTACCCCATCACCCTCACAAGCTTCACATCTACCACCCTTTACATTAAAGGAAAATCTACCTGGTTTGTAACCTCTACTTTTAGATTCTGGCAAATTTGTATACCAATCTCTTATCGGCCCAAAAGCTCCAGTATAAGTTGCGGGATTTGATCTTGGTGTTCTTCCAATTGGTGATTGATCTATATCAATAACTTTGTCTATTAATTCTACACCTTTAAATCCCTTAAATGGTTTGGGTATTTTTCTAGATTTATTGTTATTTAAAGTTAGATTTAAAGCATTATACAATGTTTGAAGTATTAAAGTAGATTTACCACTTCCGGATACACCTGTCACGCAAGTGAAAGTTCCTAAGGGAATTTTAAGATTTACATTATTAAGATTGTTTCCTGTTGCACCATTAATTTCTAAAAATCTACCATTTTTAGCTAGTCTTCGATGTTTTGGAATTTGAATAAATCTTTTATTTGATAAATATTTCCCTGTAATACTTTGTTCATTTATAATTATATCTTTATATTTACCTTGAGCCACAACTTCTCCACCTTTATTTCCTGCTTCAGGACCAAGATCTATTATATGATCTGCATTTTCTATTGTTTCTGTATCATGTTCTACAACAATTACAGTATTACCTAAATCTCTTAAACGTTTTAGCGCATCAATTAATTTTATATTATCTTTTTGGTGCAAACCTATAGAAGGTTCATCCAAAACATATAAAACACCAGTCAATCCCGAACCTATTTGTGAAGCCAATCTTATTCTTTGTGCTTCACCGCCGGAAAGTGTGCCTGACTCTCTTGATAATGTTAGATAGTCTAAACCAACATTTAGTAAAAAATCTAATCTTTCATTAATCTCTTTAAGAATATGTTGAGCTATTTTTAGTTTTTTTGCTTCTAAATTAATCTCAAGTGATTTAAACCATTTTTTTGCATCCAATATAGATTTTTCCGATATTTCGCTTATGTGCAATTTATCTATTTTAATACATAAAGCTTCATCTTTTAGTCTATGGCCATTGCATTTTTCACATTTTGTATCAGATTGATATTGAGATATTTCTTCTCTTTTCCAATCACTATCGGTTTCTAAGTATCTTCTTTCAAGATTATTAATTACACCTTCAAAAGTTTTTTTATATGAATATTTTTCATATCCATCATCATATGAAAATTTAATTTCCTCATCATCAGAGCCAAACAGAATAATATTTTTAATTTTTTTTGATAGCTTGATCCATTTATCATTTAGAGAAAAATTATAATGTTTTGAAAGTGACGAAAGTGTTTGAGCATAATACATTGTTGAGGATTTAGACCAAGGCTCAATTGCACCATCAGCAATACTTTTTTTTTCATTTGGTACAACTAAATTTGGATCAACATTTAATTTAATACCTATACCTTCACATTCTTCGCATGCTCCATATGGACTATTAAATGAAAATAAACGAGGCTCGATTTCTTCAATTGTAAAACCACTTTCCGGACAAGCAAACTTTGTAGAAAAAATAAGTTTTTCTATTTTTCTAAATTTTTTTGGCAAAGTTTCATTTTCATATTCAACAAAAACTAATCCATTTGATAAATTAATTGAAGTTTCCACTGCTTCTGCGAGTCTATTACCTAAAGTAGAGCTAATTACTATTCTATCAACCAAAATATATATGTCATGTTTTATTTTTTTATTTAAATCTGGAACGTTGTCTATATCGTATAAAATATTATCAATTTTGATTTTTCTAAATCCTCTTTTTTTTAAGCTTAATATTTCTTTTTTATATTCTCCTTTTCTCCCTCTAACTATTGGAGCAAATAAATAAATAGTTGATTTTTTTGGCAAATCTTTAATTTTGTCGACAATTTGAGATACTGTTTGTGATGATATTTCTTTTCCTGTGAAAGGTGAATATGGCGTTCCAGCTCTTGCATAAAGTACCCTCATATAATCATATATTTCTGTAACAGTAGCCACAGTTGACCTTGGATTTTTAGAAGTATTTTTTTGTTCAATTGATATTGCAGGGCTTAATCCTTCAATAAAATCAACATTGGGTTTTTTCATTTTATCTAAGAATTGTCGTGCATATGCCGACAAACTCTCAACATATCTTCTTTGACCTTCTGCATATACCGTGTCAAAAGCTAAAGATGATTTACCAGATCCTGAGAGACCTGTTATAACTATAAATTGATCTTTTGGTATCTCAAGTGATATATTTTTTAAGTTATGTTCCTTAGCACCTTTAATTACTATCTTTTTTGTCATCTTTTTTGTTGCTTTAAATTAATAAAATTAATATTGAAGTTAAATTGTGATATAAAACAATATTAATTAATTTAAAAATATAAAATATTATGGCTGGAAGTTTAAATAAAGTATTATTAATAGGCCGTTTAGGCGCAGATCCTGAAATTAAACAAATGAATAATGGAAAAAATGTAGCTCGCATAAGTCTTGCTACGAGTCAATCTTGGAAAGATAAAAATACAGGTGAAAAAAAAGAGAAAACTGAGTGGCACCGTATAGTTGTATTCAATGAAGGATTAGTAAACGTTGTTCAACAATACCTCAAAAAAGGTGCACAAGTATATATTGAAGGACAATTAAGTACCAGAAAATGGAAAGATGAACAATCTGGACAAGATAAATATTCAACGGAAGTTATTATACAAGGTTTTAATTCATCATTAACTATGCTTGGCGGTGGTGGAAGCTCTGGTATTCAAAATGATCCGACTTCAAATAGTCCAAAGAATAAAAATGATGATCTCGACGATGAAATTCCCTTTTAGTTTTTATGCAAAAAAACGAAATATCTGAAAATAAAAAAATAAAATTAATCTCCATGCATGACGAGATGAGCTCGTCATATTTATCATATGCTATGAGCGTTATTGTTAGTAGAGCTTTACCAGATGTTAGAGACGGTTTAAAACCAGTCCATAGGAGAATTTTATATGCAATGTATAAAGGTGGCTATGATTGGTCAAAGCAATTTAGAAAATCTGCAAGAATAGTTGGAGATGTAATTGGTAAATATCATCCTCACGGGGATCAATCGG
>MDTB01179963.1_pt1 | contig 14479 bp, 12 predicted proteins | sample 811161 | NCBI WGS metagenome assembly MDTB01 (sample SAMN05326650, study PRJNA326480) | marine metagenome | isolation source: seawater | place: Mediterranean Sea | collected 2009
AAACCAAAACGGATAAACAAAAAGCAATAGATGAAAGTGCAAGTATCCAGTTGCACTCAGAGTACATAATGGACTATGCAGATGCTGGGGAACCTAGGGTTGCAGTAGATACCGGGGATGCCCGTACTCCTGCTACCTTGAGGAAGCTGTTCTCGCTAGAACCTTACAGATCTTACGGGTTCCGTCTGGAAGAACTAGCCGATGGACGGATGGGCTTCGAGATCCCTGACCGTTTTGCTGTAGATTACGTTGCACCCTTCAGAGAAGTGGTCACACCGGAGTCTGGTTTATCGGAAGCGTACACTGTAATGAGCGAGAACTATGCACCGAGTACTACAAATGCCAAGGGTGTAACCGGAAAACATTTTGACACCTACGAGGACGTAGAAGATTTCTACAATCGAACGGAAAATCTAGGTGGAACTCAGGAGTATTACACTACAGATACACCCCTGGAACGTAAGGATCATGAGCTAGCATTACATGACATCAACCACCGACTAGCGACTACCGGAGTTACCCTTGCCGAGTTGAGTCAGCTATATGAAGCAGAGCAAGTACAACTCAGTGCAGCACTCAACAAGTACAATGCGGATAACAACACGGATGCAGCTCGAATAGTACAGAAGCAGCTCATCAATAATTACCTGACCCAAGAGTTTCTGGCGAACAACGAACTAGTTTCTGCAACTCCAACGGAGCTGGTTACACAAGGTAGAGTAGAAGAGTTTGTACCATTCAGTGAGATCAAGGACGAGCACGACTCCCTGATGAATCAGCTAGGAGACTCCAAGGCTGTATCTCAAGCGATGCTACGAGGTGGGATTCGAGGTACAGTCAGTGAGGAAGGCTACACCGTCTTTGACAATTACGACCCAGAGGTACAGCAACAAGTACTATTGAGTGAACGAGCCGGAGAGTTTGGCCCTACCCACATGAGTCAGGAGAATGGGCTACGGAAACTAGGTGCGAAGATCCACCAGTTCTTCGACCCCTTTGCAGGGTTGAGTCCTGAGATGGCTCAGTTCTACCGTCAAGTAAAGAATCGTTTTGCTGGGGTAGTCGGAGAGATTGAGGATACTTACGGTACACTAGCATCCTCCTTTGAGAATCTGGATACCGAAGAGATCCAGCAGGTGTTTGATGCTTTCACTGCTACCAATGCGACGGAGCGGCAGCAGATTATTGATGGGCTACCTCCAGATATACAAGCTGATGTCATTGAGGCACGGGAGCAAATCAGCCAGACCGGACTAAGCCTAGTCCGAGCCGGACTGCTATCCCCTGAGTCCTTTGACAAGTACGATGGCAACTACCTGCCACGTAAGTACTTGATGTACCTGCTCAACGAGGATGACCGGATCGCTTTCTCTAGCGGCAAAGCAGTGTCCAACTTAGATTACTTGAGTCGCAGAAAAGATATCGACCAAGCACTACGTAGCTTCTGGGGTGAGGTCAAAGATCCAATGTTCCTGACAGCTAGAGCACTGATCCAACCGAACCGTGACCTAGCCATGTTGGAGATGTTCCAGCTACTAGCCCAGGTTAGCCGAACACCGGAGACTAGGATTGATAGTATGCGTAACCAAGAGTTGCCGCTATCAGGGATCAGGCTAGATGATGACATTCAGTTTGATTTTGTACATAGAGATTCATTCATCACCGTAAACTATGCAGAGTTTATTCAGCAAGCCCTAGATAATGCCAACCTAAACGCTCAAGATGTACTAGGTGGGCCAGTACTTCAGCAGGACGATAAGCAGGTATCTGCTTCATTCTTAAAAGCGGAGGCTGAGCGTATTAAAAACCTAGCAATAAATAGTAGCGGAAATAAAGCGGATCTCTACACAAGAGTAGCAAGGTTGATGGATGCTAAAGCGGAGGAGAATCTAAACTTTGATTATGATCCTAGCCTTTGGGTTGCTGTACCAGATGATCTTAGATACGGGGCATTCCGTGGGATGCTACTAAGGAAGGAGATCTATCAAGATATCCTAGGAGACGTTGAGCTATTCAAGAAGATGAATGACGAGTGGGCAGTCCGGCAGGATAAGTTCATAGACTTCTGGAAGTGGGGCAAGGTTGTCGCAAATATACCCTCATGGGGTAGGAACATTGTATCGAACCTAATCATGATGCACCTAGGTGGGATGCCGCTTCATCGGCTCGACTACTTATGGAAAGCTTTTGATGAGATCAAGAATGATGGGGATCGGTTCAAGGAGTTCCAACGGGAAGGGCTAGTCAAAACCACCTTCAGTGCCAACGAGCTACGGCAATTAGATCGTAAGTCGCTAGCACGGATTGCACGAGCAGAACGGGAAGCACGAGGGGACGAGCCAAGAGATATACTAGACTTGATGAAGTCACTAGCCGAACCGGGTAGTGCACTAAACAACAAGTACGCTTGGCTACGGGACAAGACCGGGAACTATTATCAGAACATTGAGGTCTGGAGTAAGCTAGCCTTTGCGATGTACATGCAAGATCAGAAGGGGATGAGTGCAGCAGATGCACTAATTGAGGCGAACAAGCCACTCTTTGACTACTCAGAAGTCAGTCAAGGAATTCGTATAGTACGACGCTCTGCTTTCGGAATGCCTTTTGTAACCTGGACATACAAAGCTACTCCGTTTTTTGCAGACATCATCAAGTCTCCTAGCAAGTGGCATCGCTTAGCAGTACCTCTAGCATTGAACTACGGACTAGCACAGTACATTACAAGAGGACTAGAGGACGAGGACGAAGAGCAGTTCAAGGCATTGATGCCAGATTGGGTACAGAAGAAGGGGCCGTTCATGTTCCCGTGGCCTACCAAGGATGAGAATGGAAACGTGATGATGGTTGATATGCAGTCCCTCCTGCCATATGCTAGTCACGCTCAGGCAGTTGAGCAACTACTCAGCCTTGAGTTCTCCAATGCCGCAAAGACAATGGGCGCATTCAGTTCACCCTTCTGGAGCATGACAGTAGGTGCAGCCTCCGGCTATGACCCATTCAAGCAAAGGGAGATTGTAGATGACCCAGACATCTCTGAGACAGATAAGTGGTTAGCCTATGCTAAGTTTTATTACGACTCTGTGATGCCAGCAATGCTAGCGACGAACGGGACAGCTATGAATCTGTTCGATGCAGGGTTGCATGAGCTAGGTTATAAGGAATCCCTTGTCGGTGACTCGCTGATGTATGATAGCAGAGGGAATATCCGCAACAATATCTGGCAAGCACTATCGAAGACAGCAGGTTTCAACGCCTATGGCTTTAGGCTGAGCGATGAGCAACAGAAGCGGATGAGTACCTTGAACTTCCGCTTGCGAAAAGCGAAGGGGGCAATGAATCGTGAAATAGAACGCTACTCTAATATAGGTAATCTTGATGAGGATAGGCTAGCGAAAATCAAAGAGGACTACGAGAGGAAGGCCAAAGATATCTATAAGGAGATTGCCCGACTAACGGGAGGAAGTTTATCTAGAATTGAAGAGAATTTTGAGTAGTACCTTTTCGTAATAACAGAACCATAACTCAACCAGAAATCTTAACTCACTGATCTCATTGCTCAAACAGATGCTAGAAGACTGACTTCTAATCAGTAGGTTCCAGGTTCAAGTCCTGGTGGGCGCACTCTCAAGCTAGTAAACAAGCCTCGTCTAATAGCTATACTCTGTCTTGAATCACAACCGAATCCTAACCAGCCCGCTTTTTGTCCGCCCACCATTGCTTAATTGGTTTACTCATTTTCTCACGAGCTATACAACCACAGTTAGTAGACTCCCCTATCCGCATTCTCAGGCATCGATATGGAAATAAGTTCCCCACGGATCTTCAAAAGACATGGTGCTCCTAATGAGAGTAGTGAGAAGAGAAGGGTGCGTAGGGCCGATAGCGTATAATAAATAACCCATATTGCATAAAGGTATGTGGCATCGGTGCGAGCGACACCTATAAGGGGGGAAAAACTTAAAGTCCCTTAGTACCTAATTGCCCTCCGTTTATTCTAGTATTGCATAGCAGAATTGAATACGTAACCTCTTTCTGGTCGGGCTGAGTATTCTGAATCATCTTTATGCAGATCGTAACTAGGGATTGAGCTTAGTGTAGGATGAACCTTGATCGTCCCACCATCCGCTAGGTACTTCTTAATTTCTTCTAGAAATAGGCTTTCACCATCTAGCGTAGACTTCTCTTTAGTATTTTTAATACTATTCTCTCGCACCCGTTCCCCTGTCTCTACACAACTTTTGCGAAAATCTTCCGTCCAATCATAACTTCCACTCATATCTTCTCTCCTTTATCTATAGGTATGTGACCAGTTCCTAAGCAGTGAGGGCATAGTACAGAATCCTCAGAGGTTGGATCACGTAAGCGTAAGCCTTTATGTCCTCTAGCTTTTTCATTACGTTTCCTAGGGAAACCTCTGGACTCTAGCTTATCTCCAAAGATTCGGATGCTATCGGTAGCAGCAACACCAGCTTCTTTTTGATAGCCTACCCACCGCTTGTGCATCGCTGAGATTGGAGCAAAGCCTTCTGGATCGGCAACCGTATTGTCGTTGAGCCAAATAGCTAAGTCATCAGCAGCCTCAAAGTACGCTTCGGTTTCGTCTAGTACTGCCTTGGGAGGAGTACCTAGACCTTCCTTGTACCAACGCATAGCCCCATCGATTACCCATGCTAGAATACCCGGTAGTTCCTGCGTCTTGATCTGCTTCTCAATATCTTTAGCGATTAGCTCAGGTGGTGCTTTAACTTTAAAAGGAACTAGACGTATCCTCCGCTTCATTGCAAAGTCGAGGGTACGGATAGAGGGCTTGCGATTGCTAACCATGAACACGGTATGGGTGGGGGCATAGTGATAGAAGTCTTGGTGCATCCTCCTTGCTTTGATGGTATCGCTACCTGTTAGAGTTTTGAGGATAGCCTCGTTCCACACTGCATCGTCAGGGAATTCCTGTACTACCGCTAGGCGATAGCCTTGAAACTCTGTCAGTTCTGTAGGGTGGGGTTCTCCTCTACGCATTAGGAAAGTATTGGAGGGGATTGTCGTCAGGTAGCCATGAAAGACCGACTCCATGATCCTCACAAACATCCCCTTGCCTGTGCTACCGTCACCATAGGCCATTAGGAATAGCTGCTCATTGGTTCTACCTGTTGCCGAGTAGCCAATGAACTTTTGTAGGTAGTCCTGCATGGCCCTGTCTTTATTGGTGACAAACTCTAGGAACTCTTGAAACAGGGGGATGGGACACCGTGGGTCAGGCGCTACGCTAGTGGCCTTGGTGTGGTAGGTAGGTGACTCTCTGGCAGCTACGGGTCTGCCCGTCTTGAGACTGATTAACCCAGCAGGAGTATTCAGTACGTCAGGGTCAGTGTTGCACTCTTTGGGTAGCACATTGATCCGTGCATAGGAGGTAAGCTGCTTGAGGAATTCGTCTTGGAACTTGTGACCACAGACTTTTCCAAAAGTAGAAGCTGCTTTCTCAGGGTCAGGGATAGCTCGAAAGATTGCGTCTCGCTGAGCAACACAGTAGTTACGGATAGCGTCCCTCATCTCGTTCTTTTCATCGAGTACCCACATGCTGTCTTCGGTAGACTTACGGATCAGGTAGCGCCTATCCAACGCTTTCGGTGAGTTAAGCACCCGTACTAGATCCCGGAAGTCTCGGATGAACTGCTCGGATAACCCGGAGGTTGTGTAGAGTGCAGCATTCTCAGACTCTTTGAATAGCACAGGAGCTTTCGGCTCAACCTCGACCACCTCAAAGTCTTGCACTACCTCATCGTACATATAGTCAGGGTTGAGCTTTGCGTAGAATTCTAAGCTAGCCCAGCCTGTTGTCGGTGCACCTAGAGAATCCCAGATGTGCTCAATATCCTCCCATGAGTTGTAGCCATCCTCATAGCGTTCCGCAAACTCAGTGAATAGTCCTTTGGCACGCTCGAATTTCTCAGGGTTCTCATACATCTCGTAGTCCATTGGTTCAACAGCACCGAATGCCCCTGCGATCTTCCATGCCATTCCTACTAGGTGGTTCCTAGTTGGAAATAGCTGTGAGGTATTTGGTATGTGAGCCAATGCCTTGACGATTGCCGCTTCACTTGGAGCACGGAGGTCGCCACCTTGAGGGATTCGCTCCAGCATGGTGCTGAGGAGTTCGACCCCTTCGTACTCTGCTAGTTTGTGTTCTAACCCTGCGACTAAAGCTAGTACATCTGCTTCAGTAACTTCCGTTAGTTCTTCCGGTACAGTAAGGGGAGTACTCCATTCGTACGTGTATCCTTCAGGATGTACACCTGCGATGTTGAAGTTCTTCTTATCTGCTAGGATTTCAACGTGATGTATCTGATCTTTATAGCGAAAGCTAACAACTCTCGTTGCAAAAGGGTTAGTGGTTCGGTATACTAAACCTAACTTGGGCCGCTTGCCCCACCTACATGGAGCTTTGCCAAGGAAATTGATTACATACTTATGTATGAGGTCAGCTAGCTCATTGTCTAGGATGTCTATATCGATGACGGGATAGTGCTTGGTTCTAAGTGCTAAGTTAGCGCCAAGCCTGTCCCATTCCCTAGCATCTTGAAGCGTTGCTTTGTAGTCTAAGCCTCGGATCAGATGCCATGTCCCATCCCCATTAGGTGCACTAGGTATCTTTCCTAGCTTGCCAGGTTTTACATCCCATGTAGCAGTCGCAGTAGGGGGAGCCATCGGGATGATCTCGGCCCACCCGTTCTGAAATAGTTTTTCCGCTTGCATAGTTACTTCCTATATCTAGCACTTGCCGATCCTTCTACTTGAATTGGTAGTCCGGTAGCCCACTCAGGTACAGTAGTCATAATCTCTTCAAACTGAGCGATACGTTCGGGGGTACAGTCCTCTTGCCAGATCTGACAGACGATTTCATCATGGACACTGAACAGTACCTCAAACCCTGCCTTCTCTAGCTTGAGCATCGCATCAACCATTAGGTCTCTAGCAACTGCTTGAACGATATTCTCTACTGCCTTAGCACCGTAGATTTTCTTACGACACCAAGGATGTTGGACATCCGATCCCATGTAGGAGAGAGCTTCAACTGTCTTACCCAAGTAGGGGTTAAGTTCATTCTTAACTTCCATCATGGGATAGGCTAAATCTCTGCCGTTAGGAAGTCGGCAAAATACAAAGCTATTGGTTCGGTATAAGGAGATGTTATCCGTAGCTTTTATCGGGGAACTATCCACCTTCTTGGCTACGTCTTTCATCACGGAATCTATCCGATACCATAGCTGCGGAATCTCAGCGAAGGAGTCACGGAAGCTATAGACCATGTTGTTTGCCTCCTCTTCGGTAAGCGTGAGTCCTTGACTAGCACAGGTCTCGTGGAACTTTGCTGGCCCCATCCCATAGCCACACCCTAGGACAACAGCCTTACCGTGCTGCCGCTTCGGATCGCTCTTGGTATAGGACTCCACATCGTCCTTGTAGATCTTGGAAGCCATTAGCATGTAGACATCCCAGCTAACCTCACCGCTATCGGTCTTCTTGAACGCATCGAGGAGTTCCTTACAGTCTGCTAGCCAAGCTAGTACACGGGATTCGATGCTGGCGTAGTCATAGATCAACATAACCATGCCCTCATCAGGAACGATCATCGAACGGAGCAGGGTAGAGATGACTTCAATCGGAGAGACCCAACCCTCCTCCTGCTCACACTTGTCCTCCAACCATTCGATAAACTCTCTAGGGTCGCTATTGTGTAGGCTGGTGAGGATTAGCTCTACCTCTGTGTCGTGTAGCTTGGCTTTACCACGAGGGAAGTTCTGTAGCTGCACGAGCTTACTAGTCCAGCGTCCGGTATGTGCTCCGTGGTAGAACATCATGCCGTGGATCTTACCGTCAGGACTGACGGTTTCTTGGAAGGCATTGAACTTAGCAATGGAAGACCTAGAAACAATCTTCCGATACTCCAAGAACTGCACAACTTGAGGGGGAAAGGTAGCGGCAATCTCAGGAGACAAGAGTTGGTCAATCGTCCTTGCAGTCAAGTCCGGTACGGGCTTGCCTTGCTTAGCGATCCACTTCATAGCTTGGCTTACTGCTTTCGCAGAATCCACCATACCACCAGTAAGCGCACGGACTTTATCCTCGTAGTCATTACGGATCTCGTCACATACGGATACTAGTTTGTCTATACTTTTGAGATCTACCCCGACACCCCTGTCGTTGAGCAGTTCGTTGAAGTGAAACACTTCAATTTCCTGCATGGGATACCTAGGTAAGTAGTGTTATGTCTGAGTACTTAGCGATCTCAATTAAGAGATTGCGAATACTCTTCTCTGTCTTTACGTCTTGGAGGCAGTAGTCTATGAGGACATCTAGCTTCTCTTGCTCATCCCACCAAATCGGTACGCCACGGTCAGACCACTTGCGTGGCCTAGCCATCCGCATCATTACCTTGCTACCTTCCTTGTCCTTCTGCTGATCTAGCGGTAGCCCAAGGGCTACCCCTGCTTTGCCTAGTGCTCCTGGTAGTCCGAGTTGCCTAGCAAAAGCAGCCGTATCGTGCCATTGCTCGATATCGATATACGGGAAACCGTAGCGAGGCTGAAGGATGTGCTGATGGATGTTGCGCTCAAACTGTGCGTTCCAAGCGCAGTAGGTATTGTCTGGTTCTAGAAAGCAGGAGGGTACGTCATCGTTAGGCAGCCATGTATGGTACTCGTCTGTCGCACTATCGTGGTAACAGAGACACCAGACATCGGTAAGACTGTCGATGGCATAGCGATACGATCCACATTTCCGTAGATCCACAACACCTCTAGTCTCTAAGTCGAAAGAGATCATATGTTCCTAAAGAAAGTAGACTCTCACTACACGCAGGGTACAAACGCTACAAACTCGTGAAGCATAGCTAGCCTGTGGTTCAGCCCCGCATTTGTAATACACTTGTAATACAAGTAGTGAGAGTCGTACTAGTTAAAAGTTAGGCAACCATGAACTCTTCGCCTTGTTCCTCGGCCTTGACCTCTGTTACTTTCTGATCCTCAAAGTCCTTGGTTGGATCGTACTCAATGCCACGACCTTGCCCGACTTTCTGGATACCTTCCAGACCAAAGCTGATCCCTACGTTTCCAGAGAATTCCCAGCTATAAATGGAGAGGCTAAGGATGCACTCGTCACCAATACCGATAGAGCCATTGTCAATCTTGTTACGATTGTGATCTACACAGACAGGCTTGCGGTAGGACTTGGCCCGTAGATAGACAGACCCTTCGGGGTAGCTTGTCTCTGAGATATCAGTAAACAAGGGGTTGTGGAGGATGCGCTTCTTGAACGCTTGCGCTACGGTAAAGGTCTGGCCTTTCGTTTCGCTATGCTGGCGAGCGTCCTTCACGCCTTTGGGCCAACTCGTCTTAGCTACACGGAGGATAGCTTCCTGTAGCTTGGCGAGATCCTGCCCATCTTCAATCATAAATTGCAGATTGTACTGATCCTCCTGCTTCTTGAACTTCTCGTTGTACGGAAGTGGATCAGTGATGGTTACCCAGTAGGTGAAGCCACGGGGAGTAGTTAGTTTTTCACGGGTCTTGATAAAGTCTGACATATCATTGCTCCATTAAGGCGACAACATTATTAAGTTTACCAGTGATCTGCCGACTCTCCATCATCAGATGGTCACGGATACTGGCAAGGGAAATGAAACTACGTCCTCGCATACTCTCTTTGATCAGAGTGCCGCTAGAACAGTAGGTGAAGATAGTTGCACGGGTGAGTCCCAGTAAGTGTGCTGCTTGCTGGATTGTACACCATCGGAAACTATCTTCGTACTTGGAGGTATCCAAAGCCATAACGTCTTCAGCCTTGAACTCTCCCTTCTCATCAGGAACTAGCACGCCATCACGTATCCAGTTTCTGACAGTCTCACTCGTTACATTGAGTTTGATTGATACTTCTTTCTTGGTCATCCTTCCTCTTGAAGTTTGCCTAAGCGTTTACCACTAGACTTCTTGACTACTAGGTCATTCAGTTCCGTACTTACTGTCTTTGGTAGTACTTTCAGTAAAGCACTAGGAGAAGGCAGGTTAAGGAACTTGAATGGGTCGATATTGAGACGCTTCATAATCCCAAGTACTAGCTTCTCGTCTGACCATTTCTTTGTAGCCCGTTTGTCTACTAATCCAAAGCCAGGGATGTTATCTCCGGCATATAGTTTAGCTTCTGCATGATTCCGCACTAAGCGAATCATTCGCTCCACTCTTTCAGCTTTTGTCAGTATATCAGAAAGCTGACCATTGTCAAGATCATCGACGTTCTTACCTGTCTTTCCCGTCTCCATCATATCGAACTGCATAAAGTCCTCCATGCTCTCTTGTATTTGCGTCATTAAAAACTTAGGACAATAGTCTTTTACCCGACACCAACGACACCATTCTCCTGTGTTAAGGCTGAGTTCGTCTATGTCTTGGGCTAAGTGTTGATTCAAAGCTAATGCGCTTTTGTCAACTAGCTCCTGATAGAACTGTAGTATCTGATCTACCGTTACTTCATAGCTACCCCCTTTCCCTGGTACACGAGGTTGAACGATGTGAATAGTGTAGTGGCTATACCTCTTCTTGAGGTACGCCTCGGTGAAGCCGTAGTCGGCAGGAATTCTAAAATCATCAGCGAGTACTCCTAGTAAATAGTACATAAGTTGTGGGTTCGGGCCGAAGCCTGAGTCATCGCATATCTCTACAGGTACTCCGGCCCCGTGTTTGTAGTCGATGATATCAAGCGGCAACCCCCATGTCCCCTTGTCTGCACGGATCACACAGTCCACGGTTCCGTACATGCTGACCATGTTAATCAAGGTATGACCAGAAGGGTCACGATCTAGCAGATGGTTGAGTCCAACTCTCTGCTCTACTGCTACCGTAGGCTCGTCCTTGACTTTCTTTCTACGATACTCCGCCCGTAGCTCTCGGACTCTCTCCGTCACATAGTCTACGTAGTATTCCACAGATGGTAGGAAATCATTGGCAACGGGGTCGCCTTGCGTTAACTCTTCGAGTCCGTCTTCCGGTATCTCGATATCCCCTCGAAGCGTTTGCTCCGCTAGTTTGTGGGCCATCGTCCCTTCAAGGGCGTAGCTACTGGGCTGGTTGGGTAACACGATACGTTCCGCTAGCTCTACTGCTCCAGGGCAGTTACCCCAGATCTCCATCTTACTAGCGGACAAGTACGAGTGTTCACTCTCATTGTAGTGGTGTAAGCGTTTAACAAAGTCATCCGTTGTCGTCTGTACTAGTTTCATCAGGCTGCTCCCTTAGAGATTTGACGATGTGGTAGATGTCCTCTAGTACTACGTCTTCCGCTTCAAAGAAGAAGGCAGCCCTCCCTACTGCATGTTCCAGTGCACACTTAGGACAAGTGTCTTCCACATCAGGATCACTGAGTTGGTTGTGTAAATGATCTCGATATAGATCCCAAACCTTATCGAGTATCTTATCTTTGATAACTGGCATCATTGAATGCTCCTTAGTTTACAGTTAGTGGTTGACCTGCATTGTTTCTACGTAGCAAGGAAAGGCAGCGTTCCTTGTTTGCTTCGAAAGACCTAGCATCTTGTTGAGATACTAGGTTCAGACAAATGTCTAGCAACAATTGTCTAAGTCCTTCCTTCGTATCTTCCGGTACACCCTTTGGTGCTTTGTCTACTGTCTCTTCGACTGCTTTGTTCATGGCTTCCCATTTGGTATTAGGTACTAGATTAAACTGTGCATTGAAATGCTTTATGGCTCGTGGCCCCCACGGAGTCGGAGGGAGGGCTGGTTTGTTTCTATTCTTAGACCCCTTGGGCCTCCCTTTTTTCTTAGGGCCAGGTATTGTGCTTAGTCTAATCGGGGGAGGAGGTGGTTCTTCGGGATCGTCTGCATCTAGCCCATCGATCTGACGCTTAACTACGCCTACTGCATCGTTGATCGTGAAGCCTCGGCTCAACATATCGTTGACAGTGCGTAGGTGTAGCTCCATGTCTCCGTCTAATTCGTTAGGAAGACTAAAACCGTAGCCCAATTTGGTTAGCAGCCGTGAGGCTTTCGTCGGCTCCATCTCCAGCTCTTTGGATAAGGCGTGTAATTGCATTATATTATACTCCACTTGTGGTGAGAATAGTACTACCTTCTGTTTAAATTAGTTAGATCCATTTCCCTGCTCTTCCTATCCATCTCTATTTGATCATCCTTTTTTGCATCTTCTACCTCTATCCATTTCCTAGTGGATGTATCACGGGCTGCCATGTTGATAGCATCTAACAAGGCTTTGGCTTCTTCTAGATCATGGCGTAGGTTTTTGCTACTGGTATCAAGCGACAATGTGATCTGCATACTCTAGCTCCTTTAGCAACTGCGTTTTACGTACAAGAATTTCGGCTACCTTCTCATCTAGGCTATGAGGTAGCGTGACGACCTGTGCTAAGACAGGCTGGTGTTGCCCTACTCGATGGCAACGGGCTGCTGCTTGTGCGTTCTCTCCCGGTACAAAAGATAGATCGAGGAAGAGCAGACGACTTGCCGCAGTTAAAGTGATGGCAGTGTTACAGGCTATCAGTTGTCCGAGAAACAATTGGCAGTCGGGATCAGTCTGAAATCGAGTCACCAATTCTCCTCGTTTTTTGGAAGGAGTACTCCCATTTAGTAAACACGAGTTATCTTTAAAGGCTTGTTGGATTTCGGATAAGGGGTTGATGTGTTGTGAGAATATCACTAGCTTTTCTCTTGTATGCTGCGTGTACTCGTGCAACCATTCTATAACTGCTGTGGCTTTGGCTTCAGACAGTAACCTTCTTAGTTGCATTAGGTGAGAGTCAGGAGGGATTGGGATTCCTTGCTGTACTAACTCCAGATAGCGTTCCGCTTCACGAGTTAGTTCCCTCAAACCTTTTAAGTTAGAACCTTGGAGCATGAGAGTAGCCCATGTTAGTTTCGGCAGCTCTGGAAGAACTTCGCTAGCACGAATTTTCACGCCTGTTTGTGCTAGGATTTCCCTCATCTCCGCTACATTTGCATTACCTAGGACTCTGGGTATCGTGATTGTCCGGCCTCTGGCCTGGATACGATCATGTCGTACTACACAGAAGTAGTTTAGGAATGCGCTGTAACTCCTCACCTTATCGGGAAGGAGGTGGCTGAAGAGGCAATGCAGATGCGGATAGTATTCCGCAGCGTTGTTGGGTGCAAATGTACCGCTCAATAGCCAGATCCTTTTTGCGACATGAGCCAGACCCCCCTTGCCGTAGATGGCTAGGGTGCGCTTGGCTTCAGGGTTCTTTAAATAGTGTGCTTCGTCAAGCACGATTACCTCCGGCTCCCACTCTAGTAGGGTGGGGAGAGTGCTAGTCGTGCGAGCTTTGTCATACGAGAGAACCCGGATCGCTAGGTGGGAACACCCCCACTTTTTTATCTCCGCATTCCAGTTGGCTACGGCTACTGCCGGACAGAGGATCAGCGTTCTCTCCGGTTCAAGTAGCTTGAGGGCTGTTAGGGACATGATGGTTTTCCCTACGCCCATATCGGCATCCAGCATCACTCGCTTGTTGGCGACTAGGTACTGGGCAACTTTGATTTGATAAGGAAAAGGTTGCATATGGTAACGCAGTTTCTAGGAGACAAAAGAACGTGGAGGGCGTTATGGCCTTCTCGTCTATACATAGTGTGGAAAAAGCTAGGGTTTTGTAATTGGAATCAGACTAAATAAAAACTATCGGAGCAACTATGAACCGGATTCAGTTAGGTATTAAGTTAAAGGAAGCTAGGCGTGAATCACGCTTGACTCAGGAGCAGTTAGCTGAGAGATTCCGTACCGATCCAAAGCGGATCAGTCGGCTAGAGCGTGGGATACAGTTTCCTGATGAGGACTACATTCTTATGCTAGCGAAAGTATCCTCCCTAGATCCTCAGAATATTCAGCACATGATGCGAGAGATCGAAACGATTGAGCGAGAGAGCACGTATACTGTGCCACGACGGAGCATTACGAACGAAGATATCATGGCAAAACTCAATCAGCTTGCTGTAGATATTGAATACTTAAAATCTCAGAGTCTATAGGAGGCATATGCCACGTAAACGACAGGAGATCTTCTATAGAAAAGATCGTCAGGCTTGGTATCTACGAGTACACACAGAAAATAGTTTACTCTTTAGAAAGCTAGCGGACGACGACGACATCCAGTTCAAAAGCACACGAAGCGGCAGACGCAGACGCTCTCAGCTAGAGATCGATTGTCTGCTAGAAGAAATAGCCAATAAGGTAAAGGCTTCTTTAAATAATAATACGGTTGCGGCTAATCTACGCATGAGTGAATGGGTAGAAATCTGGATCAATCAGCTAACCGTTAGGACAGAGAAAGCTAGGAAAGAATATCGAGCTTCCGTTCTCAAGTTCATTGAGATTGTCGGAGATCTAAAACTCGCTAGTTTATCTGATAATAGTAGCAGTGAATTTATTAAACGCTGTGATGCCG
>MDTB01187205.1_pt1 | contig 14479 bp, 24 predicted proteins | sample 811161 | NCBI WGS metagenome assembly MDTB01 (sample SAMN05326650, study PRJNA326480) | marine metagenome | isolation source: seawater | place: Mediterranean Sea | collected 2009
ATCTGGTTTAGTTGGCTCGCCAATGGAAAATTATCAAGCTGAAATGCACACTAGATACTCTTTAACGACACCAACACTTGAGCAGTATAATGTAACAGGTCAAGAGTGTAATTATAGAAAGGCGGTTTTAGATAAATAACTATGAAACACCTAGACAAACTTAAACAACTATTTGAGACCTTTTGCTACTTCTGGGGGGCGTGGTTCTTATTCTCTTGCTTTTGTGCAGTGCTGTACTATGTCATTCAAGATATTTCTTGAAGGTTATTCGCAAGCTGGTCTTCTTCGCAATAGTAATAACTCAAAAACTCCTCTCCTTTATTATCTATCCCGCCCTGTATAAAAGTCAAAAACTGTCCGTCAAGGTGTTCAGTTATATCTTCAGCGTCTTCCCTTTTTATGTCAAAGTAATTACACAGATATTGAGTACAGTCCGTCATTTCTTTCATAGGAATCTTTTCATTTACAAAAGATATATCGTGAGATTTTCTATCTCCTTCTAGTCCGGCAACTTCACTAAAGAGTAACTCCCGCATTGTTCCTTCCGATAGCTTAAAGGCTTCTTCAAGAGCTTTATGAAAAAAAGGCTCGTCTTTAATTATATCTAATATAGACTTTCTTGATTTTACAGGAAGAGCGGTGTAGGTATCTAATTCGTATTTATGAGGAGCATCTATTTTCCATTTGTACCCAGTATACAAGGGTATAGGACGTATAATAGGCTCGTCGGGAAGCATAACAAACTCCATAACGTGTTCTGTGTAGCTAGAGTAAAGCTTTAAAGACGTTCCGTTTTTTCTTTCTTCTACTGCAATTATTGGAGGAGGCCGATTAGCTCGTGAATCTTCAAAAATTACACTCTGTATTTCGTAAGGGATAACAAAATATTCATTAAGGGAGGCCATTAAAGTGTTTACGTTATGTTGAAGTAGGGCCGGCTGTGTAGTGTAAGAGAGTAGTTCAAACCTATTTTTGTTCAGATAGTTTTTTTTGAATTTACAAGAGCCGCTATATCTATACTTTAAATAAGTAGAGTCCAGACACGACCTTACTATTTTCTCAATTTCCATTCTTACAATCCTCTAGCATCCTATCTACTTCTACTATCTTATCGTTTACTTCTGCCAACTCAGCAACTAGCTTGTCCAAGTCCTCGTAGTAATTAGTATGCTCCGGTAAAGTCCTAGGGTCGTTTAAGAAAATGTCTACGTTTATCTGCACTTTGGCCTTATCACCTATCAAAGCCCTCTTCATCCCTCGTAACACTTCAAGCCTAGCTCTACTCATCTTTTCTTCCTCTTATGTCTAGCCTTAGTCTCATACTCAGTAGGCTTTGCACCGTTACCCTTTATAAAATCAATATTCTGATAGTAGGCGGCGTTAAAGCCCCTATGCCATTCTAAATCCGTCATAGAGTCTGCCTTGAAAGGGCTAGACATAAGCCCCTTCACAAAGCAGTTATAGCCCCACTGGTACGCTTTCTGCAGTCTCTCAGCTTTCATTAGTCAGATATATCCACAAGTTCGCATGAAGATCCCGTACACGCTAATGTCTGGGATGAAACGGTATTGTCTTCGCTTTCAAAGTTAGACAGCTCAGACCAATCAATTTTCTTAGGTAGCTTCTTCGCCGCCTCGGTATACGTCTCCTTGTCACACTCTTGATACGGAGCCTGCTGATACACATGGTCCGAATGAGGCAAGAAAGAGATACCCGACACTTCGTCGAAGTTACGATAAACCCAAGCACCTACGTCTAACCACTCGTCGTCTCGTACTGAGATAGTGACGGACGGCTTATGCTCACACCAGTGTCTCTGGTAGATAAGCCACAGGTCTAGTTGCTCTAAGGCGTTCCTATCGTCCCTGCATACAGCGTTCTTAGGTGCTTTCTGAGGGAAGGTAAACACTACAGTGCTGTCCGGCTTCATTACACAAGGTTCAGACGGAAAACCTTTGTCTATCATAAACGACGTTAGAGGGTCTTTAAGGTCTGCCCTAACAGTACGCAGGTAGTACGGGCTGTGGCGGGTGTGTATGCCACTAGCAGTACCAGTAAGCTGGCTAACAGTGCCTGACGGCTTCACAGTAGTACACGCAACGGACTGTGGTATGCCTATAGCTTTGGCGTACTTCTTGTTAACGGCTACAGAGTGGTCTCTGAGGCCCTCTAAGACGCTCTCTAAGCTATCCTTACTGGAGTTGTTGGTAATGGCATTGTCCATAATACCCGTCATAGAGACCCCTAGGAGGCGCTCCTCGGATGTCGTATTGAACCAAACCTTACGCAGATACGGGAAATGTATCAGGGTAGACTGAAAAGTACCCAAGATAGTAGCCAGCTCTACCTTACGCTTTAGATCTGCCTCAGTGTCTTTTTCCCTTATGATGCACTCAGTAAGATTGCAAAACTGGTAGTTCTGTAGCAGTATTTCTGAACAAGGATTGCACCCAAACTCTTTTGTAGCGTCTCGTCTACCATTCTTAGCTGCTTGTCTTTTTGCAGCGTCACGAGAGAATAGCCCTCGTTCACCACTCTTAGACTCGATAAGAGACAGCCATTCCCGCATAAAGGTTTCCATGTCAGGCCTAGAGTTATACACAGCCGAGTTATTGGCTAAAGCTCTCTGTGGATTATGCTCAGGCTCGTACCATGTACCACTCTTAGCGTGGCGTAGCTGGTCGTCTGAAAGAGCAGACAGTGAGATCAGGGCGCTACGTCTTACACCCCCAACCACTACTATCTCGGCTATCTTGCAGACAATATCGTGAGCTTGCAGGCAAGTTAGCTTAGTACCTACAGCGTTCTTAAATATGTTTATGGTGAAGTCAAAGAGATTAACTAGGGGCTGTGGACCAGACGCACGACCACCAAAGGTCTTTAGCCTAGCGCCAGCCGGTCTTACCCTGCTAATATCTACTTTAGGGATCTCACCACTCCACAATAGAGCTAATAGCTGGCGATACGACTTAGCCCAGCCTTCTTTAGAATCTCGCACTACTATGGTAGTTTCTGAAGGGTACAGCTCCTGTGGTACTTCAGGTAGCCTATTAACGTACTGAGGCTCTACAGAGAACCCCACACCCGTACCGCACAGCAATACGAACATAGCTTCGTCAAAAGCTTTAGGGTCGTCTATAGGGAGATACGCACAGTTATACGCGGCGGTATTATCACGGGCTAACGCGGGGCCAGCCGTCATTAGCGCTCGCATACTAGGCATAACTTCAAAGTTAAGTATAGCGTCGCGCAGTTCTTCTTTAAGAGAAGGCTTGAGGCAATACTCATTTACCTTAGCTAAGTTAAACTCCATAAAGTCTAAGTAGCGGGCCACTGTTTCAGACCATTTCTCTCTTCTTAGTTGATCCTGTAGCCATTTAGAGTAGCGGCTAGTATAGATAAACTCTTCGTAATCAGTAGGAAACCCTTGGGTTGGCGGCAGCTTCATTGTCGTCCTCAGTAAGTTCTATTAGTTTATTTAAGTACCAGATTGCTTTACGAGCATCCTGAACCGTTTTGCCTTTATTAAACAGGCGCATACCTGTGTATTTAATTACGTTGCCGTGACAGTAGGCTATCGCGCCTTTTGTGCCTAGGATGTCTACTAGGTAGTCTATAGTTTCTATAGAACCCTTGCTGTAGTGCGGTGGGTGATCTACCGCGTCGCGTATGGCCTTAGAGGCGGCGTTCCACTCTTGTGGTGTAGCGTCGTCTATGCTGGCACTTCCATCAGAGCACGTCATCGTCATCTTTATCTTCCTCTTTCTTATCAAACAGGTTAACAACAGTGCCTTTCTTAGCAGGCGGTTTCTTTTTCTTTTCTTTCTGGGTCTGATCAAACAGCTCCATAAAGACTTCAGCTATGCCCTCTTCGTGAGATATGATGGCGGCCTCGCCTAGCTCCATAAGATGCGGCATACTAACTTGCAGGGCGGTTGCTATGCCTTGCTGTAGGGTTAACAGCCAGTTGTACTCGTCTTCATCCATTTCTTCGGAAAGGCTATTAGTCATCTTTATGTTTAGGTCGTCGCCGTCAGCAGTCATAACAAGAACTACAGCGTCTTCTGGTATGTGATAGTTAAGCTCTTCTTCCATACTAGCCTCTCAATGTATCAATAATGCTAATAGATTCTTTATTTTGTGGCTCTGTTATCCACTCTTCTGGTACAAGTTTTACAGCGTACATAAAGTTATTTTTTTCTGACCAAGCGCATACTGTAGTTTTACTGCCCTTTCTTATCTTGGTTCCTTTACTGTGAAACACAAAACGTATGTCTAGTTCTGGCAGTTGTTCTCGTATAAGTAAATGCTTTTTTCTATCGTCTGAAGTAAATATGCCTTTGGATTCTATGACTATGCCGTTGGGTAGATAAAAGTCGGGGGTGTAAGTTTTGCTTTGTTCAGGCCAGACATACGGTATCTTAAACGGCTCGTACTCAGCGTCGCAGTTACACTCTTTAAGTTGATCGTATATCTTAGCTTCTAGGCCGGACCTAAAGCCTCGAACAAAAGCGGCTCGGTTAGCTGGTGCTGGTCGCATTGTTGCCGTACTCCGTATACCAATAGTGTTTAGGATTTTTTGCTTTAGTGGTTGTTGCGGGTAGGAATTGAGCAGTAGGCCAACACTCTTTCATGTACGAACAAAACGTACAGTTCATTGGGACCTTCTTGCTTCCCGTTGGCTTCTTGCCTCTGGTGGTTTCTATCTCTTCTTTAAAACATTTTTTAAATGGTTTGTCGCTGTGAATAAGATCCACAACGTCACACATTTCTTGGCGCTGCTTTGCTAGATCAGTCTCGCTAAACTCTGCCCCAGCTATGGTAACTTCGCCAGTAGACTTGTTAACTACCACCCAGCCACCTGCAGGCTTACCCTGTGCGTCTGAGTAGCCTACCATCTGCTTCATATAACCAAACGGATCGTCTTTCTTCAGGCCGTCTATGCCAGCTCGCCACTTGTTGTTAAACGCATACGGTGAACAGCTCTTGGTATCAAACACAGCGCCGTCTATATGTATGTCGTCTTGTCCTTTAATAATATGATTGTTTATCTTTAACTCTACGTCTTCTTTGCCGCCAGTAATATTTAAGCCAGCCGCTTTAAGTAGGACTTCCATGATGCACTCAGTAGCGTCTCCCAGCATCATCTTAACTATGAAGTTGTACTCGTTGCGGGACTTAGGTGCGCCTTCTTTCTCTCTCTGCAGTTGGCAGGTAGGCTTACCTAGGTTAGACATTCGTATGCGGAAATCTTCTTTGGGGCGGGGGGCGAGTTGTTTACGGAGGCAATCCTTAAACATTTCTCCAGACTCTTCAATCCAAGCGTCGTCAATCTCAACAGGCTCTGAGTTAGAGAGCCTATCAAGACATAACTTCAACTGTGCTTCAAGGAGTTCAGCGTTAGGCATTGACTAGATCGCCTGCTAAAGCGCTATCTATATCTCCGTCAACACTGTCAGAGGCCGCTTTCTCTCTCATAGCCTCTTCGTAAGACCGATTAACCTGATCGTTTTCGTTCTTAACGTACTCCATGACTACCTTCATGGCATCCACAGTATTTTGATCAAGACCTAGAGGAGACATAAAATCAGTCTCAAAGTCCATCACAAAGTAAATGACACTGCCTTCCTTCTTTTTATTAGAAGTGATAGTGCATTCGTAGTTGTAGATGTTTTTGTTCTGGGGCATCTTGTCAATGACCTGCTTACCAAAACCCATGAAGTTAGCGCCCTTGAGGCGTATAACACAGCCTATAGGACCTACAGTCACTTCTTCGCCGTCCGCAGTCTTGCCAGTGTACTCAGCAATACCGTACAGCATACGGAAACAAGTGATAGATTTATAGAGGGGCTTCTCTTCAGGATGCTCCGCTAGATAACGGCTAGAAGGTTTGCCACAACGTAGGCCGCCCTTCTGGTCACGGGCTTCCTTACCGAAGTGAGGAATCATAAGGGTCTTATTGACCAGCTTACTCTCCTCAATATCAAAGTCCAGCCACTGATAGTACTGGGCAATGGGCTTAAACTTAACAGATTCAGCGTATACCGCCTCATCCTGTCCCATTAGTACAAACGTGCCTTTCTTCAGGGGGCGCTCAAAGTCGTCCTCTTCAGAGTAGTTGAGTTTAAGTACGGGAATCCGCTCAGTAGTCTCTTCGACAAGGCCAAGGGATCGTGCTAATTCGCGCTCTTCTTCTGCGCTGATGGTTGCTAGTTCAGACATAGTAGTCTCCTTAGTTTAAAGTTTTTAGATTATAGTACAACTATTGCAAATGTGCAATGTTATATTCGGTTTGCTCCAGCCAATCTTTACCGCCCTGTATTTCAATGTCTAGGGGTAGGCCGAAGGCGTATTTGTATCGCTCCATTAGCTCCTCACCAACGTGGTACATAGCCCAGTGTAGAGCCTCAATGACGATGTCCTTCTCGGCTGGGTGGCAGTCCACTACGATAGAATCGTGTACAGACAGCACTATCTTAGACTGCAGTTTCTTTGACTTAAAGGCTCTACGCGCTCTAACGCAAGACAGTGGGACTATATCTGCGGTAGCAAACGACTGTACAGGGAAGTTCTTGATCTGCGTAGCGTTACTAACACTGCCGTTCTTGAAGCGCTTAACGTCTGGGAACCTAAACTGGCGGCCAGAGGGAATCGTAATCAGCGTGTCCTTCAGTACGCCTGTGATCAGCTCGTCGTGCCATATCTTCAGCCCTTTGTAGATGTCGAAGTAAGCGTCGAAGTACGCCTTGATATGCGGAGCTTCTCCCATACCTAAGCCACCATACAGAGGAGCAAAGGTATACGCCTTAGCCGCCTGCCGTTCGTCCTTGGTTATCTCAGACTCTGGCTTACGGTTAATAATGCTGGCCGTCTGCTTATGTACGTCCTTGCCGTTGAGTATGTCGGTGATTATCTGAGGGTCGTTAGAAAGATCACCGGCTACTCTAAACTCTAGCCCACTAAAGTCAGCCTCTATAATGATGCCGTCGTCGAACCGAGAAGTAACACAGCCTCGTACAGGAAACTTACCGCCCTTTGGCTGATTCTGGAAGTTAGGGTTAGAGCTAGATAGCCTGCCTGTCTTAGTCCTGCACTGGTTAAACTGGGCATGAAGCAGGCCGTCGTCCCTAGTCCATGTCTCTATACCGTTGACGAAGCTATCCAAGTAAGTAGAGATGGCGTTAAGCCTCATGTAGCCTTCTAGAAACTCTACAGCTTCATCTTTCTCTTGCTTCTTAGCTTCGCCTATCAGACGCTTGATGGTAGCCTTACTGGTAGAGAAGCCGTTAACGCAAGTATCTTTAACGCCTTGTGGGACCATACCAAAGCCTGCTGTTTCCTTAGTCTGCACCAGCAAGTAGCCTCTACCGTCGCACAAGACGCATTTGGTGGCCTTCTTGTACGGCTGGCCGTCCTTCTTAATCTTAACGTACTCGCCCTTACCCTTGCAGGTATGGCAATGCTCGGCTCTGGTCTTCTTGGCTACCTTAGTGGTACGCCTTACCGCTTTAACAAACGCCGTAGCGTTCATCTTGGGTCTAAACAGGGGGCGACCTTTGGCATTGTAGCCCAGATTAAATATCTGCTTATGCTCGCCCTTGTTAATGAAGTCCCTGCTGTAGATAACCGTAGACATATCTTGTCCGCTGGCTAAGTTAACTGGGGTGTCGCCCATGACGTTGGCCGCTATGGTCTTCAGCCGAGCTTCTATCTCCTCTTTCTCAGCTAGGTAATCTATTTTTACCTGCTCTAGCTTATCCATATCAATGTGAATGCCATTCTCTTCCATCTCAACTAAGAACAGTAGAAACTCATTCATCAAGTCTAAGGTAGGCTTTAGTCCTGCATTCTCAGGCTTATCGTAGTCCTTGCATTGGTCTACATATATCTCTGCACATGAGATAACGTCGGCATCGGCGTACTCAATCACAGTAGCCAAGTCCATCTCCTCAAATCCTATGCCTGATTTAAACTGTTTGTCCACCAGCTCGGACTTTTTAAGGGATACTCCGCGTCTCTCTGCTGTCTTAGACAATGACTTCGGTATCATCTGGCCTCTGTCTAGGACATACTCGCCTATCATCGTGCAGTAACACTTCTCAGGCATAACAAAGCCGCTTCCCTGCAACGCCATGATGTCAAACTTAGCGTTGTGGGCTACTAGCAGGTCTGCTTCTCTTAGCGCCGCCCTCAGTTTCTCTGGGCAGTCGGGGGTGATAAGCTCCTTATGATAAAACACAGACTCTTGCGGGTGTCCCACAAACTCAGTGCCTTCCATCATGTGCCAGTGAGCAGACACCAGCCGGTTTTTAGGGTGGAAAGGTGAGTTATCTATTACACCGTTAATGCGCTGTACGGTGGTTTCGCAATCAATCACTATTGTTTTCATCGTCGTCTCCAATAAAACTTCCTTCAAAAAATATAACAAACCTTCTAGGGCAGAGACCTACAATGTTGTAGCCAACGTAGTCTACTGCTTCCTCTTCAGTCATGCCGTCTTTGTCACAGAAATGCTTAACCAGCTTGCCGTAATCGTATATCAACCACATATTCTGATCACATCCGATAACACAATCGTCTAAGCCAGTTAGTATCATGGCCTCTGGGTCGAGCATATCCCTGTCAATTTCTACATTCATTCAGTGTACCTAGACCTGTACGGGTCGATCTGGCACGTTATAGTGCCGTGGTAGCCATTGAGCTTGTTCTTGCCAATGGTAATGAAACGTGAGCGATTGTCTTCGTCGTCCCCCTCGTCCCCAGTAGTGTCGTCGTCATACTTACCTATGCCAAACACTAGGTCTGCCTCAGCAAACTTGCCTATCTTGCTTCCTTCAGCGTCAAAGGGCGTGACTCTAGTTCTACCAGCCGCGTTAGCGTTAGCCTGAGATACGCCTATGATGGCACATTCGTGGCGTTTGGCTATCTCCCGTAGCTGTAGGTATAACTCCCGCAGTTTATGGTGGTTGGCCTCAAACGCACCCGACACAGCTACCTTGTCGGCTTGGTCAATGAATACAATGTCAGGCTTCAGCGTCTTTATGTGCGCCTCTAAGTCCGCCAAAGACCACCCAGTAGCAGACCTGAAGTCTAGCTTCTCGTACATATTGTGGGCTTTGTATAAATCTACGGCGGCTTTTAGATTCTTAGCATCCTTTTCCATCTCAGCCTGCGTGAAGCCTGTGTACGCGGTTACAGCTCGCTTCTGGTGCTTCGTGTGAGCCTCCTCGTTACAAACGTACAGGCATTTAGCTCCCTGCGCTGCAAAACCGTCAGGTCCGGCTGCCAAGGATATGCAAAAGGCAGACTTTCCCGTCTCTGGGGTAGCCAGCACAACGGCAAACTCAGTAGGACCGATACCGTAGACCTTGCGGCTTAACGTGGCTAAGTTAAACTGCCACCTGCCTTCGTCTGATTCGTTCTTAATCAGCTCTTCTAGGTCAAACTCCTCTGGGGGCGCTACTTCGTCTGGCGTGAAGCCGTCCTCTAGCTTGTCCAGATAGCCATTCAGGCGCGTGAATCCCTCGTAGTTGCCCTCGCTAATCTCCAGCCCAAGGTTGGCTATCTTACGACCAGCCTCTCGTTTCCACAGGCCTGCCAGCACATCCGAGGCAATCTCCGGTGACAGAGCATCCGACTGAGCAATATCCTCAATCAGGCTAGTTACCATGTCTATCTCGGCTTTAGTGGCTACTGGGTGAGCTTCCTTGTAGAGATGCACAAGGGCTTCTTCAGTCAGGTCTTGTTCGTAGTTTGCGTGAGCTTTGCTAATAAGGGTGAAAAGGTCGTTTAAGTCGCCTTCCCACAGGTGAGGGGCTAATCGTGGTTCGTTGTTGCTATAAAAATCGTTCGACAGTAAGTTCTTAAATATACTGAGAGACATTTCTGCGTCCTCTTGTTAGTTGGGGTTTGGATTTTAGGTCAGGGTTGGGCGTTAGTCAAGTAAAATGGTATCTATCTCCTCTGGGCTAAGGTGCTTCAGGTCTAGGCCGTCCAGAAACTTGGTACGGACATTGCTGTAGCCCTCTAGCTGGCGGGAGAGTCGTAAGCCCTTCTTGCTGGCATCCTTGTCTAAGGCTACGATAATATTTTTATACTTTCTTACCTGATTCTTTTGTGTACGGTCGAGGTTAGTGCCGAGTAGGGCTACACCAGTGAACCTATGGCTAACCGCACAAGCTGAGGGGGCATCTTCGACCAAGACGGCAGTGTGCGCGTGAGTTCCGTCAGTAGGGACTATGAAACAGCCCGTAGTGTCGCCGTAGGTGCGCCATTTGGGTAACTTTCGGGTGATTGAGCGGCCTATATAGCCATTCCCGTCATTCATGCCGAACAGAATCCTATCTTCAGCAGGGGAGTATTGAATATCTACGCGGCCTCTCTCATACGCATCCCAGCAGTGTGACACTTCTAACCAGTTAACCAGCGTTGGGCGTGAGTCCACCCGTACCAGTGGGTTAGGGATACCACTCTTACACATTACCTTGGCTGGTTTATTGTGTATGGCGTTAGTCAGCTCTACACTGGTTCGATCCGTCCGAACAGCGCCTTTAGCGGTGCAGGTGGCTTTGAAGCAATTCCAGAGGATTTTACCGTCCCTGCGTGTGACGTACAGCTTAGACCGTCCGCCGCAAAAGGGGCAATTAAGTTTAAGGGTCTCATCGGGGGATACCGACAGACCCTGAATGAATTGAAGCTGGTTCATTTGATATTTGAATCTCTATATAATTACGGCCAAATTTGGTCGCCATTGGCCATCAATGTATTTGGATCGGTATCAAGATAGTCTTTGCTGATATCCTTAAAGTAGCGGTAATCCTCGTCCTCAATACAATCACATAAATCCTCAAACTCATTTAAAATCGAACAGAGCCTGAAAATATGCTTCTTACAAGTGCTTAGAGCAGAATCCAGAGAAACAAGTTCCTCTTGACTCTTGTTGCGCTCTCTACGATAGCATTCGCTTAGCTGTTCGTTGTCCAATGCGATTTCATACAATTGCTTCTCGCGCTTAGTGACACAGTCACTCTCGTCTATATAGGTTATTACTTGTAACATGGTTGTAGCCTCCAATAGGTAGTAGGTAGGGTATCGCCCCCGCAAGGGGGGCTTATTTATATCATGGATATTAGGTTTAGTCAAATTCCTGCGGATGATGGTAGCGGAGAGCGTCGTCGCTAAACTCGCGTAGCGTTACCAGCACCTCCCTATATGTGAAGTCTCTGTTAGTTGCGTTGTCGCCGCAAGCTATCTCAAAGACTTCTGAAATAAACTCGTCTTTACTCATAGTCCCTCCTTAATGCGTTTAAGATCTAAAATATCCAGCTTACCAGTTGCGACAGGGCGAAGCGTGTTGGTTTGCCAGTGCGTATCGTTGCTAGGTAGCCTATGTTTACCCGCTCTTACTTTTTCGAGAGGATAGATAGCAACCCGTAAGTTGCCATGCTCGTCCGGCCATACGTTCAAGTCGTATGAAGTACCGCCCAACAGTATGCTGGTCCACTCGTCAAACTCCTGCTCTTCAAGCTTATCCATCTTTCTGCTCTCCCGCGTGATCAAGAAGCATACCTAGCAATTCCCAAGGCATTTCCTTAGAACCTAGCGACAACAGGCACTTATCGCTGATGTCGTCGTCCCACGTTACCTCAAAAATGTCGAGCTGGATCGCCCCGTAGCCGTCGTTGTGCAGTCGCCCTTTAAACTCCTTGCCGTTAACTTCAAAGGGTAGCCATTCGTCAATACAGATTATATTGAGAAGACGTGCGCTGAACCTTTCGGTTAAATTAATTTCAATCTTCATTTGGTCTCCTTTCTTGCTTTTAAGTAAAAATTTATGTCGTCTGCGATCAATTTCTTGTTCGCGTGACTGTTTTTAACACCGGATAGTATACGGATATCAGCCGGCTTTACCTTTACAGACCAGTAATCTTGTTTTGAATCAGTGAACGTGATTGGCTGGTCGTCTATGGTAATATGCTGGGTGAGAAGAGCGGCCATCTTAGGCCGCCTCCGGTTCTTCGTGAACTTTATCCTCTAACCTTTGCGCGGCTCTCATAACGTAGCTGGGGACTTTCACTTCGTATTCGCCGTCCTCAGATTCGTGACGCAATTCAATAACGCCCTGCCATTCTAAGCAAGACAATGACGCGCTTCCGAGAGATTGCATTTCACCGCGATAATTTTCTTCGCAGTAATTAACCCATACAGTGTACGCACCGTATTGGTGGTCGTCGGGGTCGGGTACAGGTGAAGCTATTAGCTCCCATGTGCCGTCGTTCACGAATACAGTAACTTCTTCGAGCTGGTAGTGCTGTTCTTCAGTTATCATGATTTATCTCCGTTGGTTAAGGGGCTTTCGCCCCTGTTTAATTAATATAAAAATATTTTTTTAGATTCTTTGCTTTTAGAAAATTTTAAATCACCATTGTCTCTTAATAATTTAGAAAATTCCTTTTGGGTCATGGTGGCAATAAGCTCGTAATTTTTATAGACATTATATTTTGTATCTTTTTCGTTACTCATTTTGTATCTCCCTTAAGTTAATACGCGAAAACCCCCCTGCGTGAACAGAGGGGCTTTTGTGTGCTAACTGACGCTACTGTAGCCGTCTAAATCGACTCGCTCAATGTTTCTGAAGCGGCTGTAGAAATCCATTTCAGCTTGCCATTCGGCCACTGATTCTGCCGCAAACTCGCTAGAGATCGGAATAGCACGACTAAATGCCTGTCGATCTAACACTTCCTGCTTATCCTCTGAGAGGTGGTATTCATAAGCGGCCCCTGAGTTATTCAGCCAGCCGATAGGCTCTTGGTCCTGCTCTACACGAATGATGCAATAGTAAGTCGTTGGGCCTGAGAATTTTTTCTTAGACATAGGTATATCTCCCTTGTAGGTGAATAAAGTTTTGGTTGTTATAGAGCTGGCGAAGTGCTAGACTCCCGCCATATACACATTTTCGCACAACCCCTTTATATGTCTAGTTACGATAAGTTAATGAACAAATGGTAATGAAATGGTAATGAAACGGTAAGTTTAGAGTATTGACAGAATCTAAAACGCTCTGTAACGCTCGTGACGGGCTTTTAGAGACCCCCCCCTGTACGTTACTATTCCTTTTTTTATCGTCGCTTAGATCGCGATACAGTAATTGCAAGGGGCATTGCATTACAATATCGTAATGTTACAATGAGTTAACGTACAACAATTAAGGCGGTTTTTATGGTAATCAATGATTTTGATGAATTAATGAGCAAGCGTGAGTCTGTTCAGGATATAAACAGAATGCTGAACATGAATACGGGTGAATTAACGGCGCTCGTGAAATTCTGTTACGTCCTTACTCATGGCGAAAATGCCATGCGTGACCGAACAATTACCCCCGACGATGTCCTGCGTGACCTCAAAGAAATAACCCGCGTGAGAGCGTGAATTAATGCTTGCATCGTGCGTGAACCTGCTATAGTATCTCCCTTCTATCCTTTGCCTACCTATAGGCACTCCCTTTTAGCCGTCCCCCCCGACGGCTTTTTTTTTACGTTAACTTTTTGTAATGGTAATTTATGGCGGATGCTGTATTTTAAGAGCTTCAATTAATCCATTATAGGAGAAAATCAAAATGGCTGATCATTGTAGTATTTGCGATACAAGGCGACCAAAGAGCGGGACTAATATTCTTATTCTCAATAGCGGTAATTTCTGGCTTGAGTTTTGTGAGCCATGCGGCGAAACCGAGACGCTAACCAATGCGGAGACGGGCGAGGAAATCACCGTTAAAGCGCTATTCGATAGGAGCGAAAACGATGAGCAATAGAGAAGACAAAATTTGTGAGCTGGAATGCGAAATAATTTGCGAGCCGATAGATGAATTTATTGAAGCAATGCGCGAAGAAATAAACGCGACGGATGAAGAAATTACATTATCTTTTTTAAAAGAAATTAATTATAAATTGAGGGTTCTTAAATGAAATACTCACTACACCAGCCAACAAGCGGTAACAAAGTATCACCAATACACCGGACCTATTCACATAAGGAAACCTGCCCTAATACTTGCCCGCTGAAAAACGGCGGCGGCTGTTACGCTGAAAATTTCCACACGAACGAACACTGGAAAAGAATAACCAGCGGCGAACGTGGCAAAGAATGGCGGGATTTTTTAAGGGAAGTTAAGCAAGTACCGCGAGGCGTACTAATCCGCCACAATATAGCCGGCGATCTGCCACACAATAGCGGCGCGATTGATTCCGATAGAATGGCAGAATTAACCGAAGCAATGACGGCGCGGCGAAAATTGCCTTTCACGTATACGCACCACAAATTGACCGCCGGCAATACCGCCGAACTGTTAAAAGCAAATCAAGCCGGCTTCACTGTTAACGTCAGCGCCAACAATACCGCCGAAGCCGTCCGGATTAAAAAGAATACCGGCCTGCCGGTCGTTACACTGCTACCAATGAACGCGCCGAATGTTCAGACAATC
>MDTB01189502.1_pt1 | contig 14479 bp, 28 predicted proteins | sample 811161 | NCBI WGS metagenome assembly MDTB01 (sample SAMN05326650, study PRJNA326480) | marine metagenome | isolation source: seawater | place: Mediterranean Sea | collected 2009
AAATATAATAAACTTTAATTACAAACTAAATACAAATAAAAATAGATAATAAATATATGAAAACTATAAAACAAATAAATAAAAATTTAATTTCAGTTAATAAGCAGTTTTATAAAGGTTATATACTTGGAGATTTACCTCCAACATTTTCTTTCTTATTTAAAGAAGAAATGAAATGGAATGATATAGAAGAAAAATATGAAACTATAAAAGTATTTGGAATTAGTAAATGGTTTAATTATAAAGGTTTAACATGGATACAATTATGAAGAAATTAACACAAGAAGAATTAAATCAAAGAGCTAGTGATAAAGCATTTTCTAAAATATTCTTTTTAGAAGAAGATTTAAAACAGGCTAAAAAGGATGTAATAACAGGTGGTGATGGTAGAAATAGTCAAGAATTATTAGAAATATGTCGAGATTCTACAGATAGAGAATTACAAACCTGGAATTATATAGCTAAATTAATAGAATTAGATAATAAAGAAGAAACTTCAAACATAGAAGTTTTGAAAGAATTAATTAAAATAAATAAAAATGGCGAATAAACCAATAAAACCTTATATCTATCAAGTAACTTATGTTGAAAACGGTCATCAAATGTCGTTTCAAGGAAGTGCTAGAGATGTTATAATACATATATTGGATTCGCAAATTAAATATGGGAACTAGAAGTTTAACAAGAGTAATACCAAGACAAGAAGGTATTGCTTATGACAAAGGTCATGAGATGATCAAGAAGTCGATAATAAATATGTACCAACAATATGATGGTTATCCATCTTATGTAGGTGTTAAATTAGCTGAATTTGTAAAACCAATTAAAATAATAAATGGTATTTCAGGTTCAGTTAAAGTAGGTGAATATGCTAATGGCGTAGGTTGTTTAGCGGCACAAATAGTACAAGAATTCAAAAAAGATGTAGGATATACTTATCTTTATGAATGTAATGGTGAACTTGGAGATTATGGAGAAGAATATATTTATACTCTTTATCCAAAACAAGGTGAACCAACTTATATATCTATTTATAATGTATGGCAAAAATATGTTATGTTTGTAGGTACAGCTGAGCAATTAATTAAAAAGTATGAAATAAAAGATCACAAACTAAATACAGTTTAAGATAGATAATATATATATGACAGAAAAAGAATTAGATATATTAGCAAGAAAAATAGCTGATAAAGTATTAAAAGCTTTTACGGAATACTATGATAACCATGAAACATTAGAGGTTTATAGACCTAGTGAATCAGAGGTTATAGAAATTGAATTAAAACGGCTTAATAGTCTTTTGTCACGTTATGAACAACAAGAACAGTATGAAAAAGCCGCTATTATTAAAAGAAAAATAGAAATAATTAATAAAAAATATAAAAAATGAGTGACTTTAAAGTAATGCTAGCTCACCCTTATGGTAAAAAAGAATTTAATACAGATTCTTTTATTCAACCAAAACTTGACGGGGTTAGATGCTATATAACAAAAGACGGCGCTTTCAGCCGTAATCATAAAGAGTTTAAAACTGTAGATCATATTAAAGATGCATTTAAACCTTTATTTAAAAAACTACCCAACCTTGTGGTAGATGGTGAATTATACAACCACCAATTCAAAGATAATTTCAATAAAATTATATCCCTTGTGAGAAAACAAAAACCTAGTTCTGAAGAACTTTATGAAGCAAATAGTTATATTCAGTTTCATTGGTATGATTATTATTCTGATACTCATAATTATCCTTTTAGGATAAGAAATGAGATCATCAAAATACAAATTGATGCATTAAGATCAAGACATATAGTTGAGGTACCAACTCATGATGTATCTATAATTGAATCAGCCAAACTTTGGCACGAAGATTTTCTAAAACAAGGCTATGAAGGTAGTATAGTAAGATTAAACAAACCTTATGAACAAAAACGAAGTTACAACTTACAAAAATTCAAAGATTTCCAAGATTCAGAAGCAAGAATTACTGGATGGGTGGAAGGCCAAGGCAAACGAACTGGTACAATTGGTAAGTTCTTGGCTATGGATAACAACGGTATCACTTTTGGTATGCCTGTTATGGATGATTATAAAGTAATGGAAAAAATGTATGATATAGCAGACTGGTATATTGGTAAAACAGCTACGTTTACATTCTTTCAAAGAACTCCCTCTGGGTCATATAGACATCCTCTATTCAAATGTATACGAAACTATGAGTAGTATATTAGATTTAATAATACCGTTCTTTATGGCTCTTATTATGGCTTTAAGCGGTTATATGGTAGCCTTGGTAGGAGACTGGATAAAAAAAGTAATCATTATACCTGTGACATGTATGTTATTATTTGATGGTTTTATAGTATATATGTTTTATGCTATTGGAACAACAAAGATACAAATGATGATGGGTATAATGCTGGGAACAATATTAAAAATAATTACATTTATATTATATCAAAAATATTTAAGCGATGAGTAGAATTAAATTATATAAACACATGATTCAAGTTAATACATTCGGTATTAACGCTAAACGTAAAACTAAAAAAGATGTTCGGAATAAAAAATATGCCAAAAGCACGAAAAAAATCTCATAAAAACTATTTATGGGACTCTATTTATGATTTAAGGACTGATATAACAAATTATGTTTTAACATGCAAGGCCAAGGATAAGAAGATTAATGTAAAAAAATTAGATCATAAAGCAGATTTAATAATTAAATATTCAGATAAATTAAGAAAATTTGAAACTCAGCCCACGCTGAGATAATGACAATAGGTAATAATATATAATAGAATAACAAGCTAATGTCACAAAGACGGATCGATTATTTAAATCGAAATAGAATTATATACAATAGAGATCCAATAAATGATATACCAACACAAGTTTATCATTGGGGAAAGTATTATAAATACGGGACTTTCGAATGTTATGAATTATTTAAAAGTAAAGCTAAAATAAGTAGTTTTAAATCATTAAAATGGCATTTGTTAGTCCTAAGATACTTAAATCCTGATTTAGAAGATCATAAATTTAAAAATATAGCATATTTTATAACAAATAAGCAAAATAATTTTATTACATTTAATATTAAAGAAAAATATTTAATAAATATGCTTGATAAATTAGATGATGAATTAGATAAACCTCCAGTTAATAGAAAAAGAAAAGTAATATTTAATCAACAAACTAATTTAAGTACAGAAGATAAACTTAAAATAGTAGGACAATTGGTAGGAAGAAGTAAAACTATTTATGAAGAAAATATTTATCAATGCATGTTAGATATAAATGACCTTGGTAAGAAAATTACAATGAATAAAATTGCTAAATCTTTAAAATGTTCTACAAGAACAGTTTACAGAACAATGGGAAATCAATTAAAACAAGAAAAAGATCAATTAAATAAAATGTTATGAAAAAATATAATATATCAAATTATATTAAGTATAAAGAAGATTTAAAAAATTCTCAACCAATTAAAAAGGATTTATTAGATTATAATCGTAATGAATTAATAGTTAAATTTTTACCATTAGTTGAAAACATAGCTAGAAAATTTTCTACTTCTCAGCAAGCTGCTGGAGTTATGAGTGTCTTAGATTTTATCCAAGAAGGATCTGCTGGATTAACTAAAGCTGTAGATAAATTAGATTATACTATGTTAAAGGATTCAAAAGACAAAGAAAAAACTTTAAAATCTTTCTTTTTTAAAAGAATTAAAGGAGCAATAAGAAGAGCTATAGACACTAATAGAGGTAATATACGTATACCTGAACATAAAATGAACGAAATACGTAAGAACCCTAAGGATAAGAAAATGGTAGAAATGTTTTTTAATTCTATATTTTTGAGTATTGATGCTAAATTACAAACTCAAGATGAAGAATTGTTATATCAAATACCAGATGATTCTGAACCTTATAATATTGGATTGTTAAATACTTATTTAAAAGGTTTAATGAGAAAATATTTAAATGAAAGTGAATACGAAGTATTGAGATTATCTTATGGACTTGATTGTGATAAACATTCAGCTAAAGATATTGCACCTAAAATTGGGATTAAAGGACCTAGTAGTTATGTGCGTGTTTCAGAGCTTAAAAAACAAGCTGTAAGAAAATTAATAGAAAATGTAGATCACTCGCAAGTGATTGATTATCTGTAACTTACAAGTAGTAAATCTTAAAATTTATATGTAATTATATTAATATACAAACCCTAAATACCTATGAATATCAACGACAAGTTAGCAACTATTCAGACTAAATTTAAATCGAAGAAAAGTAGATTTAATTCATTCGGCAAATATTACTTCCGATCCGCCGAAGACATTCTCGAAGCAACAAAACCCTTTTTATTAGAATTAGGAGTTACAATAACTTTAAATGAAAATTTAATTGCTAGTGCACCTATGCCTATTATTGAGAGTATGGCTACTATTTCTGATGGAGAAAATTCTATTCAAGCTACAGCTTTAGTAGGAGTAGATCTATTACAGAAAGGTATGCAAACACCACAACAATTCGGGTCTGCATCGAGCTATGGGAAGAAATATGCTTTAGGTAATTTATTTTTAATTGATGATACACATGATAGCGACGCTGTTAATGATCATAAGACTAATATGAGTCCAGATCAAGTAGCAAAAGCTAAACAATTTATTAAATCAGGAGGAAAAATAGATGCAATTAAAGCTAAATACTCTTTAACTAAAGAAGTTGAAAAGGAATTAACAACGCTCTAAATGACAAAAAAAGAGATTTTAAAAAGGTTAGAAAATGATGAAGATTATTACGGAGAATTTGGTCAACGATATCTTAGTAATTCTCACATTATGACCTTATTAAAAAACCCTTTATCACTTCATGAGCCTAGTAGACAAACACCTGCGTTTTTGATTGGCGGTTATTTTCATACCGCCATTCTAGAACCAGATAAACTAAAAAAGTTTAAAATTGTTCAGTCTAATACTAGAAATACAAAAGTGTATAAAGAGATATCAGATGGGGAATTATGTTTATTACAACACGAAGTAGATCAAATAGAACTTATGGTTGATAAGGTATTAGCTAATAACGTTTGTAAAGATTTAATTCGAAGCGAAAAAGTAGAATATGAAATCCCAGGCATTTCCGAAATAGAAGGTGAACTATGGAAAGGCAAAGCTGATATAATAAACCATGATGAAAGAGTTATAGTAGATTTAAAAACTACATCAGATATAGATAATTTTAGATATAGTGCTTCACGTTATAATTATGATAGTCAAGCATTTATTTATAGAAAACTATTTGGATATGATATGCTTTTTATAACTATAGATAAACAAACTCATCAAATAAAAATTTGTGAATGCTCTGATGCTTTTTATGAAAAGGGTCGTGAAAAAGTTCAAGAAGCAGTAGCTCAATACAAATTATTTTTTAAATCACCAGAATTCGATCCTAAACAATTTTTTAAAACTGAAATTTTATAATATGGCAAGAGTAAATAGACGTACAAAAACTTGTACAATGACAGGATTAAGATTTCCTGTATCACAATTTTATAGAAATACAAATACAATAGATGGATATCATCCTTATTCTAAAGTAGCAGACAACTTTAGACGTAGATTAAAAGACACTAACGTAACCACTATGGATTTACGTGAAATGTTTACTAACTTAAATACAACAGTAGTATAATGGCATCAATATTAAAAACAAGTATTAATTTAAATAATATCCCTAAGGATAAAATCATTATAGGAGCTAAAGGTAAGTATTTACCTATTAGTATAACTTTAAATGATGAAGTAGATCAGTTTGGTAATAATGGCCCTGTGATTGTAGAGCAAACTAAAGAAGAAAGAGAAGCTAAAGTAGGTAAAGTATATCTTGGTAATGCTAGGGTCGTTTGGACTAATGGTCAAAATGTAGAAGCAGCGCCAAGAATGGATCAACCTAAAGCAATGCCTAAAGCAGAACCAGCAGAAGAAACTGATTTACCATTTTAATACAAACTAAATACGAAAATTCGCAGATAATATATATATGCAGACAACAGAGATCAATGGATTCTTGATTGATACTTTCAATCAATATAGTTTAGAGGAAGGAAAAACACAAGGGACTTGTCCTTTGTGTTCCTCTTCTAGACAACCTAAAAATCAAAAGCTTAAATGTGCTTCATATGATTGGGAACGAGGTCTTGGTACTTGTCATAATTGTAATACAACTTTTCAATTACATACTTACCAACGTAAAGGTAATAGTGAAAAGGTTTATTTAAAACCTACTGAAGAACCTAAAATGTATTTAGCAGAACCAGGTTCAAAGGTTATACAATGGTTTAAGACAAGAGGTATATCTGAAAAGACTTTAAAAGATTTAAAAGTATCTGAAGGTCCGGAATTTATGCCACAAACCGGTAAATCCGAGAATACGATAAAGTTCAATTACATGATGGGTGATACTTTGATTAATATTAAGTATCGAGATGGTAAGAAGAACTTTAAATTATATAAGGGTGCTGAAAAAATATTTTATAACATTAATAGTATTATAGGTTATGATACTTGTATAATTGTTGAAGGCGAAATGGATACATTAAGTTTTCATGAAGCTGGATTACCTAATGCTATATCAGTACCAAATGGCGCAACTCTTAATTCTAATAATTTAGACTATTTAGATAATTGTATAGATTATTTTGAAGATAAAGAAAAAATAATTTTAGCAGTCGACAATGATGAACCTGGCCAAGCTTTACAACAAGAATTAATAAGACGTCTTGGAGCTGAAGTTTGTTTTACTGTAGATTTTGAAGACTGTAAAGACGCAAATGAATATCTGTTAAAACATGGAAAAGAAAACCTTATCCACCAAATTACAAAAGCAAAACCCGTCCCTCTGGAAAATGTTACTACGTTTAAAGACATTGAAGGAGAAGTTACAGATTTTGTTAAACACGGTTTTAAACCAGGTTACCAAGTGGGTTTGGCGAATTTTGATCGTATCTTTAGCACCTATACTGGTCAGTTTATTACTGTTACTGGTATACCATCTAGTGGTAAATCTGATTTTGTTGATCAAATGGTTATCGGGTACAATTTAAATTATAAATGGAAAACAGCTTTTGCATCACCTGAGAATCAACCTACATATCTTCATGCTCATAAATTAATGAGAAAGGTATGGCAAGGAATGCCTACGCCGGGAGATATTAATAGTAAAAAATGGAATGAAGTAGCAGAGCATGTGAACGACAATTTCTTTTTTATAGATATGGAAAGATATACTCTTGAATCTATATTAAGAAAAGGAGCTGAACTTGTTAAACGTAAAGGAATTAAATGTTTAGTGATAGATCCTTTTAATAAGATTAGAGATATAGATTCTAATACAGATGATGTTAATAGATATACAATGGAATATCTAACAAAAATAGAAACATTTGCTAAGAAATTTGATGTATTAGTTTTTATTGTCGCTCATCCAACTAAAATGTACAAAGATAAAGATGGTAAAATTGAAGAACCTAATATGTATAATATAAAAGGCGGTGGAGAATGGTATGATGCTTCTTATCACGGGATTTTAGTTCATAGAGATTACGAGGCTAAAACAGTAAAAGCGAAAGTATTGAAGGTTAAATTTCAAAACTTAGGTGAAAATGGTGCTGAAGCTCATTTTAAATGGGAACCTAAATCTGGATGTTTTATTCCACAAGAAGATCAACAAGTAATAAATGATATTATGCCATGGGAATAAAAAACAGAAAAAAGAAAACCAATCCAATACCTAATTACATACCTAATTCAGACGAAAGAAAATGGTATATTTATTGTACAGACAATAATATAAGATTATTTCCTGTACCAGTTAGTGGAGAAATAGGTGTGTGGAAAATAGGTATTAATATTGGGGAATATAAAAAAAGTGAAACTCCTCATTTGTCCCCTAATATATATACTAAAGATAATTTTTCTTATTCTTACTATCAAATGTGTAAATATTATTATGACAAACGTGAAAAATAATTTTAAAAATGCTAACGAAGCTTTTAAATATTTCTATTTTCATATTAAAAAATATGGTATAGATTTTGGAGATACAAAAGCTTTATTTAATGTAGGGTTTTATTTAGATAATCCTTTACAAGTTAATATAACACATCCAAATAGAAATTGGAATATAGATTATGCTGAAGCAGAATGGCAATGGTATTTATCAGAAGATCCTAGTGTAGAAAAATTAGGAGAAATATATGGTAAAGTTCCTCCAATATGGGATAAAATGGCTGATTCAGAAAGAAAGTGTAGGTCTAATTACGGGTGGCAATGGAACAGAAATCATCAAATAGATTATGTTGTAGCTAAATTAAAAGATGTAAAAGATACAAGACATGCTGCAATATCTATTTATGATGGAAAAGAAATTAACACTTATGCTAAAGATACTCCTTGTACTTATGCAATACAATTTACTATCGTAAATAATAAACTAAATATGGCTGTTATGATGAGATCTAATGATCTCTGGTATGGCTTTTGTAATGATCAGTATTGTTTTGTTATGTTACAAAAAATGATTGCAGAGAGGCTATCTATTGAACTCGGAAATTATTATCATTTTGCACATAATTTCCATTTGTATAACAATAAAATTAAATAAAATAAATATGTATTATTTATATCACATACCTGGTAAAAAAATAGGTGTTACAAGTAATCTTAATACAAGAGTTACACTTATACAAGGGTATAAAGAAGGAGAATACGAAGTTCTAGAATCAAGTAAAGATATTAATTATATATCTGATCGAGAGATAGAACTTCAAAAGTCTTATGGCTATAAAGTAGATAGACGTAAGTACAATGAATTATATAAAAAATCAAATGATATGAACATAAACGCAACAGAGCAAACTTCTACTTTCCCATATCCAGTAAATGAATTGGAAGAAGCCCTTGTTAAACACAACGGAATAATGTGGGAAACTCAGTTTGGCACATTCAAGTTAACAGACGACAATATTAAATGGATTATGTCTAATGTGCATGTATCTATGTATAACCAGAATAGATCTTATGTATATAACAAAGCTTTTTATGAAAATTGTGTTAAAAAAGAAGATGTTAAGTGTAGTAAAAAACCTTTAAAAATGTTTCAGCAAATAAGAGATTGGGCTGAAGAAAGAGGGTTATATAAAACAGGCAATGCAAGAACTCAATATATAAAACTTCAAGAAGAGTGTGGAGAATTAGCTAAAGCGTTATTAAAAGATGATCAGCCAGAAGTTATAGATGCTATTGGAGATATAGTAGTTGTTTTAACTAACTTAGCTCATCAAAAAGGAACAAATATAGAAACTTGTATTAGTTCAGCTTACAATGAAATAAAAGGACGTACGGGCCAAATGATTAACGGAACATTTGTTAAAGATGAAGATTAAAACAAAAGATCAAATAGTTCAAACTGTTTTAAAGAAAATGGATGAACGTAGTTTAGTAGGTCAAAAGAAATATGGGGCTACTATGATGGAAGAAATTATAGGTCAAAAAAAAGATCTAAATAGATTTCTTAATGATGTACAAGAAGAGATAATGGATGCTCTTTTATATATTGAAGCTGCAAAAAGATGTTTACAAGATGAGATTGAAGAAGGTATACTAAAGCAGATTCACGTAGACTATGAAGAAGTTTAGAAGAAAAAAAAGAGGACCTGTAGTATCTAAAAAAATAACTTTTGATGGTATTACATTTTCATCTGGACTTGAAAAGTATATGTATATAGCTTTAAAAAAAGCTAAGATCCATGCAGTATATGAGGGTCAAACTTACGAAATCTTTGAAGGTTTTGATTTTCCAAATAAAGCATATGAAAGATGCGGTAATGGAAAAGGAGATTATAAAAATCGAGGCAGTAAGAAAATCCTTAATATAAAATATACACCTGATTTTATAGGGAAAGGATTTATAATAGAAACTAAAGGAAGAGCTAATGAAAGTTTTCCTTTACGGTGGAAAATGTTTAAAAGATACGTAGTTAAACACTTACCAGGAGTAACTTTATATAAACCACAAAATCAAAAAGAATGCGACGAAACAACAAGATTGATATTAGAGTCACAAAGCAATTAGCAAGACAAAAATATGCTGAACGTCAAATTGATAAATGGGTTAAATGGAGAATGGAAGTGAAAGGGTATTTATTTTACAAAGATCTTGTAGAATTACAAGAAAAATTTAATATAAAATGTTATTAAAATGAATAATAAAAGTTGGGAGTTAACAATAGGTTTTTATCCGGGAATTTTAATAGGAATGAGAAGTTATTCTCATACAGGATCAACACAACACGTTGTGTATCTCCCTTTTGTAGACGTTTGTCTAGAGGTTTTTGAAGATTAAATTAAATTAAATATTATGAAACAATTATTATATATAAGCTTAATAGCTTTAATATGTTCTTGTTCTGGAAGCCAATTGTTTTTAGAAGCAAGAACTACTTATGATGTTCCATTAAATAACAATGGACATATAAATAAAACTATAATGGAATCTGATGCTAAAAACGTATCTGGGTTAGACCAATTCAACCCTCAGATTAGATTAACATATAGACAATATTTATTTGATGGTAAAAAAAATCAAATAAAAAATATAGTTAAAAAACAAATTACAAATCAAACACTTGAATTAAAAAAGTTTAGAAAATAATGGGTTTATTTGATGAAAGAATTCCTTACAAACCTTTTGAATATCCAGAATATTATAATGAAGGTTGGCTTAAACAAGCACAAGCATTTTGGCTTCATACAGAAATACCAATGTCTAGCGATGTTAAGGATTGGAATGAAAAATTAACTAAAGAAGAGAAGAACCTAGTAGGTAATATCTTACTAGGTTTTGCTCAGACAGAATGTGCAGTATCAGATTATTGGACACAAAAAGTAGTATCTTGGTTTCCAAAACATGAGATACAACAAATGGCTATGATATTTGGGTCGCAAGAAACCATACATGCAGTAGCTTATTCATATTTAAATGAAACTCTTGGTTTGGAAAATTTTGAAGCGTTCTTACAAGACAAGGCAACAATGGAACGCTTTGATAATTTAATTAGTTATGACGGAAATAACACCACTGGAATTGCAAGAAGCATTGCCATCTTTAGCGCATTTGCTGAAGGTGTTAGTCTTTATTCTGCCTTTGCTGTTTTATATAGTTTTCAACTCAGAAATCTTTTAAAAGGAGTAGGGCAACAAATGAAATGGAGTGTAAGAGATGAATCTCTTCATTCTAAAATGGGATGTCAACTATTCAGACATATGTGTGAAGAAGATCCTAAGTTGTTAAACAAATCTAAAAAAGATATATTTGATGCAGCAGAAACAATGCTTAAAGCCGAAGAAAAGTACATTGATAAAATGTTCGAGCTCGGTGATATCGAAAACCTTAAAGCTTACGACCTTAAACAATTTATCCGTAAAAGACTCAACGAAAAAATTATTGAACTCGGTTACACAAACAAACGGAAATACTTTGATTTTGACGAAAACGCAGCAAAAAATCTTGACTGGTTCTACCATCTTACCGGGGGGCATACTCATACTGATTTTTTTGCTATTCGTCCTACTGATTACTCGAAAGCTAACGAAGGTGAAGATTTTGAAGATATTTGGTAAATGAGAACGTGTAATATTTGCGGTAAACAAAAAAAAAATTCAAAGTTTAAACATATAAACAAAAAAACGTGTAAACGTTGTGAGTTTAGATGGAAAAGATCTTTTTTAAGATTATTAGTTCATGATAGAAGACTTAGTGCAAAAGAAAGAATAGCTAATAGACTTGGATATTTTGGAACCGCTTTTATAATGATCAGTCCATATTTGTTACCATATGGAAACATAGGTGCAATTACATATATTATTGGAGGTATTGTATGTATACCTCAAGTATGGGTTGCTAAACAATGGAATTTAGTTTTAGTTAATTTAAATGTAACAATTGGTTACTTAATTTATTTATTATATAATGGATGATATAGAAAAAATAAAAGAATACGCTTTAAAGTATTATAAAAAACATTTTGTTAAAAAATACACAGTACTTGAACCAACAACACGAGGTAAAATAATGAGAACTAAATCTAAAGATTTACCTATTTTAATATCTATAAAAGATACTCATATTGAAGTAAAAAACAATGAAGATGCTTCACCAATTATATTAAATAAAAATATATTATAATGAAAGAAAGTAAATTAATAGAAAAATTTAATAAATTAGATAAGCAAATGACTGCAGTTACTAATGTGTTACGTAAAATAATACAAGATCTAGGTAATGTAGAAAATTTAGCACAAGGTACTTTAACCACACTTAAAACTTTTATGGGGGAAAAAGAATGGGATAAAGTAATAAAAGAATTAAAAGATAAAGATATTGTTAAAGATAAAAAAGAAAAAAAATTAGAAGTATAATGTGGAATAACGATTGGGTAAAAGGAGAAGATTATCCTACTTGGGGTAATAATGATATATATAAACAAACTATAACTGGAGGTTATTTATTACCTACAGAAACTCCTCGTGAGGCTTATCAAAGAGTAGCTAAAACAGTTGCAAAACGTTTATATAAACCTGAATTATCAGAAAGGTTTTTTGAATATATTTGGAATGGTTGGCTTTGTTTAGCTTCTCCAGTTTTATCTAATACTGGCACAGATAGAGGTTTACCCATAAGCTGTTTTGGGATTGATGTAGCTGATAGTATTAATGATATAGGTCAAAAGAATTTAGAAATGATGATGCTGGCTAAACACGGAGGAGGAGTGGGTATTGGTGTTAATATGATTCGTCCTGCAGGAGCTAAAATAACTGGTAATGGTACATCAGATGGTGTAGTACCATTTTGTAAAATTTATGATTCTACTATCCTCGCTACCAACCAAGGTAGCGTTAGACGAGGAGCGGCTTCAGTTAATATAAACATAGAACACAAAGATTTTTTAGATTGGTTAGAGATAAGAGAACCAAAAGGTGATGTAAATAGACAATCACTTAATTTACATCAGTGTGCTGTAGTAGGGGATAAATTTATGAGAAGACTTGAGGCTGGTGATTCAGTATCAAGAAACAAATGGAGTAAGTTATTACAAAAAAGAAAAGCAACAGGAGAACCTTATATTTTATTTAAAGGTAATACTAATAAAGCAAATCCACCAGCATATAAAGATAATGCTTTAAAAGTACACATGACAAATATATGTAGTGAAATCGTTTTACACACAGATGAATCTCATAGTTTTGTTTGTTGTTTATCTAGTTTAAATTTAGCTAAATACGAAGAATGGAAAAACACCAACATTATATATGATTCAATATGGTTTTTAGATGGAGTTTTAGAAGAATTTATTCAAAAAGCTAAATATAGAAAAGGTTTTGAAAATTCTGTAAGATCTGCAGAAAAAGGTAGAGCGTTAGGATTAGGAGTTTTAGGATGGCATACTTATCTTCAAGAAAAAGGTTTACCTTTTGAAGGTTTGTTATCTCAATTTGAAACAAGAAGAATATTTAGTCAAATAAAAATAGAATCTGAAAGAGCTAGTATGGAACTTGCTGAAATATATGGAGAACCTTTATGGTGCAAAGGTACTGGAATGAGACACACTCATTTAAGAGCTATAGCACCAACCGTAAGTAATTCTAAGTTATCTGGTAATGTATCCCCAGGTATTGAACCTTGGGCTGCTAATGTATTTACAGATCAATCTGCTAAAGGAACTTTTATCAGAAAAAACCCTACACTAGTTAAACTTTTAAGAAAACATAAATTAAATACAAATGAAATTTGGGATAAAATTTTGGCGGATGGTGGTTCAGTGCAAGCCATTGATGAACTTGATTCTGTGGTTCTTGCTAACGACATACCGGCTAAAGACGTTTTTAAAACGTTTAAAGAAATAAATCAACTTGAATTAATAAATCAAGCTGGCATACGACAACAATATATAGATCAATCAGTAAGTTTAAATTTAGCTTTTCCAGCAGAAGCTCCACCTAAATGGATAAATAAAGTTCATATAGATGCTTGGAAAAAAGGTGTTAAAACACTTTATTATATGAGAACTGAGTCTGTATTAAGAGGTGATATTGCAGCTAACGCAATGGACCCAGGTTGTATTAGCTGTGATGGATAATATAAAAATAAATTAAATAAAGGGATACTACTTAATTGTAATATCCCTTTTTTTAATAAAAATTCCATATATAATTACATTAAAAATTTAGTACGCCAGATGTCTTTGCAAGAGTCCAACTAAATCCAAATGTATTGGCTCCCACATTAGCTGATTTCTCAGATACTGATGCATTTTCAGATTTTAATCTAGTCAATTGAGTTGACATCTCTGATTGAGTGGCTCCTGATCCAGGATCTCTGCTATCAGAGGAATCTTTAGCATCAAAAGTTCCATTATC
>MDTB01211277.1_pt1 | contig 14479 bp, 16 predicted proteins | sample 811161 | NCBI WGS metagenome assembly MDTB01 (sample SAMN05326650, study PRJNA326480) | marine metagenome | isolation source: seawater | place: Mediterranean Sea | collected 2009
AAATGTTAGTGTTACATTATTAGTTAATGCTACAGAAGCACTTAAAACTACAGTATATATTGTATTAAGACCATTTTGCTGAGTAGTAATGTTTGTTACAGTAGTTCCTGCACTTATACCTGTTCCACTAACAGCCATACCTATAGTGATAGGTCCTACTATATTGTCTATAGGAACAGATGTATCTGCACTACCACTATCGTTATTAACAAGTGCTGTTGCAGTACGACCTCTAACTTCAAATGTGTCACCTACGGCAGGTTGCATAGATAAGTTTTGTATTGTGATGCTTGTATTAGCATCTTTTGCTATTTGACTAAATAGACTAGGTTCTCCGTATGGGGGAACAATATCGTCTGCATACTTTACATACCCTTCTAATCTTCTATAACCACCACCAACAGAAGGCTCAAAGTTAACAAGCTTTCGTGCTGATCCGGGAGCTTTTGTTCCTTGTTGTAGTGGTGATAAACTTGTAATTAAACCACCACTAAATTCTAAGGGTAAGGTTTGTAAAGTATCTGCCATTATAGTGAATCCAATGAAGAACCTGCATTGACGAGTGAACTACCTACTCTACCTCTACCACCTGCAATTGTTGGTATCATATAAGAACGAACATAGGTATAGTTATTAATAAGTAAAGAACGCATATGTTTTATGCCATCATCAAACTTTTGTTTTGCTACTGTAGCATCTTGGGTATTACCTCTAAACAAATAAGCATAGTGCATTGCTCCATCTATAATAACATGTCTAAAACGTTCAGGTACAGCAGGAACATCTGTTGCATTAATTAAGTCCACAGCTATTCTGTAATATTCGTATATTAATTTATATGCTTTATCAGGAACAGGTGTTACAATATACTCTAATGATGGTGCAGCAATAATATGATTAGGAACTCCTGCTACAGGGTTCTCTTTATATTCTTGATCTACATACCTATCTAGATATTCGTTGTATATTAACTCTTTTAATTTTACCGTTGAATTATTTAATGTTGAATCTTCTTTAATACGAAAACTTCTAAAGTTAATTGTTTTAGCATCTGCTGGAAAAGGGTAACGACCTACATTTACAGTTAGCACATCTTCTTGTGTTACATGATTAAAGGGCCATTCATATTCAGATTGATTAATATATCGTATAGAAGAATTAATTGCTTCTTTTGCTGATTGATAAAAACCTGTTGCTGTTGCAAAATTAGAAGAAGTTAACTGTACTTCATTTAATCTACTATTGATATCATTAACAACACCTAAAAAATTATATGCCATATTATTTATCCCTTACTGCTAATTTAATACTTCGTTTTGCAATGCTTCCAGTGCTATCTGTAATTTTACAAAACCATGTGTACTCTCTGCCTGTAACACCACCTGCAATTTGTAAAGTTGCTACTTGACTTGTTGAATCTAAAGTTGTTGCTCCTATTTTTTGTATGTTATCTGTAGTGCCTGTAAATGTTAAAGTTACATCATTACTTAAAGTTTGTGCAGACGAAAGTGTTATACTAGATTGACTTGCTACAGCCGTAACAGTTACTGTTCCAGATATTCCTGAACCTGTTACCGTCATACCAACTTGAATAGGTTCGTTAGCATGCCCATCTAAAGCAACAGTAGTTGAAGATGTTGTTGCACCGTTTACAGCAGCTGTACCTTGTGATGCCGTGCTGAAAGATTGACCGTCATCAACGTTTACTTCTGTATCATATTCACTTGATTTTAAAGACCATACAACTGAACCTACGTTTGGTATGGTTGCTGTTCCTAACCACCGTGACCAATCTACACTAAAATCTAATTGTTCATCTGGGTCTTTAGAGGGCCATCGAAAAGACATATTTTACTCCATTATTAATACTGTTCGTTCTCCTGTTGTTGTTTGAGATTCTATATAAACTTTTCTTGTTTCAACAGGTACATTTATTGTTCTTGCTATATTTTGAGTTTCAATGTACGCAAATCTATTTTCAACAGGTACATTTATTGTTCTTTCTTTTGTGCTACGCATTATGCTACTCTTCTTACGTATGCTGTACGTCTTCTGCTATAGTTATCTGCGTGTGCAGAAAAATCAAATGCCGTACCACTAGCAGGACTTACACCAAGATTTGCAATACCTTGACTAACAACACCTGTAGCTGTGGTGCTTGTTAAAGTATCTACTGTTCCTGCAACACCTGTACTTGATACAAATTCAAGAGGTGATTCTGATACATCAATACCACCTGTACTTAAAAATGTTACATTTACAGTTGCATTACTATTTACAGATTCTACAGCAGTTGTATTATCAAAATAAGGAAGAGTAACTAAACCATCTGTATTAACACCTGTAACTACTAGTACACTTCCAGCTAAAGGTAGTGTTGAAAAAGGAACAACGGAATATGGATTAGTACTAAACATTGTTAAACTGGATCGTCAAAAAATATTATTTTCTTATTAGGATCACGATGTTGTGTAACTACCCAATCAGCACCGTTCCAAGTACAGACATGCGTTTCATCATTGTAATTTGGATATCTATCAACTAACGCATATCCAGCATCTTTTAGTTCTTCTTTTGTAAAACTTTCTTTATCTGTTCTTGTCTTACCATTTGATAATCGTATTCTGTGTGGTAGTTCATCCCATATTAAAGGGTATTGTTCTTTATAGGAATAAAAATAATTATGTTTAAAATCTTGTGACACTTTAATAAATTCCTATCCATATTGAATCATTTATATTAATTGTAGAAGATTCAGTAGGATTAGTTACAACACCATGCACAACTCTTATTTTATCACCAGCACTAAAAGTATGAGCAGGGCTTCTTGCAACTACATGAGAATATCTAGATGCTCCACTTACTTCACCATATATATAATTAGCACCACTACTTTGAGCTACTGTACCGTTTCCTACAGAATAAACAGCAACTAGGGTAGGAGCAATTCCATCTGCCATCCCTGTGTATGTACTACCAGTACCAGATGCTAAATTAATTTCATTAACACCAGCACCTGCTGTAATAGCGGCATATCCTGAATAACTAGCTACATCAGATGGGGTAAGATAACTACTTAACAAGCTACTAGAACCAGCAATTCTTGTGCCATTATCTTCCCAAGATTGGTTATTAACAGAAAAATTCCAAGTCTGTTGTATTACATTAGAAGAGTTTAGTACTTGCACAGCTGCTATACAAATATCATTTCTATACGTTGTTGCCGTAGTGCATTTTAGCACTACATAAACTCTTGCACTTCCACCAAACGCTTGTTGTATTTCACCAACATCATAATCAAGAGTGTAATCGCCTGAAGAAGAATCCACTATTGTTCTATTAGATATTTCATAAAAAGCACTTCTAATATCTGTTCCAATTTGTATGGCATCAGTTACAGTTATATCACTAGACTCAATAACTATAGGTCCAGATGTGCTTCCTGTTCTTATCTGCAATTTAAATACATTACTTTCTGAATCCCCCGGACTTACTTCTGCAACTAAGCCAAAAACAATAGCAGTTGAATTATTGGTAGTACTAAATGAACCATCTATACCACCATTATTTGGTGAACTATTAAAATCAGCGTCTACCATAGTAGTACCAGAAACAGTAGATATTGTATAATATAAAGTACTACTATTAGGAATGTGTTCTGTAACAAGTGTAAATGTTACAGCGTTTCCCTCTGTAACAGTTGTTACACTAGGAGTAAGAGATAAAAACCTATGAGTTCTGGGCCATTCAATTGCTACTCTTTTAATATGAACGTCATGCAAATCGTGGATACCTTTTGCAGCTAAAGTGCTAGTAACTATTCTATCGTCTGTAATAAACCCACTATTTCTTTTCATTTTTAATGCCTAGTTAAAATAAGTTGTTTCTGTAAAACCTAAATAATCCTGCCCTACATTTGTTGAAGGAAAAGTTCTTAAAGGACCCCATATAACCCTAACTACACCTTGTCCACCAGAACCTGCACTACTACCCCAGTAGCTTGATGATTTACCACCACCACCACCACCATAGTGACCACCAGATTGAGTTTGAGCTAAATCCGAAGGTATTTCAGTATTATCTCCACCAGAACCTCCACCACCAGCACCAGTGCTTGAGCCGTTTCCACTAGAACCTTCACCATAAGGAGCTACTCCTCCTCCTCCACCTGATATGTGGTCTGTATAATCACCCATAGCCGCACCACCACCTCCACCAGCACCACCAGAGCCATTATCTCCTGAAGCAGCGGCATCATCTCGCCCATCTCCACCATTTCCACTATAACCACCTGCACCACCACCACCTGCAGGACCATAGCCTTGACTTGATGTTGAATTTACTCCACCACCATTTCCACCCCCATAAGTTCCATAGGAAGTAGAAACAGTAAACGTAGCACCACTTAAATCCGTATTGTATCTTCCCGGACTACCACCATTAGCGTTTATTGTCGATACATCTTTAAAAAAACTAGCTCCACCTGCAGTTGAACCATTTTGATAAGCACCATAGTTACCTCTTCCACCTACTTGTATTGAAATACTTTCACCGGGAGTAACAGTTACACCATTTAACCATGCTAAAGCACCACCTGCACCACCACCCATAGCATAAGTGTGATTTTGATTACTATTAGCATAATACATACCACCACCACCTGCACCGATACAAACAACAGAAACAGAGAGTACTCCTACAGGAACTGTCCAAGTATGTGTGTGGTTTGAAGTACTTGTGTTACGAAACAATGCACCCCCTATTATAGCAGTATTTAATCTAGTACTATCTATACTAGATATACCTTTAAAGTTAAGAATTTCACTTATGCCAACATAGCTTTGATTATTAAAATAATTGAAAGACATAGTTAAGCATCATCTAATTCTTCATAAGAACACATTAAACTAATATCACCAGTTGCACTTGCAAGGGCACGAATTGCTCTATCTTCTTCTAAATAAAAAGATGTATCTTTTGATATGATAACAAGGGATGAATCTGCTGGAACTGTAACTGTTTTTGCTAAATGAAAAAGTGTAGTGTTAGTATTTGTTTGTAAAGTTACAAAAACTGTAATATCTGCATCATTTGTTCCATCAATATTCGCGGCAATAATACTATTAATTTTTAATAATTTATTAGTAGTTGCTCCATTGTCTAGTAGTGTTGCTGCACTCGTTGCAACATCAGCATCATAAGCTGTTTTACCTAGTATTGAAGTTACGTTGACTATATTTGGAGCTGCCATATTTTATTCTCTCTTTCTTTTATCCGAATACCATTGCCATTGCGATAGCTTTACCTGTAGTCGCACCTGTTGCTGTAGTTAGGATATTATTACTTTGAATTGAAACGACACCTGCTGATACTCTTTCTATTGTTGTATCGTCTGCATGTCCTAATTCTATAGTTCCCATTGCTTCTATATTACCATTTACATTTAAAATTTGATTCCAATTTCCCGGAGAATTATGCGTATTTCCTATAGAAACTTTTCCATCTGTTCTGACACAAGGTCTTACTGTGCCACTATGATACCCAAATGAAAAATAATTTCCTGCATCACCATCACTTATATGTTTAGCACTAAATTCAACAAGATTATTACTACTTGAAGCTTTACCAAAAGTAAACTGTGCATTTTGACCATCAGCTAAATTAGGAGCTAACGCTTGTATCGGTTTTTGCCAAGCTCCACTATTTGTATAATTTATAATGAATTGACCATTAACTGTAAGATTACCAGCATGGGTATCTAGAACAACAGTACCTGTAGCATCTGGTAAAGTTATGGTATTGTCTTGAGTTGGTTCTGTAACAGTTAAAGTTGTTTCATGGGCATTTCCTGTAGCACCTTCAAACTCTAAATTAGCTCCTGCTCCAAGTTGAATAGTATATTGTTGTATTCCTATATCTGTAATAGCATTCATATTACCAGTAGTTATTACAGTTCCTGTAGCATCAGGTAATGTATATGTTCTATTTGCTGTAGGTGTGGTAGTTACAAGCTCTAAATCATAACTAGTACCTCTTGTATTATTCCATCTAATAGCATGGCTATCATCCTCTAAAAATAATTTGTTGTATGCAAATTGATAAGATTCTGTTGGACTACCACCAGCATTTGTCAACTTAAGTTTTAGCCTACCAGTTTCATTACCATCAGCAATCTCTGCTGTAGTCAATGATATACTTGCAAATTCTGTTTCTTCGTTAGCATCATTATCTGCTTTAAATGATATCTTTCCTTCAGTAGTCCAATTAGCAGCATCACTATGGTCATTAGATACAAGATTAAGTACTGGTCCATCATTTGTTGTAGAAGTTATAGTTACATTGTTATTATTATCTAAGGATACTGCTTTATCAGCAGGTTGTGATATAAAAACTGTAGGTGTAGAATTAGAGGGCCAACTAACCCTATTATTATTACCATTATTGCTTGACAATATAACATTTCCATCAGTTCGTGTTAATACCTCTCCTGATGTAGCAAATGTACCTACTCCTATTTCAAAAAGACCTGTGTCATCTTCTGCTACATAAAAAGTAGTATTACCATCTCCTACACCTGTAAAATCTACAAAGCCTGTAGGTGGAGCATTGGTTAAGGCATAGTTAGGCAAATTGCCAGTCATACTAGTAGCAACTACTTTTGCTCTATCTAATAAAACATGAGCCATTTATGATAACCTTAAAAGAGCGTTACTTGAATTATTTGCCGGCATCGTTAAAACAAAATTACCTGAAGACGATGCTACTGTACCACCAAAACTTAATATAGCAATTGCTTTATTGGACACGCTTGAGTTGTATAGGATAGCACCTGCTGCTGAAATAGTAGAGCCAGACCAAGTAACATCATCAAAGTCTACAAAAGCTACTTCTCCACTTATTTGTAAGTTAGCATTTTGAAGCGTTTGCCCACCTGCTGAATATCCTGTTCCTGATGCTTCGTCTGAATTTCCTGTAACAGTACTGTAATTAGTTGTGCTTGCATTATATGTACCAGATTCTCCTGATTTAATTAAAGCAATTTTAATTGTGTCTGAGTTAATATCGTGTTCTTTATTTAATAACTCTTGCTTAAATGAAACACACATTTTTGTAGTTATTGCCATTTTATTTACCTTCCAATACTAATGTATTCTTCTATAAAAACTGATACGTGTACTGCATCAGATTCTGATACTTGTATGTTTAATATATCTTCTCTTTCAAGCATTATATCTGCACTATCAAAACGAATAAAACCGTTAGAAACTAAAGTATTTGAATTAATTAATGTAAAACTTTCGCCACTACCATCATCAGATGTTTTGTCATACTTTCGTATTGTTAGTGTATATGTTATTTCGTTTGAAGAAACATTTGAAATAAATATTTCTTTAATATTATATAATCTATCGTTAGGGCATTTACAAACCTGCGTTACATTTGTAGATGTTGCTTTTAAAAAATTACTTATTCGTTTTTTAGGTTCATATGCCATATTAAATTCCTTTAAAAAAGGGCAAGGCAGATAATATCGTACCTCACCCTTCTTATTAACTACATTTGCAAAGTTACGCTAATGTATCTCTGTCAACTTCATCCGGAGAAGAATCTCCTTGATCGCTAACATCCATCATTATAGCATATACTCTGATTTTACCTGCTGAGAAGGTTGCACCATCTCCTGCAAAAGTTAAATCTAGTGTATCTGCTGTTGCAAGCGTAATATCAGCTGCAGGTGTTGCTGAAGGAGCATAAGCTCCATCTGCCGCACCATCAATGTCAAATGCCGCTACAAATTCATCGGCATCTGCAGCACCAAGAGTTGCTGTAGCGTTAGTACCTGTATTCATAGTTGCACTTAATACAACCTGAAAACCTGCATGTAACACTCTTGTATTAGCAGGAATAGTTAGACATTGAACTACGTCACCTGCTGTACAAGAAATTGCTTGTGCAGTAAGGTCGATAGTTTTTTGTACCATATATGGTTTTCTTCCTCTTGAGGAACTTCCATGTTCTGGTAGCAATAAAGATGTAAGTGTTGCCATATTCTATTCTCCCTTACGCTAAGTGATATTGTGCTCTAACAAGAGCTTCAGGTCTAAGTATTTTTCGACCATACAAATGCATGCCACGAACAATATCAGCGAAACTATCAGGGTCCCTGTAAGTTTCTGTCTTGTTGATTTGTTCAGCAGTAGCTATAGCAGAACTATGTCCTGCAACAATTACTCCGTAGTTATCTGTGCTATTAGTTCCTGCAAAAGTAGGACCTGTTCCAACAGAAGGTAGATTGTTAGATTGGTATACTTTAAAACCATGTAAGTTATTAAGTACTAAACCGTTTTGAAGACCAGAACCTGACCAATCTGCTTGGAAAAGTCTAGAATCTTCGTCTTTTAATACTTCAATAAATACAGGGTCTAAAACTAACCATCTTCCATCAGTATCTACATTTTGTTGATCTAGCAACCTTGACATACGAGCAATCACAGTTAGTGGGTTTCTATCGCCAGCAGCTGTTGGTGCCGCTTCAGAACCACGAGGTTTAATGGCTATAGCCGCTCCACCTGAACCACCAAAATCATCTTCATTAAGTAACATAGATGATAATAGTTCATTTGAACCAGCAGTTGAAACAGCCTTAGTTCCATTCACTGTTGTGTTTGCAGTATCAGGAGTGCCATGAATAGCAGATTGTTTAAAACCTGATAAGTAACCAAGAACGTCTTGGTCGTATTGATCTTTCAATCTATACGCTGCTCTATCGGATGCAAGTGATTGAAAATTCACATGCGAATGTGCTTCCTCTATATCATCGACTTTAAATGCAAAATAGTTTGCTTTGTCAATGGTAAGAGAAAATTCTTCATCGTCAATATCTTGTGGTTGAATAGTTGTACCACGAGCATATGATTTGACGGTGATCTCAGGTTCTTTGATGACTTTAACAGTATCGCCAAAGTTAGCGATTTCACCAAAGTAATCTGAGTTAGTTATTGCTTCCACTACAGAACCCTTACGAAAAGCAAGTTGTACCTGTTTGGAATATATGATAGGTGAAAAATTACCGTTAGGTAAATTCCCATGTCCTGCCACTTTTGTAAAAGCCATAGTTATCTCCTTTTCTTTTACATAAACAGATGCAAAATACCATACATGTTCAGAGAGGTCTATAGTTATAAGGTGCAAATAATTTAATACGTTGCAATCGGATTAAACATTTGGGCAAATACTAAAGAGTATGTCTTTGTCTTATTTGGAATTTGCGAGATTTTGAGTTTAGCTAGGTTGTAAACACCGTTTAGGCTAATCTAAACTCGATTATAGTTATACACCATAAATGCTTGTTTGTCAACAGTTATCTTGCTGACCCAGAAATGTCATAAATAAATTTTCCAGAACGAATAGCATCCATAATTTCTTCTGAATGTTTTTCATATTCTTTTGCTGACATTGCTTGTATTTCAGATTCTTTTAAATAATTTTTAGATTCATTTGTTAGAGGTTCTCCTGCTTTTGATTTTATGTTAACTGATTTAGCAGCATCTTTATTAGATGGTTTATTAGAAGTTTTAATACCTTTGTCTACTTTATATAAATCAATTGCACGAGCTGCTGAACGAGCATCTTCTTGATTTTCATATAGAGCATCTTGTACCCATTTAGGTTGCTGTTCTGCCCATTCGTGAAAATCATCTTCTTCTCTAATCGTATTAAAATCAGGATGAAACTTTAAAAGCTCAACTTCTGCTTTTTCTTTTGTTGCTTCAGTACGCATATTTTCTATTTCTACTATGCGTTTTTCCATTGTTTTAGATTGCTCTCTTGCTTTTTTCATGGCAATCGTTTCTACAATTGCTGCAACATCAGGGTACTCAGTTGTCCATTTGTCTATTTCTTCTTCAGTTTTAGGAAGTTTAATTTCTTTCTTAGTAGCTTCTTCCAACTGATTCTCAAGAGCCGATACTTTGTCTTCCAAAGATTTCTGTTGCTGTTGCTGATGTTTACGTAAATCTCCATAGCGTTTCTTGAAACTTCGTTCTTCAGCACTATCAGGTTCTTGATCGGTAGCCACAGATTCTTTAGCATCAACTTCTCCTTTTTGTTCTTTTTTTAACTGTTCTAGTTCTGCTTCGTCTTTTTTTATTTTTTCTTCACGAGAATAGGGTTTACTTATAAATGCCTTTTTCTCAACTTTTACTTCTTTTGTCATAGCTTGTTCAGCCATATTTCTTCTCCTTTGTTGGGGTCAAAGTAGCCAATCATAGGGGTATGAGTAGCCAACAAATGTGGGTTATTTATTTCTTAGAAGCTAACCCACCACGCTTCATACTTTTCTTTTTAGGCTTAGTTGTTAAACCACCTGTGTTAAAAGCATCACTATATCCACTTGAGTCAGTAAATCCTGCATCTCCTGCAGATGTTCCACCTCTATTTTCTGCTTTCTCATCCTCTCTATCATCCATCACTTGTTGTCTAGCCGTATCAGCATCCCTAATATCTTGTTGCGTCACAGTAGCACCTAGATTAGAAGTAAATGGAGTTCCACTACTAGCGTTATTATCCTTGTCATCTTGTGCTTGTTGAAGAGCAATGAGTCTATTTTCTTCTGCTATACGTGCTAGTCTGTCAGCTTCTTCTTTTGCTTTTTGGGCTTTCTGTTGTGCAAGTAACTCAGCAGCTTCATCAGCTTGTTGCTGTGCAAATAATTCATCAGCTTTTGCTTTTGCTTCGGCATCAGCTTTAGCTTTTTGAGCAAGTAATTGTGCTTCATAGACTCTAGCTTCCTCTTGTTGCTGTGCTAATAATTCAGCTGCTTTTGCTTCTTCTTCTTCTATTTTAATTCTACGAGCTTCTTCCTCTGCAAATGCTGCGTCAGCTTTCTCTTGAGCTTTTCGCTGTGCTTCTTGAGCTTTTTGCTGTGCTAATAATTCAGCTTCAAGCTTTTTGTCATTTTCAGCTTCTGCAATCGCACTAACTAAATCATTTTTATTTTTAATAGTGTTATTCTTTATAGAATCTGTAAATTGTGTTGGATCAATATCATATACATAATTATGATTAGTTGCAAAATTTGTTAAATAATCCTTAACTAAGACATCGGCTAGTTGATTTTTTTGGTTATTAGTTAAGAAAGAACCTTCCATAGAAGTTACAGGAGTACCATTTTCGGAAGACCTTACAGCATTACCTTCACTATCTGTGACAATAGATGCTTGTGCTAATGTTTTTAAATCGTCAGAATTTCCTGTTTCAAGTACTTTATTCATTTGGTGTTGAAACGGAGTTTCGTTTCTACCATATTTAGCTACTTCAATACCTTCTCTCTGTAAAGCTAGATAGTATTTCTCGTATTTAACTTTTCCTTCAGGTGAAAGTTGCGACCAAGTATCATAACTAATCTCTCCACCAAACCATCCTGTTTCTATAGAAAGTTTTTTACCCAAGACAAAATTATCATAGGTATTGTAAGCGTTTAATAGTTTGTTTGTTCTTATGTCTACAGCCTGTCCTGCGTTATTAAATATGCCACCTGTAGTGGGGTCCATATCCCCAGCATTATAGCCTATCTGACCTGTTACTGTAAGGATAGGCTTATTACCTCTATCTTCACCCTCAAGATAATATTCTTGCCCAACATTACCAAAACCACCACGAGTATCCGTAGACCCAAACAATACTGTAAGTTTATCTTTACCCTCTAAAGCATCATATACATATTTCTTTCCATCAAAGTATTCTTCTACAGAAGGAGCAGGTTGAGTACCACCTGTAAATTTTCCTGTTGCTGTATCATCAAAAGAACCACCAGATAGCACTAAGGCTTTCTTTCCTTCTTCTAATGTTTTTGTCACTTCTTCAGATGTATCACCTTCTAAAAAAGAATCAATAGCACCTGCTAGTTTTTTAGTTACTCCTAATTTTTCTGCGGCAATGGCCGCCCAAATAGGTATTCCTAAAGCACTCATTAAAACACCACGAGAAAATCTTTTTATAAGAGGATCATTTGACGCATCTGAACCTGTACCAAATAAAGATGATATAGTATCTGTTTCTGTCGCTGTTTCTGTTAATCCTAGAACCTGTTTTGTGTGTTCTCTTCTCTCTTCATTTTCTTTTTCTGTTGTATCTTTGTTGTCAGTTTCAGGTGCGATACCATTCATTTCTTCAACAGTTGTTTTATCTATTTTTTTCTGTTCTTCTTTCATAAGAGCTTTAAATTCATCTGAATCTGTTGCCAACCAATGATCTGGTATAGGCGATGTAGGTTTACCATTTATAAAAGTAATACGATATATTCTTTTTGAATTTGGATCATAATACTGTTTAATGCCATATAAGTTTTCTACTTTTGGCATTAAGTCTTCATATGATAATATTTCATCATCAGAGTCATCACCTATTGCGTCTATGTCATCTTCTTCAACATCTAATATTTCTTCATCTTCTTCTTGCATAGGTTGTTGTTCTACAGGTGCAAGTGTAGGTGCTAGTCCTGCAAATCTAGAACTTTGATTACTAGTAGTAGATACTAAGCCACCCGGAGCCATTTTAACTTCAGGTTCTATCATTGCATCTTCATTCCATTCTCCACTATCTTCCATAGTTGCTTCTTCTGCATTTCCCATTTGACCCATGTCCTCCATTTGTTGAAGCCCTTGTTTAGCCTTTTGTCGCAAAGACATTAGTTTATTTAAACCTATAAAACGTACTACATCTGCAGGAAATACAAACTCTCCTTCTGATAGCTTTGCATCAATATCATCTCTTACTTCGCTTTTAAGTGAACCAACAGGAACTTCATTACCTGATTCTTCTTCTATTGTTCCACCATCGTCTGCTAAACCCCCTTCTTGTTTTTTCATTACTGCTCCACCTTTATTGTAAGTTACTATTTTATTATATACAGGATGTTCTTTTCCTCTTAGCTTAATAGTACCAATAATTTCTCCTAGCTCTAAATTACCAGTAACTGTTGGTCGTAGTCTAGGCTCATCTCTATTAGCAGGATAGGTTTTTAATCTAGCACCTTTAGAAAAATCTGTTTCTAAAGTATAAAAGTGTTTTCCCCTATTAGTAACAGATACTAAAGTATTAACATCTAAATTTTCATCTACTCTATTTAACCAATCCCATCCAGCTTTTTTACCTGTTTTTGATGGTTTTACTAAATTAACTTTTATATCTGTGCCTTGTGAACCTATATCAGACACATCTAAATCCGTTACAGCCATAGATGCTTGAGGTCTATCGCCTTTAACTTCCATTTCTGGTCTTATTTTAATATTTGCACCACCTACATTTTTATCTGTTAATATTTCTTTAGTTATAGGATTAATATATTCGCCACCGTGTCTATAAGGTAAACCTACTTTTTCTAAATTAGATTGATTAACAGGTCTTACAGGTATAGATTCTTTTTCTACAGGAGTATCTTTTGTAATGTTTTTTGTTAGTTTTTTAGTTACTGCTCTAGCAAGTTTAGATGCTACACTCATTGTTTATCTGCTCCTATTACTTCTTCTCTTAAATATTTTAATTTACGCAAGACAGAAATCGCTCCCTGTGTCCTATACAATAGAACATTAGTATCAGCTTGTTCCATAGCTTTGTGTTGGTTTGCTATTAAATAGTCTACGTAATTATTGAAACTGTCTAGTAGCCGTTTGTTGTCCACCAACTTCTTGAGGGGTGACAGCACCTGCTGTTTGTCCTTGTCCTTGTTCATTTCCTGTAAATCCTTGTTCGTTTGGGGTAGGAGCTATGCCTGTTCCTATTGTACCACCACCTGCTCCTGTTGGATCATTGGGGTCTGCTCCTGCAGGTGGCTGTTGTTGCATTTGCATCTTTTGCATCATACTAGCCTGTAATTCAGCTTCTTCCATGTTATTAGTTACTTTATCAGGGTCTAAATCCATAGTCTTTGCTATTTCTCTAATAATAAATTGAAACTTAGCAAATGGAGCAAGTGCAGGTGAACTAGCTGTTTGTAGGAATTGCATTAATCTTTGACTTCTAACTTCGTTAGCCATAAGACTTTCTGTTCCTCTAGCTTTAATTTCTAAATCACCTCTAAAGTCTGGATTAAAATCAAACTGCATATTAAAACGAAATAGATTTTCACCTAATGGTCTAAGTAAATAATCGTCAACATTTTTAATAACAGCTTTAATTGAACCACTTGCTGCGTTCATTAGCATAGATATACCACTTGCTGTTCTTCCTACACCTGACACACCTGTTTGACCGTGTGCAAAGCTAGGAAACCCTGTACTCTCATCTGATAGCTGTCTAGCTTTATCAAATAACTGCATATTTTCGTTAGATACATTTGGAAACTTTGTACCAAAGATTGCTTGTCCCGGAGCACCACCTTGTCTTCTAAACACTTTTCCCGGATATACAGATAAGTCTTGTCCCGGAACTAGGTTTGTTTCATCTACTTCTATAAGTAAGTTACCTGATAGTACGGCAT
>MDTB01065110.1_pt1 | contig 14475 bp, 15 predicted proteins | sample 811161 | NCBI WGS metagenome assembly MDTB01 (sample SAMN05326650, study PRJNA326480) | marine metagenome | isolation source: seawater | place: Mediterranean Sea | collected 2009
TTCGCTTCGCTTTGCTTCGCGCCCGGTCTTGTCGTCGCTTTGCTCCTCGGTGCGAGTCCCACCGGGCCCACCATTCTGTTGAATGGTGGATGCATGTATTGGTGGGCCTCTCACCACGGTGTTCCGGTTCGCTTCGCTTTGCTTCGCGCCGCCGACACCCCAAAAATAGCTACTCGGTTGACCTCCGTTATTCAGGAAAGCGTGTGTAGACCGAAGATTGCAGCGTTCCGCCAGCAATTACCCATTCCGATGCGCAATAGCGGGCTTGCCTTGCGCTGCTCCGGGTACCCACTTTCCAGGGTATGATTAATTCAGAAAAGTAAGGGTTGCTTTTCGTTATGGGTCTTTTACTTTCTACCCCTTTTTATTATGCAACAGTATACATTAAATGTGACTTCTCGCGAGGCTTCTGGTGGCGGTGCCGCTCGTCGGCTCCGCGAATCCGGCCGTATACCGGCTTCGGTTTACGGCAAGGGCAATGCTCGTTCCGTCTCGGTCTCAACGGTCGAGTTTCGCGACTTGAAGCGGGCAATTGGTGACGAGGCAGCCTTGATTGAGTTGACCGATGATCAGGGCGAATCGATGCTCATGCTGGTGCAGAACGTGGATTTCCACTCGTTCAAGAACCAGATTTTACATATCGATTTCTTTGAAGTGCAGCGCGGCGAATCTTTCGTCACGAGTGTGCCGGTGCACGTTTCCGGTGATGCGGATTGTGTTGGCGTGAAGATGGATGGTGGTATGCTGGAAGTACACCTCCATGAGGTTGAAATCCGTTGCCGTCCGTCAAAGCTTCCGGATCATGTGGCAGTGGATGTGGCTGAGTTGGCTGCGGGATCGGCTCTACATGTGCGTGACCTTCCGGAAATCGATGGGGTCGAGTTCCTGGGTCAAGCAGATGCTGTGGTTGTCTCCTGTGCAGCGGCCAAGGTCGCAGCTGAGGTGGCGGAACCGGAAGCAGTGGCTGCGGAGGCCGATGCGGACTCGGCATCGGCAGAGGCTCCGGCTGCGGATTCTTAAATTTTTTTCGCACTCGCTCTCCGAGCGGATGTTTTTTGTTCTTTTCCAAATGTCCATAGCGGTCATCGCAGGTCTGGGTAATCCGGGTTTAGAGTATCGCAACAGTCGTCACAACATTGGCTTTGCGGTGTTGGATGCGCTGGCTAGTCAAGAGTCGGTGACTTGGAAGCGGGAAGCCCGCTTTGAAGCCGAGGTCACGGAAATCGTGTTGAGCGGTAAAAAGTGTCTCCTGCTAAAGCCGCAGACTTTCATGAATGCCAGTGGCCGATCGATTAGCGCAGTCATGCGTTTTCGTAAGCTTCAGCCCCATGAGGTGCTGGTGGTCTACGATGATATTACCCTGGATCTGGCTCGCTCCAAGCTAAGTGGCTCGGGCAGCGCGGGTGGCCATAACGGCATAGCAGACCTAATCCAGCGCATTGGCCCGGCGTTCGTACGCTACCGAATCGGAGTCGGGGCGAAGCCAGTTAAAGAAATGGACTTAGCCGATTATGTACTCAGTCAATTTACGACGGAGGACAGCAAACTTTTAGACAGTCGAATGCCGGACTTTCTAGAGCAAATCGCTCTAGTGGTTGACAAGGGTATTGAGCCTGCCATGAACATCATAAACCAACGTTCCTCATCCTAATATGAGTGTTACAACCAACCAATACAAATTCTCCTTTATTCTGGACCTGCGCGACTCGGAAGACGACGTCGCTAAGGTGTTGGAAGACATTAAAGAAACAATAGCTGCCGTCGGCGGTGAAGCGACTGACAGCGAAGAGCTGGGCATGCGTGATTTTGCCCGAGCGGCGGATCGTCGATTTGCGCAGGGACACTACGCGACGATTGACGTCTCCGGACCGGGTTCGGTGGACCACGATCTGAAGGTAAAGCTGGAGCACGACAAACGGATCAACCGAATTTTTGTGGAGACTGCCTAGTCTTTTCGAGGAGGATTCTCCCACGCACTCTCAAATTTATGGCATCGTTTAATAAAGTTATCCTCATGGGCAATCTGACCCGTGATCCGGAGACCCGGGTAACGCCCTCGGGGCTGACCATCTGCAAGCTCGGTTTGGCGGTTTCGCGCACCTATAGCACAAAGGACGGTGAACGAAAGGAGGAGACGGCATTTGTCGACGTGGATGCGTTCGGTCGTCAGGCAGAGGTGATTACCAAGTACATGAGCAAGGGGAAGCCAATCATGCTGGAAGGCCGCTTGCGTTTTGACCAATGGGAGAGCAATGACGGCCAAAAGCGGAACAAGCTCTTCGTGGTTTTGGAGAATTTTCAATTTGTCGGCGGAGCGCGTGAAGAAGGTGGATCTGCTTCAGGCGGCTCTTACGAGAGCAGTTCGCCACCTGCCCGCGAGACCAATCCGGAAAGTCGCCCGGCAGCACCTGACTCAATCGATGATGATGTGCCATTTTGATGGATCATCGGTGATCGGTGATCAGCTCATCAATAAACAATTTTATAGAAGCCACTTATTTCTAATTTTATCCTATTAAAGAACAATGTCGAATAACCAAGTACTCCTGCTACAGCCCATCGAAGGTCTCGGTGCCGAGGGTGACACTGTAACTGTACGTGCCGGATACGCACGAAACTTCCTGCTACCACAGAAGATTGCATTGCCCATCACGCAGGCCAATCGCAAGCATGTGGAGTCGCTCCTCAAGGCCCGCGAGGTTCGTGAAGCCAATGAACTGGAAGGTGCGCGTACACTGTCTGAGCGAATTGCCGCGGTAAATATCGCGATCGCGGTAAAGACGGGTGAGGGCGGACGCATGTTTGGGGCGGTCACGGCAAATGATCTGATTGAGCGTTTGGGCGAGGAAGGCATCGAGCTGACTCGTAAGCAGCTGGCTCTTCGGACTCCGGTGAAGGAACTCGGGTCGCACGCAGTGCCGGTCAAGTTGCACGCGGAAATCGAAGCGGAACTGAAGTTTGAGGTGGTTTCGGAAAATCCGATCGAAGAGACGGAAGAGGCTGCTGAAGAGGCAGATCCGGAGGATGACGAGTAAGCCCGTCCTGCGAGGCGGTTTGACCTATGCCCAACGAACCTATTCCACCCGATAGCGGAATGCGCCGTGGTGGACGAGGGATGGCTCCCGGCCGGCAAGCTGCCGAGGGTGATGTATCTCTGCGCGTACAACCGCATAACACAGAAGCAGAAGAGGGCTTGTTGGCGGCCTGCCTGATTGACGGGGGTCGTGAGGTGCTAACCGATTGTGTCGAGTCTAAGATGCATCCGGAGTATTTTTACAAGGCGAGTCATCAGGAGATTTTCCGGGCGCTGATTGAGCTTTATGGAAGTGGTGAACCGATAGACGAAATTTTGTTGCTGGATTACCTGCGGAAGAAGGGTCTGGAGGAAGAAGTCGGTGGGATTTCAGCGATCTACGCGATCCAGGGCCGGATTGAGACGCCGGCGCACGCTCGCTATTTTGCCAAAATCGTCCACGAAAAATACCTGCTTCGCCGACTCATCCGGACATCGCGTGAAGCGATGGAAGCCTGCTATGAGCAGCAGGAGGACATCAGCCATTTTATCGAGAAGATTGAGCAGGACATCCATATGATCAGCACCGGTCGGGTGACGGAAAGTGCGATCCCGATCAAAGAGTCTCTCAAACTGGCCTCGAGTAATATCAATGCATTGCTTAATGGTAAGGACGAGGTGGACGGCGTACTTACCGGGTTTCGCGATTTGGATGGGATGACGTACGGCTTTCATCCCGGGCAGATGGTCGTACTGGCGGCTCGTCCATCAGTAGGCAAGACCTCCCTGGCGATGAATTTTGCGGAGCATGCGGCACTGCCCGACGGGGGTCACAAAAAGTCCGGAGTGCTGGTATTCAGTTTAGAGATGACTGCTGCGGATCTGGCCATGCGTCTAATTTGCAGTCGTGCCCGGGTGGACATGAAGCGAATTCGTGATCGTGTCGTCTCAAAGCAGGACTCGTCAGATATGGCGGAGGCTATCAATGAGTTAAATGAAGCGCCACTCTGGATAGACGACAGTTCGAGCTCTTCGATTTTGGATTTGCGGGCGAAAGCGCGTCGGGTTGATACAAAGAACCGTTTGGGCTTGATCGTGATTGATTATTTGCAGTTGGTGCGGGGGACGGATCCACGGGTGCCGCGGGAGCAGCAGATCGCCGAAATTTCCCGTGGAGTTAAGGGGATGGCGAAGGAACTGGGCGTGCCGGTCGTGGTGTTGAGCCAGTTGAACCGTGAATCGGAGCGCGAAAACCGAGATCCGCGTCTTTCTGACCTGCGTGAGTCGGGCTCTATCGAGCAGGATGCGGATGTCGTTATGATCCTGCATCGACCGAAGAGACGGGATGACGACGATGGAATCCACGAAGGGACTTCTCCGGGGGATACGGAGGCGATCAAATTAATCATTGCCAAACAACGGAATGGGCCGATAGGTGAAGTTGATCTCACCTTTGTGCGCCGCTATACCCGATATGAAAATTTTAAGCGCTAATTGCGTGTGACCGACCACTATGTATTTTTTCCGCTTCATTCCAATCGTAGCCGTACTCCTTCTGACTGTTTTCTGTGGGGTGGCTGTTGCCCAGACAGTCGGCAATAAAGGCCCGCTGATCGACTCGATTGAAATCAAATTTGACGGGTTTCAGCCGGTCAGTGAGGAGTACGTGTCCGGCTTTATGCAACTGCGAGAGGGGATGGCGTTTGACCCTTCATTAATGGATCAATCGATTCGGGCGCTGTACTCAATGGGGCATTTTGAAAATGTTAACATAGAGCTAGTGGAAGAGGCCGAGGGTACGATCAAGTTACTCGTGCAGTTGGATCCGAAGTACACGATTGGACGGATTATTTTCGAGGGGAATGAAAATCTGCGGGACGGACGTCTGCTGAATAAGTCAGAGCTGGAAACCCGTATTAGCTTGGACGAGTTCAGGGTGAAGGAGGCGGCCGATCGAATCAGTGAGTTTTATATTGATAAGGGCTTCGCTGATGTGGAGGTCGAGTACCAGATCGATCGCGATGAGGCGACCGGATATGCTACGGTGACCTATCTCATAGCAGAGCAAGGTAAGATGAAGATTACCAAGGTTGAATTTGAGGGGAACGCATCTATTCCGGATAAGAAGCTACGAAAAGTCCTGAAAACAAAGAAGAAGAACTGGCTCTCTCTACTTACCGGTGACGGAAAATTTGATGAGGTCCAATTTAAAGAGGACCTGAATGAGCTGCGTGTCTACTACAGTAATGAGGGATTTCTTGATGCTGAAGTTGAGGAGGACGCTGTGGCGATCGATTTTATCGGTAAAAAGAAAATCCGCCTATCTATCCCCGTGATTGAGGGACAGCGTTATTATGTCGGTAACATGTCTGTGGAAAATGCGACGATTTTTACGGAGGGGGAATTGCTCTCTGCAGTGCAGTTGCAATCCGGCGATGTTTTTTCTCCGGAGGCAGTGGATGTAGCAGCAACCGCAGTAAATGAATATTACACTTCGCGTGGATATCTGGAGTCCCGGGTGCGTGCTGAGCGAGTTTCCAATCTGGAGACGCGCCAGATTGATTTGGTCTTCCGGGTGCGGGAGAGTAGCAAATTTTATGTCGAGTCGATCGAGGTAGAAGGTAATACAAAGACGAAAGCCAAAGTTATCATTCGGGAATTGGCTCTGCGTCCCGGCGATGTTTATGACATGACGAAACAGCAGGTAAGTGAGAGCCGCTTACGCAATACACAGTTTTTCCAAGATGTCCGGCTGAATCCTGAGCTGACGAATATCCCGGGCCGGCGCGATCTCGGAGTGACGGTGCAAGAGGGGCGTACCGGTAGTTTGTCCTTCGGTGCCGGCTTTGGTTCAGTGGAGAGTATCGTGCTGTATGCAGAAATGCGTCAGAGCAATTTTGATTTATTCAACTGGCGCAACGGTCTTCAGGGTGACGGACAGAAATTTCGGGTGCGGGGTTCGCTCGGTTCTTCCAGTAATCAGATTTTGGTCGCTTTTGAGGAGCCTTGGCTCTTTGAACAGCGCCTCGCCTTTGGGGCGGAGTTTTTTCGTACGGAGTCTGATTATAATAGCAGTGACTACGATGAATTGCGCACGGGGTTCGAGTTGTATTTGCGCAGGCGCTTATTTGAGTTGGTGGAGGCGCGAGCTTCGTATCGTCTGGAGCAGGTGGAAATCATGGATGTTGCCCGGGATATGAGCAAACCGCGCAATGAAGACGGAGCGACTGAGAATGATGGTGTGGCGGATGTTTTTCAGGAAGCCGAAGGCGGCGAGCTGGTCTCTAAAGCGGGTCTAACTTTCCTTCGGGATACCCGTGACTCGCTACTCTTTACCCGTAAGGGGAACCGCTCTACGTGGTTAAATGAATGGGCCGGCTTGGGCGGGGATGTGGAATACTACAAGATTGAGGGTCGTACGGCACACTTCATTCCGACTTTTGATACTTATGAGCAATGCCTGTCGATTATAGGTCGATTGGGTACTGTTATCCCTTATGGGGAGAATAAGGATGTGCCGTTTTATGACCGGTTTTATCTGGGTGGTCCGGAATCTTTGCGTGGATATGACTATCGCGATATCGGTCCGAGAGACCCGGATGACCCGAATGAATCGGTTGGAGGTAATAGTTATGGTTTGCTCTCTCTGGAATATACTTTCCGTCTGGCGGAACCTTTAGGCCTGGCAGTGTTCTATGATGCAGGCTTTGTTAATGCTGAAGAAAATGACTTTGATGTATCCAATTATGCAGACAACTGGGGGGTTGGTGCGCGAATCCTGATGCTCGGTTCACCTTTGAAACTGGATCTGGGTATACCGATCACCTCTCCAAAAGAGGTGGATGGTTCGAGTTCACAGTTTCACTTTTCGTTTGGCACGCGTTTCTAAGTCCTCTAAGCCCTCTCTCTTACGCATCTTTCTTTAACTATTCTCTACGAAACAACAAATTGTAATATAATGAAAAACACTATCGTAGTCGCCTTCTTGGCACTCTTCGCAGCAACCGGAGCTTTTGCCCAAAGCGATTCTTCCGTCGGTGCGGTTAATATGCAACGTCTGCTGGCCGGGTACACGGCTTATCAATCCGCACTGGAAAAATATGAAGGTGCGATTTCTCCGGCAGAAGAGGAATTGGCCAACCTCCAGAAAAAGCTTCAGGACATGCAGGCCAATGGGCAGGAACTGGAATCGAAAAAGGATAATCCGGCACTCTCCAAGGATGCGCGTAAAGAAGCGCAGTCTGCTTATGAGACCCTGTCCGAGGAGTTTCGCGCCTTGGGCGCCCAGTTTCAGGTATTTCAGAATCAAACCCAGCAACTGCGCAACCAGAGTCGCCAGGAGTTCCTGCTGCCTTTGGAACTCAAAGCCCGTGAGACAATTGTTACGGTAGCGGAGGACAAAGATGTCGATTTGGTGGTAGAAATTGCACCAGTCGACGTGAAGGAAGATGAGGAGAAGACTTACAGCGTCTACCGGGGTACCGTGCTCTACGCTTCGGAGTCGCTGGATCTGACAGATTCAGTGATCGCCGTCCTCAATGCTGCCGGGGAGTAATGCTGAACGGATGATTTCTCAAAACCCTGTTCCTTCCTAGGACAGGGTTTTTTATTCAGTAGAACTACCGGCTATGGAATTTTCTTTTAGAACGAGTGAAGTCCTCCAGATTGTGGGACGCGAAGCAGTGGTCAGCGGTGGCTACGACGGAAAAATAACCGGTCTGGCCTCTTTGACGGATGCAAAGGAAGGAGACCTTTCGTTTTTGGGTAATGCAAAGTACCGGAGTGCGGTGGCTTCTTCGAAGGCGTCGGTTTTATTATTGCCAAGCTCGTACGAGGCGGCACCGAAAACCGGGCAAGTCTATATCAAGCTGGAAAACCCTTCTCTTGCGTTGGCTCAAATCTGCCAAGAGATTGAGCGTTTGTGTGAGCCCACCGCGGACCTCGGCATCCATCCGAGCGCAGTGATTGAGGCGGGCGCGCAGATATCGCCGGAAGCGAGTATAGGAGCCTTCTGTTTTATTGGAGCAGGCGCTCGAGTGGGCGCCGCTGAGCTACGCAATCATGTATCCATCGGTCGGTCAGCCGAGGTGGGGGATGGTTCGATTCTCTATCCGCAGGTTGTGGTGGCTGATTATTGCCGGATTGGTCAAAGTAATCGTATCCTTCAGGGAGCGGTTATTGGCAGTGACGGCTATGGCTATGAATTTAAGGAGGGGCAACACCTGCGCATTCCTCAAATTGGCCGCGTTGTGACGGGCACGAATGTGGACATCGGAGCGAATACCACGATTGATCGTGCGCGATTCGGGGATACCTTAATTGGCGAGGGCACGAAAATTGATAATCTTGTTCAGATCGGTCATAATACACGCATCGGCAAACACTGTTTATTGGTTTCACAAGTGGGTGTCAGTGGCAGTACTGAGCTGGGTGATGGCGTTGTAGCAGCGGGGCAGTCGGGTATTGCCGGGCATTTAAAGATCGGAGCGGGCGCTATTATTGGGGGTGGAGCCGCAGTGATTCAGTCTATTGGCGCGGGCGAAAAGCAGATGGGCTATCCGAGTATCCCGATGCAGGAGTACCTGCGCATTTGCATTCTGCAAAGAAAGTTGCCGGATCTCTTCAAAAGGTTTGATCAACTGGAAAAATATTTTGATTCTGAGAAAAGAGATGTTTGACCCACACGGGGCCTAAAAAAATTGATGAATAGCGCACTAAAAATCTTCTGCGGAAACTCCAATCCGGACTTGGCAAAGTCCATTTGTTCGTATCTCGGTGTCTCTTTAGGCGCTGCCACGGTGAAGAGTTTTCCGGACGGTGAGACGTTTGTGCGCATTGATGAAAACATCCGTGGGGCCGACGTTTTTATTGTTCAATCGACGAACAATCCGGCGAATGAGCACCTCATGGAGTTGTTTATCATGATTGATGCGGCGCGGCGGGCATCAGCTAAGCGGATCACAGCAGTGATCCCATTTTACGGCTATGCGCGTCAGGACCGAAAAGATCAGCCTCGAGTGCCGATTACTTCCAAGCTGGTGGCGAACTTGCTAGTTTCTGCCGGAGCGAATCGTATTTTGACGATGGATTTGCACGCACAGCAGATACAGGGCTTTTTCGATATACCGGTGGATCATCTCTACGCATCACCGGTATTGTTTGAGTATCTAAAGACACTGGATACAGATAATTTGACCCTCTTTTCTCCCGATGTGGGTGGCATGAAGATGGCCTCTGCTTATGCCGGTATGTTGCAGGTGCCGCTTGGTTTTATCGCAAAGCGCCGTACTGATGCAGAAACCGTGGAGGCGGTTTCATTGGTTGGTGAGACGGATGGACGTGATATCCTCCTGATCGACGACATGACGGAAACCGCAGGAACACTCTGCGCGGCCGCTGAGTTGCTGAAGAAGAACGGTGCCAACCGTGTTCTCGCTTCTGTGAGTCACGGCGTACTGAATAATTTAGGTTATGAGCGACTGTCGACCGGCTTGCTCGATCGTTTGATCACGACGGATTCCACGCCGGTTAAAAGTGATAGCGAATTGCCGATTACGGTATTGAGCGTCAATAAATTATTAGGTGAGGCGATCCGCCGGATCCACGACAATGAGAGTGTTACCGGGTTGTTTGAGATCAAAGGATTTTAGTTTTGCATCTCGCTCGGTTAAAGGAACCCCCTTGCTTGCACTGTGTCTGAAAATGCGGATTTTATAGACATGCACAGTTTTCCGTCCTTTCTTCGTTCACTCGCACATACTATCACGCTAAGCTTCTGTTTTTCCTGCGTTGTCCAAGCAGGCAAACTGGAGGTTACTATCGATTCATCGCCGATCGTACCGAGTCAGGCGATTCCCCTAGTGTCCTATGCGGATGTTATTGAACGCGCGACGCCTGCGGTGGTTTCGGTCTACACGACTGATATGCAAACTTTCTCCGGCGGTCAGGATCCCCGGGTCGGTGATATCCTGCGTCAATTCGGCTATCGGGTGCCCTATGGTTCAAATCGCTCGGAAAAACGTCCGGTGCACGGTCTTGGATCCGGTGTGATAATTTCCAAGGATGGATATATCATAACGAACAACCATGTGGTACGGAACCAGAGTGGGGAACCGGTCGATGAGATTCGTGTGCAACTCAAGGATGGTAGTGAGGTTATTGCTGAACTGGTGGGAACCGATGAAAAGACGGATGTTGCGGTGATCAAGATTGATACCGATAGCAAGCTGGATCCGGTCATTGTGGCAGACAGCGATGGGATCCGCACAGGTGATATTGTTTTTGCAATTGGTAGTCCACACGGACAGAGCCAGACGGTCACGCAAGGTATTGTTTCGGCGACGGAGCGGACATCGCTGGATATTCTGGGGCCCGGTTCTTACGAAAACTTCATACAGACGGACGCGGCGATTAACTTGGGCAATTCCGGGGGTGCTCTCATTGACGCATTGGGTCGTCTCGTCGGGATCAATACGGCGATTGTCTCGAGAAGCGGTGGCAGTATCGGTTTGGGATACGCAATTCCGGTCAATATGGCCCTCAGCGTAGCCCGCAGCCTGATCGAGGTAGGTGAGGTTCCGCGTGGTTTACTGGGCCTCTTTCCGGTCGACTTAACTTCGGATTTGGCGGAGGCATTTGCTCTCGATTCGACAGAGGGTGCACTGGTCAATGAGGTGCAACCGGATTCACCGGCGGAACGGGGTGGTATTCGTCATGGCGATATCATCACCCACATTGATGCGATACAGATTGAATCAGCGGCTCAACTACGTTTGACGGTTTCACAAATGACACCGGGCAGAGAGGTGGAGGTTTCCCTGATCCGGCGTGGTAAAAAACTCCAGAAAAAGGTGGTTCTGGGCAGTTTGAATGGAAAGTTTTATGGCCGTCGTGGAGAATCCCGCTTGGATGGGGTTGCCTTCTCATTTCTGGATGCTTCAACCCGTGAAGAGATTAGCCTTCCGGAAGAGATCGACGGTGTGCTCGTACGTTCTGTTGAGGCGGACTCCCCTTTTGCTAATCGCTTGCGTGCGGGCATGGTCCTGATCGAGGTGAATGACATTGCGGTCGATTCACCCGCTTCGGTAGGTGAGTCATTACAGTCCGGGGTGAATAGTTTTTATGTTTGGTTTGAGGGGAGTCCTCGCTTTGTCGTTATTCGAATTGAGGATTGATCGTTCCATAATTTGTGTTCGGGGGCGCGGGAAGTTTATGCTTGTTCAAGTGGATTTATAGGGCATACAGTTTGGTATCATTTAAATTAAATGCCTACCCCAAATTATGTTTTATAGAAATAGTCTGCTCTTTCTCGTATTTAGTTTTTGGTTCCCTTTTCTAGCTTCAGCGGATGAAGCCATAACAACGACGGATTTGTTGTCGATCGGTGCGCTAAATGCCGGCGATAGTGCGTGGATGATGACAGCCACCGTGCTCGTGTTGTTTATGACATTGCCCGGCCTGGCACTTTTCTACGGTGGTCTGGTGCGTGCCGGCAGTGTCCTGTCGGTGCTGATGCACTGCTTTACGATTGCCTGTCTGGCATCTGTCTTATGGGTAGTGGGCTTATACAGTTTGGCCTTTACAGAAGGTACTCCCTGGATCGGCGGACTGTCGAAACTGGGTCTTCAGGGGGTCGAGGCAAGCAGTCTGTCGGGAAACGGGACTATACCGGAGACGGTCTTTGTCATGTTTCAGTTGACCTTTGCCATAATCACTCCGGCCTTAATTGTGGGTGCTTTTGTCGAGCGTATGAAGTTTGCCGCGATTTTGCTTTTTACGGCGCTCTGGCTCCTCTTGGTCTATGCTCCGGTTACCCACTGGGTGTGGGGAGGCGGTTGGCTTATGGAGATGGGTGTGCTTGATTTAGCCGGGGGTATTGTGGTGCATGCTACTGCCGGTGTGTCTGCGCTTCTATTAGCAAAATGTCTGGGGCCAAGAACCGGTTTTCCGGAGAAGTTACAAGTTCCTCATAATCCTGGTATGGTCATGATCGGGGCGAGTATGCTCTGGGTTGGTTGGTTTGGTTTTAATGCCGGCAGCCAATTGGCTGCCAATGAGGCGGCTGGCATGACCATGCTGGTAACGCATATTTCGGCGGCAGTAGCCAGCTTGACTTGGATGAGTCTCGAGTGGCTGAGGAATGGAAAGCCGGGTCTTGTCGGCATTGTCACAGGTATGGTCGCTGGTCTGGCGACGATTACACCGGCATCGGGAAATGTGGGTCCTCTCGGTGCCCTCTGCATTGGTTTTCTGGCGGGTTCTGTCTGTTATTTTATGTGCGGTGTCGTTAAGCAATGGATGAAGATTGATGATTCTCTGGATGTCTTTGCGGTGCACGGTGTCGGCGGTATTTTAGGGACTCTGTTACTTTCTGTTTTTGGGTTGCCTGCCTTTGGCGGATCCGGAGTTGCATCGGTCGGTGGGCAATTGACGACCCAATTAATCGCTATACTAGCGGTAGTTGCCTGGTCTGCGCTGGCCACCTACCTGATCATTTTAGTCTGCCGTTTCACTATCGGACTACGTGTCAGCTCTGAGGATGAGATTACAGGTCTCGATCAGAGTGAACATGGAGAGACAGCTTACCACTTCGAGTAACCACATTACCGGTTGCTTGAAACAATTAATCAAAATAACAAAAAAACACCTACCCTCCTATGAAACTCATAAAAGCAATTATTAAACCCTTCAAATTAGAAGAAGTAAAAAGTGCGTTGGAAGAAGTTGGCGTCAGTGGTTTGACTGCCATTGAGGCCAAAGGCTTCGGGCGCCAAAAAGGACATACGGAAATCTATCGTGGCAGCGAGTACACGGTCGATTTTTTGCCGAAGACGATTATCGAAACTGTGGTGGATGACGATGTTGTCGACCAAGCGGTACACGCGATTGCCGAAACAGCGAAGACAGGCAAGATTGGTGATGGTAAAATCTTTGTTCTCAATGTGGAGAGTGCGATACGCATTCGTACGGATGAGAGCGGTACAGAAGCTCTGTAACCATTTCTTATTTTCGTTAGCAAACCCGCCTCTTCAGGGGCGGGTTTTTTTATGCAATTCAGCGTGTTTCTTCTTCCTTCATGCATTTCAACGGTTAAGTTATGCACATGGAAATAAAAGAATTCCTAGATGAAATAGCCGATGCTTTGGAGATGCCGCCGGAAGAGGGACTATCTGCGGAAACAGACTTTAAGGGTTTGTCGAATTGGGACTCACTGGCTGTATTAAAGGTGACGAGTGGCATTGAGATTGAGTATGGTATCTTGTTAAAAAAGGCGGACTATCAGGATTGCCGGACATTGCAGGAGCTTTATGAATTAGCACTATTACGGAAGCAGGGTAGAGATGCGTAAGCAGCTTTATGTCGTCGGTGCGGGTGGTTTCGGGCGCGAGGTTTACAACTGGTTGTTAGCGCTGCCGGAGGCTTCCCGGGATTGGGATATCTGTGGTTTTTTAGACAACGACCCATCTGCTCTGGATGGTTTTGAGTACGCACCCGGCATAGTGGGTAGTCCGGAGGGTTGGACGCCGCAACCGGATGAAGTATTTGTTTGTGGCATTGGCAGGATAGACGTGAAGAAGGCCGCATGCAGCCAGCTAATAGAAAGAGATGCCCACTTTATTACTTTGGTGCACCCGACTGCATTGGTCGGACGCAATGTACATTTGGGAAGGGGCGTCGTTATTTGTCCTCGTGTCACGTTGACCTGTGATATCGAGGTAGGCGAGATGGCGATGATAAACTGCCATTCTACTGTAGGGCATGACGCACAGATTGGAGCATGGACTACGATAAGCGGAAATTGCGATCTTACAGGAGGTACTACGGTGGGTCAGGGCGTCTTTATGGGTTCCGGTGCACGCCTATTGCCGGGGAAGTGTGTGGGCGATGGTGCAACAGTTGGCGCTGGTTCCGTCGTTATACGGTCGGTCAGTGCCGGGGATCGTGTCTTTGGCAATCCTGCACGAAGCTTTTAGGCCTACTGCGAGCGCAACTTTTTCAGGCGATCGCTGTATTTGGTTTTTTCAGTAATCTGAATACGAGCCGGAATTTTGTAGGTAGCGAGGCGTTTACGGCAGTGCTTTTTAATGGCTCGTTTCAATTGGACTGTTTCGTATTCACCTTGCGGCACAATCTGCGCGACCACAATTTGACCGGTAATCGCATTTTCTTCGGCATAGACCAGGCAATCGGCAATAGCCGGCATTTCCATCAAGATGCTCTCGACTTCAATCGGAGCTACTTTTTCCCCGCCTACATTGATCAAATCTGCGCGACGGCCGATTATTCGCAGAGAGCCGTCCTTGTCCTCTTCAATTAAGTCGCCGGTGCGAAACCAGCCATCGAGCAGCAAGGAACTGTTATCTGCATCGGAGTTCAAGTATCCGAGGATTCGGGAGCTTGACTGCAGCCAGAGTTCTCCATCGACAATTTTCCAGTCAGCGTCTCTGTCTTTGATGGAGAAA
>MDTB01009692.1_pt1 | contig 14474 bp, 16 predicted proteins | sample 811161 | NCBI WGS metagenome assembly MDTB01 (sample SAMN05326650, study PRJNA326480) | marine metagenome | isolation source: seawater | place: Mediterranean Sea | collected 2009
ACATTTACTACACACCAACACAATATTCTTAACCTTAAAAATGCTTTTATAGACAATAAAATAACTTCAGGCAAGCACGTTAAAAAAGTAATAAAAGGAGACCCCTTTGTTCACTCTTGGTATGGTGAAAAAATAGAGTCTTCTAGTAGTTTTAAAATAGAAAAAATGCCTCTTTACGGAGAGTAAATTTGTTTCTTATTTCTGGGCACTCTGGTTGTAAAATAGAGCTTTTTAGAACTGATTCAAAGTCCATAGTCAGAAAAACTTCTTCTAGCTCAGATTATAACGATAGGCTAAAAAAACAGTGCCAAAAACAAAGCGACTTTTATGATATAATATCTAGACAAAAAATACCAAAAGTTTTAAACGAATCTGAACTTGGTTTGTATTCTTTTGAGATGGAATACGTTCCATATAAAGATTCTATTACTTTCTTAAATACGGCTTCTAAAAAAGACGTTGATAAATTCTGCGAAAATGTATTTGATATTATAGATACGTGCATTAAGCTGTCGGAAGTAAAAACTATAGACAGCCAAGTTTACGAATCTAAATTCGATAGTACTGCATCTAAAATAGAAGACAAAGTAGATTTTCTTTTTTTGAAAAGATGCGAAAAAATATTTTCTAATATTAAAAAAAGCCAGTGCTATGTTGGCGTTTGCCATGGTGACCTAACGCTTTCTAATCTGTTGATTTCTAGCAATATCAATGTTTGTTTAATAGATTTTCTAGATTCTTATTTAGAATCTCCTATCCAGGATATTGTAAAAATTAGGCAAGACACAAAATATTATTGGTCTCAAAGTTTATACAGCGGAGAATTTGATAAAAAAAGAATGAGCATATTGATGGACTACATGGACAACCTAATTGTACAAAAATACGAAAAATTTGAATTTTACAACAACCTTTATAAACCGACTCAACTATTAAACTTACTAAGGCTATTACCGTATATAAGAAATGAACAAAAGTTTGCATCCGTATTACAATTATGCAGAGGTGTTTTAGATGAGTATTAGTGTTATAGTTCCCGCTGCAGGAAAATCTTCCAGGTTTCCTGATATGAGACCAAAGTGGATGTTAACTCACCCCACTGGAAATTTAATGTTGGCAGAATCGATAAAAGGGCTTGATCTTAAAAAGCAAGATATGGTCTATATAACTCTATTGGAAGAGCATGTAAAAAAATACGATTGTTTAGAAGGTATAAAAAGGTCAATATCAGATGCTAAACTAGCCTGTAATTTTGAAATAGTAGTTTTAAGTAAAGAAACTAAAAATCAGCCCGAGACTGTCTACAGGACTATTACAGACAAAAATATTACTGGCGCAATTTTCATAAAAGATGCAGATAATTTTTTTAAGTCTCCTGTTGCCTGTAAAAATGCTGTATGCAATATAAATCTAAAAGATCTAGATTTAGTAAACGCATCCAACAAAAGCTATGTAGACATAGACGACTATGGAATAATAAAAAATATAGTAGAAAAAAGCATCATCAGCGCAACCTTTTGTACAGGCGGTTATTCCTTTCAATCGGCTCAAGAATTTTGCAAATATTACGAGCAACTTAAAGATGATAGCGATCTGTACGTTTCTCACATAATATACAAAATGCTGCTTGATGGGCATATTTTTCACTCGGAAAACGTTACTGATTTCGTAGATTGGGGTACAATTGAAGATTGGAATAGGTTTAAGTCTGATTTTTCTACTATATTTTTAGACATAGACGGAGTTGTCGTAAAAAACTCTTCCAGATATTTTGGTAAAATATGGGGACAGACTCAAGGTATCGATGAAAACATCACAGCACTAAATTCCCTCTGGGACTCCGGTAAAGTTCATATCGTTTTGACTACTTCTCGCTGCCAATCATTTTCTCATGAGACGGAAAGACAGCTGTCAAAGGTGGGTTTAAAATATGACAGAATCATATACAATTTGCCACATGCAAAAAGAATTGTAATTAATGATTATTCGAATACTGCCCCATACAAAAATTGCGATGCAATAAATTTTCCTCGTAACGCAAATAATTTAAAAGATATGCTGGCATCACTAAGGAGCAAATAACATGTTTACTAACTTCAATGCTAATCTTGCTTATAGTATGTACGGAGTTAAGACAGAAGAAGAGCTGCGTAAAAAAATATATGCAACTCGATCTTCTATTACTGTTGAAGAGTCTGATCATCTAATAGAACTAATTTCTAAATTTGATAACCCAATTTATGCTGAAATTGGTGTTTACTTTGGTGGTACTTTTGCAAAAATATTAAGCTCTTTAAAAGAGACAAAAAAAGATTATTACGCTTATGGCTTTGACCTTTTTGAAGATCTAGCCCAGGAAACTTTTGGAGAAAATCAGACTCACGATCTAGTAAACAAATGGAACATATTAAACGTTGCCTATCGCGATGACTTAGATAAAACTCTAAGGGAAATGGGATATGAAAAATTTAATCTTGTAAAAGGATCCTCTGATGCAACAGTTTCTTCCTTAGAATCTTTTTTGGATGTTTCTCTCATAGACGGAAATCATACATACGAGCAGGCTAAATTAGATTTTGAAGCTGTATTTTCTAAATGTAGGACTGGCTCCTATATAGTTTTTGATAACTCTTCTAACAACATAGAACCTGATCCAAGATACGTCAAACTAGATGGCGGTCCATGGAAACTATGCCAGGAACTCAAGCAAGATTCAAGAGTTAGGTTCGTTAGTCTAATTCACAGGTGTTCTACTTTTAAGGTGGTTTAAAATTGAGCGAATTAGTATCGTTGTGTATTACGAGTTATAATCGATTAGAAAAACTTAGCAACTGCGTTGAATCATTTTTAATGACCAACGATTATGACATGTCTAAGTTGCAATTAATAGTTGTAGATAACGGATCGGACGATAAAAAAGTTATAGATAAGATAAAATCTTTTTCGAAAAATTTTGGAGATTTTAAGTATCACCTAAATGAAAAAAATGATTACCCGTATTGCTTAAGAAGAGCAAAAAACCAAGCTAGGAGAATTTCAGACGCAGATTTTTTTATAGATTGCCCTGATGATCATCTCTTTATTGTAAAATCTAACTGGATAAAAGAATGCGTAGATTTTATTAAAGACAAAACAGATTTAATTAGCTGTGTTTGTCATTATGCGTATCCTCAATACAGGTTTATAAAACCTAATAACTTAATGACACCCTTTGGAGACAGTTTTTTTATTTCCACTATTAAAGGATATGCCGATTATCACGTCATGACTAGAGATGTGTACGAAAGAATTGGTGAATATAGGGAAGACTTGGCCTTTAGCCCTAACGCCGAATCTGAATATATGAAAAGAACTCAGGCGGCTGGCTTAAAAAGAGCACTTATCAGATACCCAGTTTCTATTGTAAATGATGAAGGATATAAACTAATTTCTCCTTTGCCATATTCAGACTACACTGAAATGACAGGAAAGACTAGTCTTCCTATTAGCAATGAGTCTTTAATTAGTTTAGCGAAATATAAAGGTAGAATAGAACATGTATGATGTTTTGTTTTTAGATGATGCACAAGATTTATGGCTTTTTAATTATTTTATAGAGAATTCAACAAAAAATAATTCGAAATATAGGCTAGTAATTTTTTACACAGACAATAATAAAATTACTAGCGCAAACAATTCTTTACTGTTAGAAAATTTAAAAAATGCAGGTCTAGAACTTTTCTTTTTTAAAGGAAAAGAAGATAAAAACTTTCAGCAAGCTTTAAATCAGTGTAGGTTTTTCATAACTAAAGACTATCTGCCGTTTTATGAAAGCCACGAATTTCTAGAAAAGACTTTGGTAATTAGCTGGGTTGGAGAAAGTGCTAATTCAAAATCAAATAAAAGAAACAGAAAAGTAGCTTTTCCTGGCGCCAGAGTTTTTGTAGAAGAAATTATTCAGCCTGCATTTTCTAAAATTGGAATATCCAAATTCGGCAATAGCCCCAAGTATTATTTTTTGAATCGGTACAGCCGTACAGATTTGTGTAAAATGCTAGGACTAAATCCCGCTAAAAAATATGTCACGATTTTTTCTAACGTTTTTTTTGATTATGATCCTTTTAATTACCAACTAAAAAATAACATTTCTCTCAACGGAAAATCTTACGAAATATACAGCCAGATAGAAAGTTTTTGTCAAAGCCATGGCTATGAAATAATACTAAAAAATAAACTAAAATATGGAACAGCATTTCAGGATTCTATTAAACATGGAATATTTTTCGATGGAAACCCCGGTATGTTTCACCAAGGTTTATGCCTTATGAGAATATCAGAATTTTCAGTCGGTTTCGGAACATCTGCTGCAGTAGAGGCACAGGAAATAGGCCATAGATTTATATCTTTTTGGAACGACGACTATAGCGAAATTAACGATAGCTTATACGATAATATTATATCTGGCGGTGGTAAATCATACAGATTGGCACAATCTAGTAGCATTTTCACTATAAAGAAAGATGAGATCTTAGAAGAAATAAAATTAGATTTAAATAATTTTATGAAAAATTCTAAATGTATCGATAGTATTTCTATAGGAATTGACCCTTTTTTGGCAGAGAATTTTGGAGGCTAAATTGCAAACTGTTTTAATAACTGGCGGCACTGGGACTTTTGGTACTTCCTATGTAATAAAAGCAATTGAAAACAGCTGGCATAAAAAAATTATAGTTTTTAGTCGAGATGAGTTTAAACAGGTAAGGCTGGCTAGGTTTCTTAAATCCAAATTTTTAAACAGAGTCAAAAGTGCCAAAGATTTTAGCGTAGTTTTAGATACTTGCGAAATTAGATTTTTCATTGGTGATGTACAGGATTATAATCGATTAGAGATAGCTATGAAAGGTGTGGATTTAGTACTTCATTCCGCTGCTCTAAAACACGTACCTATATGTGAATATAATCCAGAACAAGCAGTTAATATCAACATCGTCGGGGCTCTTAACGTTACAAAAGCTGCTGCCTTTAACGGTATAAAAAAAGTTGTTGCACTTAGTACCGATAAAGCTGCAGATCCTATAAATTTATACGGGGCTACAAAATTATGTCTAGAAAAGATTTTTTTAGGAGCAAAAAATTATTATCATGATACTACCAGCTTTCATATTGTTCGTTATGGTAATGTTATCGCCAGCCGCGGATCGATTATAGAAAATTTATGTGATTCTAGTAATAAAAACTTTTTTCTGACTGATGCTTCTATGACTAGATTTTGGATCACAATAGAGGAAGCGATCGAACTAACCAGGTTTGCCGTCTTAAACGGTCAAACAAACGAAATATTTGTACCTAAAATGAAATCTTTAGAAATGGGAGAAGTTTTTACCTACATAAGACCAGACATTACGCCAGAAGTTATGGGACCTCGAGGAGGAGAAAAAAAGCATGAAACTATGATATCTTCCCATGATCTTTATCGTACCTACGATCTAGGATACTGCTACGGAATAGCTTCATCCAACGCCAATTCACCTTTGTTTGTAGACTTAAGCCCTGTCGATATTGATCAGTACTCCAGCGATTCCGTCGAAAGGCTAAATAAGGATGATTTTTTAAATAAAGTGAGTGAAACAATAGTAAGAGAATTAAACTCTACGGTATTAAAATAATGGCTAGTTTTAATATCAACCTTAGATATCGATACCAGGGTTAATAGTGATAAAGCAGGAGCTAACTCAAACGGCGAGTAAAAAACCAAAAATTGTAATTACCGGCACCAGCGGTCTTCTTGGTTCTCATATAGCTCTAGATCTTATTAGTAGAGGTTATACTGTAATAGGCACGCATTCAAAAAACAGGCTCAGCATACTAGGAAAAAATACGGATTTTTTAGATCTGTGTTCTGAAAAATCTATAGAAATATTTCTAGAAAAAAACAAACCGGATTTAGTGATCCACGCAGCAGCTATGACTGATATAGATCAAGCTCAAACTCAGAAAATGTTATGCCGCTTTGCCAATGTTAGATCAACAGAAACCATAGCCGAATATTGCAAAAAAAGTAACACTAAATTAATTTTTATCTCGACTCCAAGCGTTTTTGGAAAATCAGAAATTTCTTCTAAAGAAATTAAAATTAACGATGATAAAAAACCAATAAATTACTATTCAGAATGTAAAAAAATAGCTGAAGGCATAGTAGAAAAAATACCCAGGCATTGTATTATCAGACTGAATCCTTTTGGTCACTCTCCTTCTTCAAAACACCTGTTAGACTGGGCGATATCCAGCTCTTTAAACGGTGACAAAGTCAGCGGTTACATCGATAGCATGTTTAACCCCATATTTGCTGGAAATGTGGGTAAATACGTTCATGAAATTATAAAAAAAGATTTTTCTGGAATTGTTCATTTAGGTTGTAATAACAAGATCAGCAAATTTGAATTTGTGAAAACCACATTGCGGCTTCACGACATAAGAAAAAAAGTCTTTGTTTCTAAATCCGCCAAAATAAAAGGTCATTCCAGACTTAGAAACAATTTTAACGTATTATCTCTAAAAGAAACATCTCGCTCGTTAGACATTAAGTTTCAAAGTTTTACAGAAGAATATGAAGATTTTTTAGAATTTAAAAAGATTGGCAATTACTCTAAAATAAGACTAGTCGAGTCTTTAGAAGAAGTGCAGAGTAAAACCTGGGTAGTAATACCTGCAAAAAACGAATCAAAAACAATAGAAAAAGTTATAGCTTCTTTAGTTCCTTACTTTAACAATATTGTTGTTGTCGATGATGGATCTTCTGATAATACCGCCTCATTGGCCAATCATTCTAGTGATTCAGTTAGAGTAGCTAGCACCACTGTTAATTCGGGATATGATTCAGCAATTGCTGCTGGTTTTTCTTACGCGTTAGCCCATAAAGCCGGATATGTTTTAACTTTTGATGCAGATGGCCAGCATTTGGTTAGTGACGCTCTAGAAATGCTCAAAAATATTTCTGACTGCGATATGGTTCTTGGCGTAAGAGATACAAAACCCAGGGTTTCTGAGCATGCTTTTAGCTGCGTATTGTATCCTTTAAAAATATCGGATCCGCTGTGTGGAATGAAATTATATAGAACAAAATTATTAAAACACGCATCTTTTTTTGATAGGTTTAAATCGATAGGTACAGATTTAGTTGTTCATTCTTTGTCTAGCGGTTATACTCATAAAGAGGTGAAAATTAGAACTGAAAAAAGAGTAGACACTTCTAGATTTGGAAGAAAATTAGTTGCAAATTTTAAAATAACTAATGCCTTATTAAGAGTAATTCGTTTTCACTGGAGGTCAGTTTGCAAAATATAATCGATATTGCCGGTAGAAAAATAGGCAAAAAATATCCTATGTATAGTATTGCCGAAATAGGATCAAACTTCGATGGTAGTTTAGATAGAGCTAAACACCTAGTAGATCTTGCAGTAGATTTCTGCAAGGCGGATGCTGTAAAATTTCAGTCTTTCAAGGCAGAAAAAATAGTTTCCGATGTAGGTTTTCAAGGAAGAAAAGACGGTTTTCAATCTAAGTGGAATAAGCCTGTCTACGAAGTCTATAAAGATGCAGAATTCCCTAGGGAGTGGCACGAAATTCTTTTTGAATACTGCAATCAAAAAGGTGTTCCTTTTTTGTCTGCTCCTTATGATTTTGAAGCAGTCGATCTTTTAGATGATTTAGGAGTAGCTGCTTTTAAAATAGGATCAGGCGACATAACTTGGTTAGAATTTCTAGAGTATGTCGGTTCTAAGAATAAACCAGTAATTTTATCAACTGGCGCTAGTTCTTTGTCAGAGGTGGATGAGGCAGTATCCGCAATTAAAAATACTGGAAATAATAAAATTATTTTACTGCAGTGCGTAACCAACTATCCTTCTAGCTTTGAATCCGCCAATGTTGAGGCCATGCGTTCTATGGGGGATATTTTTAATTTAGAAGTAGGATATTCTGATCACACGCCAGGCAGTATAGTTGCACTAGCTTCTCGCGCTCTAGGCGGTTGCATGATTGAAAAACATTTTACCGATGACAAGAACAGGTCCGGTCCAGATCACCCATTTGCCATGGATCATCATGATTTTAAAAAAATGGTTGATGATATTAGAACATTGGAAAAAACACTCGGCTGTCCGCATAAAAAAATATATGAAGAAGAGAAATTAACAGTTGATTTGCAGAGAAGATGCGTCAGAGCCAAGCTAGATATAAAACCAGGCACAACAATTAGTAGAAATCTAGTAGAAGTACTGCGCCCAGCTCCTCCTGGATCTTTACCTCCGAAAGATGCTACCAAGATAGACGGAATGACGACCACTTCTCTGATAAAAAAGGGCGAGCATTTTACCTGGAAACACTTTTAAGGTCACTCATGAAAGTAGCAACTATCATTAGAGCCAGGATGTCCTCTACTAGATTACCAGGAAAAGTTTTAAAAAATATTCCTAACAGCGACTTGACCATGATAGAATTAATGGTTAATAGGGCTAGAAAATCTATGCTTAGTGATGAAGTAATAGTTGCAACTACAACAGAACCGACCGACGATCCTTTGTGCGATCGTTTAAAAAATAAAAATATAAATTTTTACAGAGGCAGCGAAGAAAACGTCTTAAGAAGGGTTTTAAATACTGCAAAAAGTAATAACGTCGACATTATAGTTGAAGTCACTGGCGATTGTCCTATTTTAGATCACACTATAATCGATCAGTCTATAGGCTTTTTTCTAAAACAAAAAACAGAATACGTTGGAAACACATGCATATCCAATGCTTATCCTAGAGGCATGGACGTAAAAGTTTTTTCAACAAAGACCCTGGAAAAAGTCAATTCGCTAACGCAAAACCCAGATGATTTAGAGCACGTGTCTTTATTCATATACAACAACAGAGATATTTTTCAATGTACTCCTCTACCCGCTCCAAAATTTAAAGTGCACCCTAAAACCAGGCTTACAGTAGATTATCTGGAAGATTTAGAGCTGGTTTTAAAAATTATCGAAGCGAAAGGCGTAGATTGCAGCTTCGAACAAATAGTAAAGCTCCTAGAATCTAACCCTGAACTGATGCAGATAAATGGCAACTTGAATGTAAGCTACATAAATGACAATACCAGAAATCAAAAATATCGTTGAATTAACGCCGCTAGGCTTAGAAAGCGGACAATATATTGTTAACGCTTTCAAAAAAATTATTAATAATATAAATAAACTATTATAAAAGAGGCACCATGTCGACTGAACAAATTGGAATATGGAAATCTGGATTCGGTGATCGTTATACAGATAGAAATAACTTTGATTCATCTATTAGACAAAAGTCCTGGGATGAAATGATTCTTTCGTTGGGCCTAGAGTCCATTTTAGAGGTTGGTTGTAATCGAGGAAAAAATTTAGAGTGCATAAAAAATTCAAATCCAAATGCAAAAGTTATGGGTTGTGAGCCAAACAAATATGCTTTTAACTTATGCAAAGGATTAAGCGGAGTCGAAGTATTTAATTGCGATGCTTTCTCTATTCCTCTATCAGACTCATCAGCCGATCTAGTTTTTACCTCTAATGTATTGATCCATATTTCTTTAGAAGACCTTCCTCGGGCTATGAAAGAAATACACCGAATATCGTCAAAATACATTCTCTGCATTGAGTATGTAGATAATGAAGAGACTAATATACATTACCGTGGCCATGATAACGCATTGTGGAAGAGAGATTTTCAAAACCATTATGAAACTAGTTTCCCTGATCTAAAGTTAGTTGCATCTGGTTTTTGGGACTGGGAATCTGGAGGTTTTGATAACTCTAACTGGTATCTTTGGGAGAAAAATGTTTAAAATTGGTATAGTAGGGCAGGGATTCGTTGGTTCTGCAATAAGAGAAGGATTAAAATCTTTCTATAGTCTAAAGACATATGACCTAGACCATAGTAAAAGCACGGTTGAATCTTTGAAAGATTTAGTAGACTTATCTGATTTAATTTTTGTCTGTTTGCCTACGCCGATGAGAAAAAGTGGGATGTGCGATACTAGGATAGTTGCAGAAACTATTTTAAAAATCGACGAGCTAAGCTCGGATAAAGAAAAAATAGTGATTATTAAGTCGACTGTCCCACCAGGCACAACAGAAAAACTTCAGAAAAAATGCAGCAACATTAGCTTAAACTTCAGCCCAGAGTTTCTTACAGAAGCTAATTCTTTTGAAGATTTTAAAAATCAAACAAGGATAATTATAGGCGGCCCTGGAGCAAAAAAAATCAAACAAATGTTCCGAAAACCATTTCCTAACATACCAATAGTAGTAACCAGATCTAAAACTGCCGAAATGGTAAAATACTTTACAAATTGTTTCTTGGCATCGAAAGTGATATTCGCTAATCAGATGTACGATATATGTGATAAGTCCGATATAGATTATGATAAAGTTTGCGAATATGCTCTCTTAGATCAAAGAATAGGCAAGAGCCACTTAGCAGTTCCAGGCCCTGATGGAGATCTAGGCTATGGAGGTCACTGTTTTCCCAAAGATATATCAGCCTTGATTCATTACGCTAACAATTTTGATATTGATACCGACTTTTTAAGCCAGGTTCGTAAGTCTAATCAGGCTTACAGAAAAAATCTAGACTGGTTGGAAATGACCGGTAGGGCTGTGAGTAAAGACTGATGCGGTCAATTGTAACTGGCGGCTGCGGATTTATTGGAAGCCATATTGTCGATAAGTTGATAGAGGTTGGTCATGAAGTAATTGTGATTGATGATTTATCTGCAGAACAAAATTCTAAATTTTACTTTAACGACAACGCCACTTACCTAAAGCTAGATATTTCAAAAGACGATTGTTCTGATTACTTTTCTGACCGCGACTATGTTTTTCACTTAGCTGCCAGAAGCAGAATACAGCCGACCCTATCGTCCCCTTCTGAATGTTTTGAAGTAAACGTAGTAGGAACGCAGAGGGTTTTAGAGTGGTCTAGCTCTGCTAAAGTCAAAAAAATTATCTATTCAGGCACTTCTTCTCTTTATGGTAGACAAAACAATCTCCCCTTTTCTCCAAACATGCCTACTGATTGTCTAAATCCCTACTCTTTATCAAAATGGATGGGAGAACTAACCTGTAAGCTCTATAGCCAGCTTTATTCGCTAGATTCTGTCGTATTAAGATATTTCAATGTCTATGGTCCTAGAGAGCCCTTAAAAGGCGAGTATGCACCGGTTGTAGGTCTTTTTAGAAAGCAAAAACTCGACAATAAGCCAATGACGATTGTCGGAGACGGACAGCAGAAAAGAGATTTTACTTTTATAGACGATGTTGTCGAAGCTAACATTCAGGCTATGAATACAGACTGTGGACCCTTTAAGACTTTTAACGTTGGAACTGGTAAAAACTATTCAATTCTAGAATTAACTAAAATAATTGGAGGTCCTAATCCGGACGTTGAATTTATCGAAAGTAGAAAAGCCGAGGTTAGAGAAACTTTGGCAGATATAAGCGAGACTAAAAGGTATTTAAACTGGTCTCCGTCTTACGATATCGAGGAGGCTTTAAAGAAATACTAATGAAAAAAGTTCTTGTAACAGGCGGCCTGGGATTTATTGGATCTAATTTAATTGATAATCTGCTTTTAGAAAACGAATCAATTGTATTAGTCGATAATTTGTCCAGTTCTCGACCGGATTATTCTAAAAAATTGAAAGAATGGAAAGGCAAGGTAGAATTTTTAAATTCTTGTTTTTCTGACAAAATTGTGACAAACAGGGTTTTGAAATCTGAATTCAAGTCAATTTTTCATTTGGCTGCAATTCCTAGAGTGGCATATTCGGTAGAAAATCCAGTAGAGACTACCGACGTAAACTTGCTAAGAGTCGTAAAATTACTGGAGTGTGTTTCAAAAGTTGATACTAGATTTATTTTTTCTTCTTCTTCGTCTGTCTATGGAGGCGCAGAAGAGCTGCCTACTCCAAGCTCTTATAAAAAAAACCCTAAGTCCCCTTACGCTTGGCAAAAAAGCTGTATTGAAGATTTAATTGACGTTTATGTCCACTTAAAAAAAGTGGACGCTGTTTCTTTAAGATATTTTAATGTCTTTGGACCGGGCCAATATGGCGGCTCTGCATATTCTACTGCAATTGCTGCTTGGTGCGATGCAATTAAAAACAAAAAAAACTTACGTAAGGATGGTACCGGTAATCAAAGTAGAGACATGTGTTATGTTGACAACGTAGTTCAGGCTAACTTACTAGCTCATAAAAGAAAGAAAATTTTTTCTGGCCAAAGATATAACGTGGCCTGTGGAGATCGCGTAAGTAATAATGAAATATTAGAAGCTTTTAAGTCAAGATACTCTGAGCTGACAATTGAACAGGCGCCCTTTCGAAAAGGCGATGTAATGCATACCCAGGCCGATATATCATCAACTGAAAAAGATTTGGGATACAAAGCTAGAGTAGACTTTTGGGAAGGATTGGATAAGACATTTAAATGGTGGAAAATATAACCAACAGGCCCTGGGGTAATTTTGAAATACTGTATGATGCCTCAGACGTAAAAGTTAAAAAAATTATTATTAACTCAGGACAAGCAATCAGTTATCAGAGCCACGAAAAACGAGACGAAAATTGGATTATAGTTTCCGGTAAAGGTATACTAACAATTGACGATCAGAAATCAGAAGTTTGTCGTGGCGATCGAATTTTTATAAAAAGATTTCAAAAGCATAGGATAAGGTGTAGCTCTAAAGAAAATCTGGTCTTTATTGAAGTTCAAATTGGCGAATACTACGGCGAAGATGATATCACAAGGTTTATAGATGATTATAGTCGAGAACTAAATTAAAAAACCAAGCATAACAATTATAATTTAGTATGAGCGAATTAATTCAAATAGATTTTCCGACCAAAAAGCCTCATGTCTCATTTTCTGAAGTTAAAATGTGGAAAGAGTGCCCTTACAGACACAAGCTATTTCAAATAGATAAAATAGACTTAAACGAACCTTCTCCTTTTTTAGATTTTGGAACAGCTGTTCACGCTGGGTGCGAAAACATCGTAGAAGGCAAGGATCTAAATGCAAAAATTTTAACAGAGGACATCAAGGCTGCTTGGAAAAAATATGGATTTGATAATCCAGAATGGGTAAAAAGACAGCCGGCTTGGTACAAGTATCATCCTGTAGATACTTGGTGCCAATGGGCAGAAAATATGTGGGCCGAAGTTCCTGATTTTCTCAATGAACAATTTCCAGGCTGGGAAATTGTGAAGGCGGAAGAAGAGCTCTACGAAGAAATACAGAATGCTCCTGTAAAGTTCAAAGGATTTATTGATCTAGTAATCAAAGTCCCTAAAAAGCGAGGATCTGGATTTAATTACTGGATTTTAGATTGGAAAACAGCGCAGTCTTATGGTTGGCGTCGAGATAAAAAACAAGATATTCTAATGACTGCGCAGCTTTTTCTTTATAAACATTTTTGGTCTTTAAAGCACAATATAGATAAAAAAGATATTCGTTGCGGCTTTATACTTCTTAAGAGAGGCGCAAAGCCTGGTAAGATTTGCGAACTAGTTCAGGTTTCAGCCGGCCCTAAATCGCTAGAAAAAGCTAACAAAATACTGAACAGTATGATAAAGACAGTTAGCAAAAAGTTCTTTATTAAAAACAGAAACTCATGCCAGTATTGTCCTTACAAAAATACTGAACACTGCACATAATTTACTTTTTTGAAATAAAAATTAGGATTCTTGCATGAAAAAGAAAAAAATACTGATGCTTTCTGACCACGCTCTGAGCACCAGCGGAGTCGGTTGCCAAAGCCGATTTTTGATTAATGGCCTTGTTAAAAAAGGGTGTTGGACCGTAAGGCAGTTTGGCGCTGCGATAAAGCACGAAAATTACGATGTAGTTGCCGTAAATGACGATTTTATCATAAAGCCCATAGACGGATTCGGATCTAGAGAAATGTTAATTCAAGCGTTGGTGACTGAAAAGCCAGATGTCTTGTTTATTTTTACTGATCCTAGGTTTTTTACCTGGTTGTGGGAAATATCTGACGAAATTAAGCAAGTGTGTCCAATAGCTTATTGGCATGTGTGGGACAATGCTCCGTTCCCAGAATTTAACCTGTCATATTATCAGTCTACTGATTTAATAAATTGTCACTCTCACATGACGTACGAATTAATTAAAGACAAGGTTAATTCTACAGTAAATTTTGTACCTCATTCTTTGCCTGAAGATGTCTTTTACGAACTAGATGAGCAAACAATAATAGAAGCTAGAAAATCGACCTTAGGTGCCGCTTACGAAGACTTCGTTCTATTCTGGGTCAATAGAAACGCCAGGCGAAAACGGCCAGGAGATGTACTTTTGTCTTGGAAGAATTTTATAGAATCTCAAAAAGAAACTCTGGGCTGAAGTTTAAGCTAATGTTGCTGCATTTTTTCTGAAGTTTTTCTGTTGTGCCTGGTGGGACAGTCGA
>MDTB01107327.1_pt1 | contig 14474 bp, 15 predicted proteins | sample 811161 | NCBI WGS metagenome assembly MDTB01 (sample SAMN05326650, study PRJNA326480) | marine metagenome | isolation source: seawater | place: Mediterranean Sea | collected 2009
GCATCAGCAGGAGACCTTTGGACAGATTCAGATGATGATCAACTGTATGTCTACACAGGATCAGCATTCCAACTAATTGGACCAGTTTACACATCAGGACAAACATTGTCTGGTTGGAAGATAGAGACACTAGGTAGTTCGGGAGGAAACAAGGTTGTTTCATCCATGTACGCAGGCAACACTAGAGTTGCAATACTTTCAAAAGAAACATTCACACCAAGCGTAACGCAGACAGGGTTCGCTTCAATCAAAGCAGGTTTAACATTAAACTCTACACTAGGTGCAGTGTTCGATGGATCTAGTTCACAGACAGGCATAGTCGATGTATCCGGAACGTCAAATACTTCGAGCACATTAATTGCAGGTGGTAACTTCTTGAGAACAGATGCGGCGGACACCACGACAGGTGCACTGACGGTAGACACAGACTCAGGAATCATAATTGGAGATTCACAAGAACTAACAGTGACCGTTTCAAGCAACGATGTCACTATTGCACAGACATCACAGGACAAAGATTTAAAATTCACGGTAAACGACGGTGGAACCACAAAGACACCTTTACAACTTACAGGTGCTGATGGCGGCATAGACATGGTAGGTGACCTTACTATCACTGGTAACCTTAATGTAAGCGGGGAGTACAACGCAACTTCAGTGAACATTAACACATACGATGATGCTTTCATTAAATTAAACAACGGAAATTCAGAAACAGACTCGGGTGTAATTGTTGAAACCGGCGACACAGACGACGCTAGATTGTTCTACGATGTGTCAGAGAATCGTTGGACAGCAGGTGAGAACCAAACATATTCTAAACTACTACTATTGTCAGACATGACAGACGATGGTGACGGAAACAAAGGCACCAAACCTTTGACCACAGATTCATCGACAGGTAACTTGAAAGTAACCACATTAACACTGGCCGCTGTTGGTTCTGACATTACGTCATCATCATCAACCACTAGTGCAGACGTTATCACAACAGGGCAGGCTACCAAATCATTGAAACTATGGGGTGGTTCGACTATAAGTGATGACAGTAGCAACAGCATAGCAGGTAACAGATATGTTGAGACTTCAGCACCAGATAACAGTCAAGGTGCAAACGGAGACCTCTGGTTCGTAAGGGAGGCGTAGTCCCATGCCAGCACTTTCTAATACATTTTTGTACTCAGGAACATTACAGCAGGTGGTGATACCAGCTGGCACAACTTCGATAGACGTCTATCTTTGGGGTGGCGGCGGAGGCGGTGGAAGCTCTGATGCAGGTGGTCCTGGTGGTGTAGGTGCCGCTGGACATCATGTCGCGGCAACATCAATATCAATGACATCAAACATAGGCAAGACACTGACAGTAGCAGTGGGAGGTGGTGGCGCAGGTGGATCATCAGGAGGTGGAGCACCAGGCGGAGCCAATGGAAAAAGCATAGCAGGATATTCAGGTGGTGAAGGCGGTAATGCTGGACCCAACCCATACTCAGGATCTGGAGGTGGTGGCGGAGGAGCCACTACAGTGCTCGTAGACGGAAACGAAATAGCAACAGCCGGCGGTGGCGGTGGTGGAGCAGGCGCAGGAGCCGGTTCCAACGGTACAGCAGGAATCAACACAAACAGTGCAACATCTAACTCACCCGGAACACTGGGAGAGAATGGTAAGGATCACTCCGGAGACGGTGGTGGTGGTGGAGCTGGTGGTGGAGGTACCAACGGTGGTATATCAGGTAATGCAGGAAGTGGAGACCAAGGAGGTACTGGTGGACGGTCAGGGTCTAACACAACGGCAGGTGGCTCAGAGGACAACGGTTCGGGAGTCACGCCAGGTGGTACAGGTTTGGCACAATATCAATCAGGAGCGGCCGTAGGTGGGCAACCTAGTGGTTCAGGAGCTGATGGATCAGCAACAGTTGTGTTTAATGTAAGCGTTCAAGGTAACTTCAAAGTTGGAGGAGTATGGAAAGAAATTGAAAGTGCATTCTTCAAAGTCGGGGGTGTTTGGAAACAGTTGACAGCAGGTTATGTAAAAATAGGTGGCTCATGGAAAGCCCTCTTCAATTCTGGAATAAATTTCATAAGCACAGCGGCAGGATTCGGGAACGCAGAAGGAGGCACTAGTTCAGGTGGCGGCGGATCAGGTGGCGGTTGTTTCATAGCAGGCACAATGATATCAATGGCGGATGGCACATTGAAACCAGTAGAACAAGTTGACATAGGCGATATAGTTTCTGTGGGCGGCAAAGTGTTTGCAACAGGTAAATTCTTAATCGATAATTTATACGAATACAAAGGAATACAAGTTTCAGGTACACACATGGTCAAAGAAGATGGCGTATGGACAAGAGTTGAAAACAGCAAACACGGAATATCTCTAGGTAATGACGAAGCGATAGTGTATGTGTTTGGATCTCAAAATAGGCGAATAATCATAGCCGGTATAGAATTCACTGACTACTTCGAACTGAGCGAACAGCAGGAACTAATCAATCACGGCGAACATATTTTTAGTAATTGGCAGGATCATGATAGACAAATACATGATAAAAATGTTAATATACTGAATGCTTCATAATAGTTTTTACCAAGGACAACAGGGCGAGTGTTTTAGGCATTTGGACAAACACTGGCAAAACATCAAACACGAATTTGACTCACAACTAAACAAAACTTTTTTACAACCAGAAGATTTTTCAGACAGTGTAAGAGGACTGCCTGAAGACTTTGATGATAGATCCGGCGACTATGTTTCCGGTGAATGGCAGGCTTTGGGCATACATTCAGGCGAAAAGGAACTACAAGACTTCAACGACTACCCAATGCTGTATTCAATACTGAGAAAATTTCCTTATAAAACAAATGTGGCGATAATGACAGTAGGCCCTAATACAAAAATTGGTAATCACACAGACAACGAAGGCGGCTGGAGATATCAGATGTGTCTCGATGATGGTGGTGGAGATCAAAGTGGTATGTATGTGATGAATCTTGAGACTCGTAAGCAGGATTTGATGACATGGCAGACTGGAGAAGCGTATGTGTTCCAACCAGACATACAACTACACAACGGTTTCAACAGTAATCCAGGCGAGAGAACCACATTATTAATTGACTTTTACAAAGAATCACTGTACACTAAAGATAAGTTTGAAGAGTATTACCAACACTATTCTGAATGTTTTGAAGGGTTGGACAATCTAGTAGGTGTGTATGAATCAAGAAAACAGAAATAAGATAGCCATAATAGGTCATACCAGAGGCATAGGCAGAGCCATTGCAGAGCTATATAAGTCAAAAAATTACGAAGTAGTAGGTTTGAGCAAAAGCAACGGCTACGACCTCATTACAGCTCAGGAGAAGATCATGGAACAGATTGAAGGCTGTGGTCTTGTTGTCTTAAATGCTCATGCAGGCAGGGGACAACTTAATCTTTTGAAAAGGATATACGGCCTCTATGCTTTCGATCGTATGAAAGTTGCAGTCATCACAAGTACTTCAGGCACAGACGAAGGCAGAGATACAACACCGTTCCAGGTCTGGAACAAGTTTGACTATGTGCAATACTGTGAAATTAAAAAAGAATTGATGGCTTACATACTAGAACTGCAAGACGAATTAGTCTCAAAGCCGTTGTCAGTTTATGATGTTTGTCCTGATGTCGTAGACACTGACATGACCAAAGGAGTATGGGAAGACCTACCGAAGTTGACCGCAGAAGAAGTTGCGGAAGCAGTGCGTTACTGTTTCGAATCAACTTTCAATGTAAACAAGATAGTAATACAGAAAAATGCAAGATAGACCTTGGGATAGAGACAAAGATTATGATACGCTAGTAAAATGGTGGAAGGAATGGGAGTTTGGTGTGGTGCCAAAGGAGTGTTTGCCACCTGATGGGATTGTTGTTGAGAGTAACGGTGTGCCTATTTGTGCTGGAGGTTTGTACGTCTGTGACGGAACTGCTTTTGGGCTGATGGAATGGATTGTCACTGACAAATCTGCTCAACCAAGGATGGTGCATGAATGTTTGAAATTGTGCATAGATTCAATAATGCTATTAGCAAAGGACAAACAACTGAAATTGGTGTACACAGCCACAAAAGAACAAGCACTGCACAAAAGATACACAAAATACCATAATATGGTGCTTACGGAGAGCAACGTAAAGACATTCCTTAGGGATTTGGATGGCTCTTATTCCGAGGATTTAACTTGGATATCCGACGATGAGCAGATCGCAACGCATAATAAATAAGCATAAGGAGTACATTAAATGGCAACAAAACAAGAAGTAGCAGACTACATCAATGACAACTATCAAGCGGCATGGACGGATGCGGAAGAGGCAAAAATTGACTCTATGCTGACACCAGAATTAGCGGCAATATTGATTAAACTAGTTGGTGATGTAACTTTCTTGACTGACGTTAGAGATAACCAGTCAAACAACTAAAAGTATGGCATACAAGATTAACAACACATTTGGGACCTTGTTGGTCACGTTGGCGGACGGTACTATTGATGTAGCCGCAACTGACCTTACATTGATCGGAAAGGGTTATGCAGGGTTTGGAGAGAAATTAAATGAGAACTTGGTCAAGATGTTGGAGAACTTCAACAACACTTCAGCACCACCAAATAAAATAACTGGTCAGCTTTGGTACGACCAGACAAACAAACAACTTAATGTTTACACCGGGACAAAATTCAAACCAGTAGGATCAACGACCAATTCAACATCGCAACCAACAAATGCAGTACAGGGTGACATGTGGTTGGACACTGGCAACACACAGTTATACGTTTACACAGGATCAGCATGGACACTAGTTGGACCAACAACAGTTGCTGGTTCAGGGGTAACACAAGTGATACCAGAAGTTGGAGAAGACAATGCAGGGGTGAACCAGTCATATCTCAAATTAGTTGTCAGTGATGTAGTGGTTGGTGTAGTATCAAATGTGGCATTCACACCAAGTAGCACAGAAACAAATGGTGCGGCACTGGTCGCGGCAGGTTTCTCAAGCATAGCACAGGGTATACAGATTTCAACATCAGTATCATCAGCAAAATTTAGGGGAACAGCCACTGACTCGGATGCACTGGGCGGAGTGGCCGCGGCAAACTATTTGAGATCAGACCAAAATGACACAACATCGAGTTCTTTCAGCATATTGAATGACACAGGATTAATACTTGGTGCAGGTTCAGACATCACGTTCTCACTATCGAGCGATGATTTGACCATAGCACAGACCACACAGGACAAAGACATAATATTTACGGTCAACGATGGCGGAGTAACAACGACTTTGATGACCATGGACGGATCGACAGGATTATTAGAGCTACCGTCAGTTGGTGATCTCAGGGTAAAAGGAAATTTAACAGTTGACGGGACGCAAACAACATTGAACACTACAACACTTTCCGTTGAAGACAACATCATAGAATTGAACAGGAACATATCCAACAACGCAGGTATGCCAAACTTCACTGGCTTGAAAGTCAACAGAGGTGAGACATCTACAGCAACTGAACAAAATTTATACTGGGTATGGGACGAAACTTTTGCAGATGATGGCACAACTATCCAAGGCAACGCGGGCGGAGCCTGGACAGCATTCAAATCAGGCGGCGGAGATGATGAGCTATCAGCACCAACATTGGTGGACATAAGAGCAAACATAGTACACGCAACGGCCTCAGCGGCACAGTACGCTGACTTGGCGGAAAGATATGCCACGGACACTCTTTTGGAAACTGGAGAAGTGGTTATCCTGGGAGGAAAAGAAGAGATAACGAAATGCATGGAAGACAAGTCTGATGCAGTGTTTGGCGTCGTATCTGACGCTCCGGCGTATTTGATGAATGCAGAAGCAGGCAATAACGACACACACCCGGCAATCGCACTTAAAGGACGTGTTCCGGTCAAGATTACAGGCAAGGGTCTTGCAGGCGATCGTGTAGTATCAGCAGGAAATGGTGAAGCAAGAGTGGCCGATCTGGAGGAATGTACCACTTTTAATACCCTGGGCAGACTGATCCAGGATAAATATACTGAAGAATCAGCACTCACTGAGTGTGTAATAGGAGTAAAATAATTTTATGGCATATACAGCAGGTGACACAATCTTAGATGACGAGTACAACACATTCGTAGCGAGTTCAACGTCGCCATTCGGCTACAACCACTTCGCGGGCACAGGTGCAACGGTCTACGGACTTGGGCAGTCAGCGATTGACACAGTTTCAGCTGGTGGTACGATCAATGCCTCACAGTGGAACGCACTATTCACGGGCATGGACAACATAGCAAATCACACCAACGACACAATGACTTCAAGGTCATCTGTATCAGGAGGTGATGCAATTGAGATTGCTAATGCGGTTGCGACCGACTTGGCAACACTGGCGGCATCAGTTGCGGCAGGATCACCAAACGCAACAGCACTTACTACGTCATCAGCACTGCAGACAGTGACAACAGGTTCAGAGGGTTGGGACTCAACGGCAACTCAGGAAGTTTCAGTCACATTCGCCAACGCCAACAACATGAGGTTTTTCTTCAATGGAGGAGGCAAGGTCAGAATTACAGTTGGAACAAGTCAAGCGGCAACTTCTAATAAAGATCAAGCATTTATTGACCTAGGTACAGCACTTGGCAACCTAGACATAGCATCACTGGCAACCACAAGATCAGGTTCAGGTGAGACTTTGACAACAAACAACTTGGCAAGAGGATTCCAGGACTTGACAACATCTTACCAAAACATCATAAAATTAACTTCAGACAACAGTAACTATACAGGTAACAACATCGAGATTTTTGCAAAGACCACTGGCGGAGATGGTAACAGTGGAAACGCAACTGTGCTTACAATCAAGATGGTGGCCACAGACGGAGCAGGTGATACTCAGTTCACTTCAGGTAACTTGAACAGTGTTGCGGTGGCGGCCAAGGACACTCCTAAGATGGTGACTACGTTGTTCACTCTAACACCAAACACGGACCAGGGACTTGGAACAGCATATGGAATTTCCTCATCCGCGTCGGTCAGTAACACAACATCATAATAATTTCACGCCAACTGTTTGTGCAATTAAATATTGCGTATGCAGGTACAAATATTCACAAAAGTCGATGCCAGTTTTGAATGCATTGGACTAAATGGCAACACAATCTCACAGTCCAGCATAATTACCATGCCAAACTCTTGGCACAAGTGTTACATCAATCTACACAGGAAAGACATCACTGACATAAAGATAGGTAGCGAGTCTATCAAACACTGTATCAATGCAGGCAATAACACAGCCAACGGTTACGAAATATGGTTGCACGGAGATCCAGCTGAATATTTTGCAAGGATATCCAAGTGCATAGCACAGGAAGACCTTCTTAGGTTTAAAAACTTACATGACAAATACTTGATCACGGAAAGCTGGAACGAACAGGTCGATGGAGAATTCATACCACCCAGCGTCAAACGATTTTTTGCCATAGGTGATGGCCCCCACTGGTACCACAAAGCAGATTACACCGGCTTGCCATATGTAGAGTATGAAGGCCCAGAAATAGATCTAAGCATTGACTTAGATGAAGATCTAACATTTGTTGACAAAAAGTTCTATGGTCAAGGACAGTGTAAGTCACTGAAACCGCAACCAGTACTGCCAACCATTAGATTAGAGCAGATCAAAAATAAAAAGTTGAGGAACACCATGCAACAGTTTGGATTTAGTGATATACTACAGATGCAGTATGTAGAGTTGCAACCAAATTCAGTTCTACCCATACACATGGACGACTTCACCTACGAGGATGGTAAGAATATAATAGATGGTCCCACCCAGTTATACTGTGTGCTGTCCGGAGACTCCAAAGATATAAAATTTAAATTTAAAAACGTTGGACTTATAGACGTCAGTAAACCTTTGTTCATAAACAATCGCAGGTTTGTACACAGCTTGGTATACACTGGTAAAATTTCCCGCGGTGTGCTACTGGCATACGGTATCAGACAATCAAAATAATTTTAAGGTGTTGATTTTGCCAATAATTAATTGTATAATTGTATTATGGATATTGGCTCTTTAAAAAAACAATCGGATCTCTCTTACAGCATAGCGATAGCAAAACGTAACGCTCTAGAGAAAGCACAATCACGACAGATAATAGTGTACAACGAACACATCTTCCGTGCGGATCCACATACTATTTGTGTTGTTAGGACACTGAAGGAAACATTAGACTGTTTCTTCATCCTGGACACAAACAACAATCCAGTTGAGATAACAGATCCTAGTGATTTCTTGTCAAAATTGATTGAAAGGAATCAGGAGAGCCTCAATTCGTACCACCAAATGTATAAAACATTTGGAAACAAAGGTGACTAATGACTCGAGGCGTATTACTATTCTGTTTTGACACAAAACACACAAAGTATCATATGATACTGGAGAAGTGTGTGCATCTGCTGAAGAAAAATCTAAAACTTGAAATAACAGTCGTCACTGATTATCAAACTTTTAAAAAAATTAAACCTTTAGGTTTTATTAATTACAAATTTATTGAGCCTGAGCTAGGCAATTCTAAAAACGCACAGGAATGGAACAACAAAGACAGGCACATGGCGTATGAATTGTCACCCTATGACACAACTTTGGTCATGGATATAGACTATTTCTGTTACACAGACAATCTTCTGCAGTTAATGGATACAGGCTATGACTTTCTAATACCAGATCAAGTGCATGACTTGACACAGCGTAACAGTTTCCACCAACGTGTGTGGAGCATGATACCTATGGTATGGGCAACCGTTTTTGTTTTCCGAAAGACAGCAAAGGCCAAACAAATATTTGACATGATCAAATATGTGAAACAACACTATCCTTATTTTAATCAACTTTACAGGATTTTTGCACAGAACCTGCGTAACGATTATGTGTTTGCCATTGCACTGCAACAGCTTAACGGATTCGTTGGATACGACAAGATTCCTTTTGCACTGTCGACACTGCCACCGGATTGTGAAATTGTTAAAATTACAGATGATGGCATAGCCTGGAAGTACCAAGACCAGATAAACTGGATAGAACAGCAGGATGTACATGTATTGAACAAGGAGATAGCTAATGTCTAAAGGATTCTTATGGTTCGCACAGAACAATGATAGTACTGATTACGTGGACCTGTCTATAAAATTAGCACAAAGTATTAAGCATCATAACAGAGAAAATAAAATCTGTGTGGTGACCGATGAGAAGAGCAAATTTCAATGTGAACATGTTGATGTTATTAAAGTATTAAAACAAGATGACAGTGCTGAGCATAGCATCAAGTGGGCTAACGAGTACAAGGCATTCGCACTGTCACCGTTCACACACACAGTAAAACTGGAAGCTGACATGTTATGGACGACGAGCACTGACTGGTGGTGGTATTATCTATGGCAACACGATCTCATTTTCAGTGTTGATTGCAGGGACTACAGGGACAACGTGGTCAAGGACACCACCTACAGACAGCTGTTCGTTAAGAACCAATTGCCCAACATCTACAACGGGCTTATGTATTTCAGGAAAAGTGCAAAGGCACAGGAATTTTATCAGACAGCAGAACACATAGTGAAGAATTGGAAAGAAGTTAAAAGCAAGATGCTGATAGCGTGTCATGACCAATATCCAAGTACGGATGTTGTGTTCGCTTTGGCGTACCGAATAATGGATCCCACAATGCAACACTTGATTGATTACGAATGGTTCAAATTCATACACCACAAGCCTGCCATACACAATTTAGACAGGGTCAAATATCATAATCAGTATCTCTATCCAAATAGGACAGGCGATGCACTGTATCTAGGTGAAAAACGTGTGAGCAGGGTGTGGCACTATCATGACAAGGAGTTAAATGTCAGAATTTCTTAAAGCATTTCAAAACTTACCTCCGTTAATAAAGAAAAAACATTTCGTGACTATACAGGGCAAGACTGTTGAGGTCAGCCTTGAGACAAGCCTAGCAGTAAACAAGCACGGAACGGAAGCCTACATGTGGAAGGGAGATAAATTTGTTCTCAAACCCAAACCAAAATTTAAAACAACTTACAGAACACTGCAGAAGGACGCCCGTGGATATGACTTCCTGGATGGAGATATACACTGGCCCAACAAAATAATAGATGGAGGGGTCACATGGCAGAAAGAGTCAGAGTAAGCGACTTAGACTTCGTATACATAAGTTATTCAGAGCCAAACAAGGAACAGAACTGGGCAGATCTCAAGAACAAGGTACCATGGGCCAAACGTGTTGATGGGGTAGTGGGATTTGATTCAGCACACAAAGCCGCGGCCGACATCGCGGAGACCGATTTCTTCATTAGTGTGGACGGGGATAACATCATCGACGAAAGGTTCCTACTGCAAACGTTGGATTGGTCAAAGACAGATAAAAAAGCGGTGCACAGATGGAGGGCCATCAACAACGTCAATGGTCTTGTTTACGGCAATGGCGGATTGGTTGGATGGGACAAAGAAACTGTTAAGAAAATGAAGACACACGAAAACGCACAAACGGAAGAGAACCAAATAGATTTCTGTTGGGGCGTGCCGCACGAGAATCTACACAACTGCTATTCTAAGACTGTGATCAATGCTTCTGAACAGCAGGCGTTCGTGGCAGGGTACAGAGAAGGCGTCAAGATGAGTACAGACAAAGGTAGGCCTATACCGGCAGAGGATTTCAAAAAGGTTTGGCCCAACAATCTAAGGATACTCAGCACCTGGTGTACGGTGGGTGCAGACGTAGAGAACGGCAAGTACGCCATGCTGGGAGCAAGGATGGGTTGCTTCAACACGGTGATAGAGTCCAACAATGAGCACTTCAAGATACGTGACCTAGACGACATGGAGTTGTACTACAAGGACCAGTCACCAACGGACATAGATACGGATCTATTGATGTACGGCAACAGCCTAAGGCAACAACTAGACATGCCGATAGCGGAATATGATGAGGACGAAAGCAGGTTCTATCGGTTCGTGATGCCACCACACATCAACAAGGGAGTTCAAGACCGTGAGTACTAGTGATTACAAACAGGACGCACTGAAGGCCAAAGAAAAGTTGGCAACGGTATCACCTACGATGTGCCTTGCCAAGTGGAACCAGACGTCACTGCACCTGCCAACCGGAATGACTAATTCATGCTATCACCCACCACTGCACGAGATGGACGCGGAGGCGGTAAAACTCAACCCAGCGGCACTGCACAACACAGCGGAGAAACAGAATCAACGACAACAGATGCTCCAAGGCAAGCAACCTGAGGGTTGTTCATACTGCTGGAACATGGAGAAGACCGGGGAGATGTCAGACAGGCACTACAGATCCGGTGAACCGTGGGCCATGCAGGACTTTGAAGACATTAGAAAGAATCCAATAGACGACCATTGGACACCGAGGTATGTGGAAGTGAACTTTAACAATGCTTGTAATTTAAAGTGTAGTTACTGTTCTCCACAATTCTCAACAACGTGGGGCAAGGAGGTGGACAGGTATGGCCAATATCCCACATCTCCTCCCCACAATGCACCAGAACACTTCCAGGGCAGAAGACGTCCAATACCCAACAGAGAAGAAAATCCATACGTGGACGCTTTTTGGAAATGGTGGCCCACTCTGTACAAGAATCTGAAGCATTTCCGTATGACAGGTGGTGAGCCTATGATGGACAAGAACACGTACAAGGTCTTCCAGTACATAATAGATCATCCGAAGCAGGATCTACATTTGAACGTGACCAGCAACATGTGTCCTGTAGACAAAAAAATTAAGGACAAATATTTTAACATGGCACAGGCGATATGTATGCAAGAGAAAGTAGAACACATGATGCAGTTTGTATCTGTTGACGCTTACGGTAAAAAAGCGGAGTACATACGCCATGGGTTGGACTTCAACTACATGATGGATAACGTGGAAGAATTTCTAGATCGCATACCTAAGCGTAATTCAATAACCTTCATATGCACCTACAACAACTTGAGTGTAACAAGCATGGACAAGCTGTTGGAGAAGATACTGGAACTGCGTAAAAAGTACTCTAAAACGTATCAGAGGGTATGGTTTGATGTGCCGCTGTTGAGACAACCTGCATGGCAACAGATAACACTGCTACCCGAGGCGTATCAGAGCATACATGAGGACAACATACATTACATGAAAAACAACTCCGGAGAGGAAAACGGGCTACACATATTCAAGGACTTCGAGATCCAAAAGATGGAACGGAATCTCGCATACTGGAAAGAAAACGCAGACGCAAGTACGCAACACAAAAAGAATTTTTACGCATTTTTTAACGAACACGATCGAAGACGACTTACAAGATTTCTAAATATCTTCCCAGAGATGGAAGAATTTTATGTGGAGTGTATGAACGCATGAGTATAATTTGTCATGGATGTAGTTTTACAAGATACAAATGGGCTTGTTGGCCAGACTTTGTGAAATGGTTTACAGATGCCGAGGTGCACAACAAAGGATTCAGTGCCAGTGGAAACGAGACTATTGCAAGGGGAGTAGTAAACAGTGTGATGAAACATAAAAACATAGACCATATGTACATCATGTGGTCGGGATCTGACAGGTACGAATTAATACGTGACAAGGAAGAGGATCTAGAGCATGATCTTGCAACATATTCGAGATTTGATCCAGACTTTAATTGGTGTGTATGGTTTGGCGGACACCCAGATATCAAAAAACATAAGGAATATCAAAAACACTTCTTGAATGAAAGACATAATTGGTACAGGACACTTGAAAGGATATTATACACACAGATGTTTTTGGAGAAACACAATATAAAATATACAATGATGGTATACAAAGCAGATGTATTACAGCACAAGAATTTATCAAATTCAGAGAACGCCTTGTATAAACAGATCGACTGGAAAAAATTTAAATTCTACAAAGACAAACAAGGAATGTGGGAATTTTCACATGAATTATATCCAGAAGAATTTGCAGAGCAAAGCGATCAACATCCTTTGCCACTAGCACACTATCATTGGGTGAAAGACATAATATTTGAAAGTGATATTGTTGCACCAGAACACGAATATAGGAAATTGAAAGAATGGAAGATCTTGAATTTAAAAGAAAAAAACTAGACACTAAATCGGCTAGTTTCTGTGGAGCCAAATGGTACAACGCGACCATATGGTTGGGCAGTGGCATGACCACGAGCTGTCACCATCCGCTACCACACAAGATTGACCTTGAAGAGATTAAGAAAAATCCAAGTGCAATCCATAACACAAAACAAAAAAAAGAACAGCGTAGACAGATGCAGTGTGGGGACAGACCTGCAGGCTGTGAATACTGTTGGAAAATAGAGGACATTGACAGAGATAATATAAGCGATAGAGTTTATAAATCCAAAATTTATACTGATAAAGAGTTGGATGATGCTTATAGATCAGATCACGAAAAAGATTTCAATTTGCGTACACTAGAAATAGCATTTGATCGAACTTGCCAGTTTGCCTGTACGTATTGCAATCCTGCCTTTAGTTCAACATGGGCAAACAACATTAAGCGACAAGGGCCATACACAGGCATGACCACAGATGGACGTAACCATTTTACCCATCCACACGATTCAGCTGAGCCCTACAAGAAAGACGAGACAAATCCGTACATAGAAGCATTTTACAAATGGTGGGAAACAGACTTGCACAAAAGTCTAGACGAATTAAGAATCACAGGCGGTGAACCAATGATGTCACCTGCTTTATGGAGATTACTAAACTGGATAGAGACACAAGGTGATAAAATGAAACCAGGCATGAGAATAGCAATAAATTCTAACCTTGGTGCCAAACCGCAAATTATTAATAGGTTTAAGGAAAAATTAAAAGATTTTGAACATTTTCATTTGTATACTAGTTGCGAAGCCGTAGGAGCCCAGGCAGAATATATAAGAGATGGTTTGAATTACAGTGAGTGGTTCAGCAACGTGCTTAACATGATGGCAGATAAAGTACCATCAGAAATACACAACATGGCCACCATTAATGCATTGTGTTTAGAGTCACTGCCTGAGTTTTTAGAAAAAATGGTTTGGTTCAAGACTGCCAGTGCAATATATGGACCAACAATTAATTACACGCTTAACATTCTAAGATTTCCCAGCTTCCAATCACCGCTTGTGCTACCCGATGACCTGAGAAATAAATTTAAAGGTGACTTGGTAAAGTTTTTAAATAACAATGCAAAGTTTTTAGAACAAATGGAAGTGAATCATACACAAAGGCTAATTGACTACCTTGATGTTGTAAAGACACCACACGCAGGTGCGGCCGAGCAGAGTAAATTACAAAAAGACTTTAAAGCATTTTACAGTCAGTACGACAAACGAAATGGAAAAGACTTTGAAAAAACTTTTCCAATTATAGGAGAA
>MDTB01224530.1_pt1 | contig 14474 bp, 14 predicted proteins | sample 811161 | NCBI WGS metagenome assembly MDTB01 (sample SAMN05326650, study PRJNA326480) | marine metagenome | isolation source: seawater | place: Mediterranean Sea | collected 2009
AAAAAAGATTGATAAAAGTGGGTATACGGATATAGAATATTCAGGTTGTTTTAAAGAGAAAATATGATTGAAGAAAATAAAGAAAAAGAATCTAAGCCAGAAACTCCTGAAGCTGAATCTGCTGAGGAAGTAAAACCTGAAGCTGAAAAAAGCTCAGAAACTCCTGAAGCTGAATCTGCTGAGGAAGTAAAACCTGAAGCTGAAAAAAGCTCAGAAACTCCTGAAGCTGAATCTACTGAGGAAGTAAAACCTGAAGCTGAAAAAAGCTCAGAAACTCCTGAAGCTGAATCTGCTGAGGAAGTAAAACCTAAAGCTGAACCTGTCGAAGAAATAAAAAAATCTTTTAATTACGATGAATTTAGACCAGGTGACAATATTACAGTAAATATTAAAATTATCGAAGGCGACAGACAAAGGACTCAATCTTTTCAAGGTGATGTAATTAAAGGAAGATTTATTAAAACTAAAGAACCTGATTTATCATCAACTTTTTTAATAAGAAGAATTGCCAGCGGTATTGGCGTTGAAAGGATTTTCCCTTTCCATTCCCCATCAATTGAATCTATAAAATTAAATAGAAAAGGTAAAGTAAGGCAAGCTAGGATCTATTATATGAGGGAGAGATCCGGTAAAAGAGCAAGGATTAAAGAAAGAAGGAATTAGCTTTATGCCTATACTTCCAATTTTAACTTTCCCCAACAGTACACTTAGAAAAAAAGCTAAAGTTGTTAATTCTATTGATAAAGAATTAAATGATTTAATTAAAAATATGACTGATACCTTAAAACATGCTCAAGGAGTTGGCTTGGCAGCCAATCAAGTTGGAGTGCTCAAAAGAGTTTGTGTTATTAAACACAGCCCTGAAGAAGACTACAAAGCCTATATAAATCCTGAAATAATCAAAAGGGCTGGTGTTAGATATGTTAATGAAGGTTGTTTGAGTTTCCCTGAATATAATGGAATTGTTAAAAGGTCTATAAATGTTACAGCAAGATATCTAGATGAATCTGGAGGCAAAATAAAAATTGATGCAAAAGAATTGCTTTCTCAAGCTCTTGAGCATGAAATTGACCATTTAAACGGAATACTTTTCATTGATCATCTAAAAGAACACGAAAAATTACACAACAATAAGCAAGAAAATAATTCGCATACCCATGATATAAATATATCTGTAAATATTGATAATAATGAAAATAAAGATAAATTTGATTCTAACTTATATACTAAGATCGGGTTAGATGATTTGAAGCTTGCCCTTGAAAGAGCAGATATTATAAAGGAAGTTGAAGGTTAATCATGATAAGTATAAGAACTTTAATATTCACTGCCTTAATTTTCATTGCATCAATCCTTATTTTATCTTTTAATACAATCTCTTTTAATTTTTTAGGTATAGATATTGATAGGGGTGATTCAGAGTCAATTTTGGGATTATCATTGGGTCTTGATCTTAAGGGCGGAACTCACCTTGTTTATGAAGCTGTACCAAATAAAGATAGGGAAATAACTAGTGAAGACATGGAGGGTGCAAGAAGGATACTAGAAAGAAGAGTTAATTCATTTGGTATATCAGAATCATCTGTACAAATTGTTGGGTCTGGTAGCGGGGTGAGCAAAAAGCTTTTAGTGCAGTTGCCTGGACTAAGTGACTTAAATATAAACTTTACAATTGCGGGCGGAATCAGTTCAGAAGATTTAAAAAACTCTCTTAATGAATATGGTTTTGGAGATATTAAAGTTACTGAACTTGAATCACTTGATGGAAGATTTTTACTTTCCGGTCCTAAATTAAAAAATGATGAAAATGGCGGCTTAGATAATTTATTGAGTAGCTTAGATAAAAAATATCCATACAGTTTTCTAATTGCATATAATAGCCAAACTGAAGAAGGTGAACAACTTGAAGTTCCTGACTTAAGCAAAGTAATTGAGTCAGCTAATAAAGTTGACCCTGATAATACAGTAGAAGATTTATCCCAAGGAATATATAGAATTACTGTTAATAATTTTCAGCCAATAATTCAAGAAAAAAATGATAGATTTCTTGACCAAGAAAAAGTGCAACAACTAATAGAACCATTTGATCAAATTGGTAGTGTTTTTCAAGCGTCAATTGCTGGAGGCATTTCATCTTGGAAAGTTTCTGGAGGGGTTGAGGAAGCAAAAAAATTAATTGGAGAAACCGCACAACTAGAATTTAAAGAAAGAGATTGTTTGCCTGTAGAAAATGAAAATAATGAAGATATTTGGCCACCAGACAATCTTTCAGTAGAGGAATGGATACAAGCAAGGTGTATAATTCCAAATTACTATGAAGATAAAGCCGTTGCATTATCTGGTGAAGATTTAGTTGATGCATTTCCGGATGTTCAGCCTGGCATAGCTAGGCCAGTTGTTACAGTTATTTTTGATGACGATGGTTCAGATGAATTTTATGATTTGACTAGTAGGGTTGCTAAAAATCAAGATTTATTAGCTATATTTTTAGATGGCGAGCAATTAATAGCACCAAGTGCTAGTTCAGGAATATCTGGCGGAAGAGCATATATTCAAGGGCCTACATTTGATCAGCAGAGCGTTAAAACAATTTCTATACAATTAAAATCTGGGGCATTACCAGTTGGATTGAATCTAATTCAAGAAAGAAATGTTGATGCATCACTTGGTTCTGATTCTTTAAGCAAAAGCCTATTCGCTGGTTCATTAGGATTAATACTTGTATTACTGTTTATGATTAGTTATTACAGGGTCCCAGGTTTAGTAGCTTCATTATCATTAATATTTTATTCAACCCTATTGCTTGCTGTATTTAAAATTGTACCTATAACGTTAACATTGTCAGGTGCTGCAGCTGTAATTTTATCAATTGGTGTCGCTGTAGATGCGAATATACTTATATCTGAGAGAACTAAAGAAGAGCTTAGGAGCGGAAGGAATATTTTCGCTTCGATAAGTGAAGGTTTCTCAAGGGCTTGGCCTTCAATAAGGGATAGCAACGTTTCTACAATTATTATTTGCATAGTTCTGTATTGGTTCGGAGATAGATTCACTACAAGTGTTATACAAGGATTTGCGCTGACTTTAGGTATAGGAGTTTTATTAAGCATGTTTACGGCATTTACAGTAAGTAGATTATTGATGAGATTAATTTCATCAACTCCAATAGGAGAGAAAGATAATTTATATGACCCATTAGGTTCAAGAAAAGTAGGAAATAATGATTAATATTGTCGCAAAAAGATTATGGTTTTTAGGTGCTTCGTCAATAATATTATTTATTGGAATTATATTTTTAGCTATACCCCCTCATTTGAACCTGGGTATAGATTTCCTTTCCGGGACTGGCGTAACTGTTCAATTTGATAAAAATATTGATTCTTCACAGATTGATAATCAATTCCAAAAAATTGGCCTTGATTCGCCCAATATCCAATCAATGGGGGGCAATACATTTTTTATAAGAACTGAGAAACTATCTGATTTTGATATAGAAAATAATGAATCTATGGTATCAAGGGATGATTTGGAAGAAACTATTGAAGAGGTTGACCCAAATGCAGAAATTATTGAAATTGAAAGCGTTGGAACAAAAGTTGCTGAAGGAACGATAAGAAATTCTGTTATCGCTGTTTCAGTTGCATCTTTATTTGTAATGCTTTATGTTCTTTATGCTTTTAGGAGGCTTGAAAAATCACATCGTTTTGCCTTTTCTGCAGTATTAACTTTAATTCATGATGTAATACTTGTTACAGGTATTTATGCAATGCTAGGTCATTTATTTGGATTACAAGTAAATTCTGTATTTATAGTGGCGCTATTAACTGTTATTGGATATAGCGTAAATGACACTATAGTGATATTCGATAGAATCAGAGAAAACCAAATTAAATTCCCTGATAATAATTATGCAGCAAATATAAATATATCAATCAATGAATCTATAATAAGGTCTTTAGGTACCAGCTTAACCACATTGCTAGTTCTTTTTTCAATGCTAATTTTAGGAGGGGCATCATTAAGGGAATTTATTGTGGTTCTAATATTAGGTGTAATAGTAGGAACATATAGTTCAATTTTTATTGCTTCTCAATTTTTAATAATTTGGGAAGATGGCATCAAAAAGAATTAGCCTGAATTTTTTCTTGAAACAATAAAAAAATACTATCGCTAAGCAATTTACCCTTTTCAGTTAAGTTTGTTGAATTTTTATCAGAATATATTAAATTATATTTGGTAAGATTATTTATTAACTCAGCAAATGTATCCTTAAAATTTAGACTAAAGTTATTTTTAAATTCTTTATGATCGATACCTTTTGACAACCTAAGGTTCAACATTATGTTTTCAATTAAAGTATCTTTTCTATTTAAAGTGTAATTTTCTTCAAATTCTAAAAATGAATTTTGAAAATTATTAATGTATTTTTTTAATGATCTTACGTTAGTTGTTCTTTTATTATCAATAAAAGAAGATGCTCCGGGCCCCAAACCCAAATAATTTTTTTTATTCCAATACCTTAAATTATGAATAGATTCCATTTTGGGTTTTGACCAATTTGAAATTTCATAATTAATGTATTTATTTTTTTTAAGGAAACTATTTAGTGTTGAGAACATATTTACTGTTATGTTTTCATCAATTTCCTTAATTTTATTAACCATTAAATCTTTATAAAATTTTGTTTTAGGTTCAAAGGTTAATTGATAAGCAGATAAATGAGGCAAAGAAAATTCAATAAATTTTTCTAAAGAGTTTTCCCAAGCGTGCAATTTTTGACCAGGCACACCATAAATTAGGTCCAAGTTAATATTGGTTATATTGCTTTTTTTTATTATTTCTAATGAAGTAATGAGTTCTTTGGAGTCATGGTTTCTGCCAAGAGTTTTTAAAACTGAATTATCAAAACTTTGCCCACCTATACTTATCCTATTAATACCTAAATCTTCATAAAATTTAATCTTATCCTTATCAATATCTTTTGGATTTACTTCAATTGATATTTCTATATTTTCTTTACTCAAATCAAAATTTTCATTTAAATTTTTGAATATTAATTTAAGATTATTGTTTGATATATAGGAAGGTGTCCCTCCCCCAAAAGATATGGAGACGACTTGATTATATTTAGTTTTTCTAATTTTTATTTCTTCTATAAGTGATTTTATAAAGTCCGGAATTAAGTTATCTACCTTAGAAAATTTATTAAAATCACAATAAGGACAAATTACATCACAGAAGGGTATATGAATGTATAAAGATATATCATTATGGTGTCCAAAGGTCGGATTTATTGTTTCCTTCTCCCTCATTTTGGTTCCTTTGTTCTTCATTCGCTTCATTATTAACTTTTTGATTTTCTGTTATCCATCTGTTCATTTTATCAAGAGATGGAGGTATCACATTAAATATTTCAACGTCCTCAGGAAATTTATGTGAACCAGAAGATATCAAAAACAATGCTGCTTCTCCATTTTTCAAATTATCAATTTCATCTTGTATTATTTTTGATCTGGTATTAATAACATCTGTGTAATTTTTTTCTGCCATTTCTTTAACATTTTCACTAACAAATCCCATCTGGGCTATTCTGGTCCAATCAATTAACTCTTTATAATTATTTTCTTCTTCAATTTTTCCAAATTCAGATCCTGATTTTATTCTCGATGAAATAGTATTTAAGCACCATTTATTATTTTCTTCTAAAAGTTTTGTTGCTATTTCAAAGTCTTGGTATATTCCTTCAACATAAATTTTGTTAATACTGCCAGCTGTTTTCTCTAGATTATCTAATTGTTCAGATATAGATTCCCAATATTCATTTAATAAAACTTCAAATTCGTTATTATCAGGGAAGTAGTTCTGTATGTTTTGAACAAGATATAGTTTTCTTTTAAGTTGAATATTATCAGCTTGTGGTTTGCTTATTTTTCCTAGTTCTTCTGACATTTATCTCCTTTTATACTGAAAACAGAAAGTTTACAACATCTCCCGATTTAATGATGTAGCCTTTCCCTTCTCCTTTTATAATTCCTTTATCTTTGGCTTCTTTTTCAGAAGCATAATTTAGTATTTCTTCAATATGCACTACTTCTGCTCTAACAAATCCTCTTGCGATATCACTATGTATTTTTCCTGCAGCTTCGACAGCAGAAGACCCCTTTTTTAATATCCAAGACCTACACTCTTTTTTCCCAGCAGTAAGAAAGCACAATGTTTTTGAAATATCTAATATTGATGAATAAAACATCTTTATGTTATTTTCTATTTCTAATTCATTCCTGAAATCTTCAATTTCTTTTTCGCTTAAACCAATTAATTCTTCTTCAAATTTAAGAGGTACTTGTAGTATCTTTGTGTCCTGACTTAATAGGGATTTTGCATTTTCTAAAATTGCTGGATCAATAGATTCTTCTTCATCCGAATTCAAAATTATTATAATTGGTGATTTTGACATCAAAAAAGTACCTTCAACAAGATCCCTTTCTTCATCAGTTATATTATCTGATCTAAAAGATTCTCCATTTTCAATTTTTGTAGAAAAATCTTTCAATTTTTTTATTTTCTTATCGATATTTTCTTTTTCTTGTCTATTTAATGATTTATCATAATCTGACAAATTGGTGACCCTTTTATCAATTATTTGAGAATCAATGAGTCTTGATTCGATAACAAATTGTTCAATATCGTTAATGAAATTAACTTCTCCATAAGGATGCGGAACAGATTCGTCTTTAAAAGATCTTATAACTAAAATTACTCCATCAAATTTTTGAATTTCTTGTAAGTATTTTTTTTCAAGAAAATCGCTGGAAGAATCAAAGTTAATTTTAGATTCAGGGTCAGTAATATTTATTTCCCCATAAACTTTTTTTTCAGCATCATACCATTTAGAAATTTTATCTAAGTTAATATCTGGAACTTTAACAGTACCTATTTTTAAATCTTTATTTTCATTTCTAGTTGAATTAGTTAATGAATTATAAAGAGATGTTTTACCGCTTTGAGGCAACCCCATAATTAGAAAATTCATTTAATTTTTTTTAATTGTTTATATAACATATCAATATAATATAAGCTTATTAAATATTTATGGAAATTAACTTAGTTTGTGGTACAAATTTTCATCTTATTGAAAATTTTATATCTGAAATCAAAAATAATAGCGAATTCGAATTTGAGAGAATTAACTCGGAATTCATTTTAAAAGATGAAATCTGGAATTATATTTCGACTTTTTCTATGTTTTCTGAAAAAAAATTCATTGTAATTGATTCATTATTATCTAAAATTGCCAGCGAGGAAAAAGAAGGTACCTGGGAGGGATTTTTTGGTAACGTAGAAACCAATGAATCTTCAAATATCATTTATATAATTGAAAAATCTGAAAATGAGAAAGATTTAAATTCTTTATTAAGAAAAAATATTTTTAAAGGTGTTAATTTTATTAAAAAAGAATTTAATCTTCCTACTGGCAGAGGATCGTTTGAAAAAATAAATAATTGGGTGACTACTAAAGAAAAAGAATATGGTTTAAATTTATCTAAAAATCAGAGGTCAATATTTATATATGACTCAAACAAAGATTATATTTTAATTGAAAGTGAATTATTAAAATTAGCTAACTTTTCTAAAGGTAATAAAATAGATGAAAGTGATTTCAATAAAATAGTATCAATTTCAAAAAATTATAAAATTTTTGATTTACTGGATGCATTTTTCTCTAATAACCAAAAAGACCTTTCTTTATCGATAAGTAATCTTTTTTATTCAGGCGTAACTGTTATTGAAATTACTAGTATGATTGCTTCTGAAATACATAAAATTTTATTATTAAAATATTTATTAAATGAAAATAAAAATAATTCAGAAATTTCAAAGATAACAGGGATATCGAGTACTTTTTATTTTAATAAACTACTTAATACATCAAAAAAAATACCTATGAAAAGATTAAAAAATATTCATAACTCATTATTAGAGTTTGATCTTAAATGCAAAACAATGAATTTTAAAAAAGAATTAGAATTAGAACTATTACTTTTATCGAATTAGTATGAAATTAACATTTTTAATATTAATATTATTTTTAATTTCTTGTTCTAGTGATGACATTGAAACTCTTGACGATCAGCAATTCGAAGACATAATAGAATCCAATGAATTAATAGATAGTACTGATAGTGTAATTCATTATGTAAGAGCGCATAGGTCGCTTGAAACAAAAAATCTAAGTTATGCTGAATCAAGATTTAAAAAGGTTGTAGAAATTGAACCTAATTTTGCTAGGGGATGGTTAGGTCTAGCTGAAGTTTCAATTTTAAAAAATAATTTTGATAGTGCATCAAAATATTTAGATGAAGCTCTTTTGCTAAAACCAGATTTATATGAGGCAGTTTATTTTAAAGGTGTATTAATGCATTTTCAGAATAGATGTGGAGATTTTATTAATTTATTTGAAAAAATAGATAAAACTCCCATTAATAGACTTAATTTATTATTAAGTAATTGTTATTTAGAGTTAAATAAAAATAATGAATCTAAAATATTCTTCGACTATTCTAATAAAGACATTGTAGAAGATTATGATTTGGTAGCTGAGCATTATTTTTTAAATGGTGACTATTTAGAAGCCAAAGAAATTATTTATAAAAATCCTTTAAGTTATAAAGATCCAAAATACTTATTATTGATTTCAAATATTTTTATTGCAGAAGGCAATATTGATGAAGCAAGAAAACAAGCATTGGAGGCAATTGAAATAAGTAAACAGCCGAAAATACCTCTTTACATTGAAGAAGGGCAAAAATTAATTGATGAAATTGATATTATTTTAAAAGATTGAGCTCTGAAATCATTTCATTTTCTGTCATATAACCTTCAAATTTGCCTTTTAAAATGCCAGTATTATCTAAAAAGAAAATCCATGGTTCTGTTGGGAGTCCCCAATTTAAAACTGGCTTTGTTACCTCTAATGAATCCAAATCCCTAAGAGTTTTACCTATAAAATTTTTATAGACCTCAACATGAATAAAATTATATTTATCATAATTGATTTTTACTTTTTTTAAATTATTTAAAATAGGTCCACAAGTACCAGATACACATAAAGCAGGCGTTGAAAATAAAATGATTGTTGGCTTTGAGTTCTTTATTGAATCTTCATAAGAAAGATTATAAAAATCTGGGTCAGGATTTGGGTCTGAAGTAATTTTATATAATTCACTTTTTTTATTTGTAAATAAAGTTTTTATATCTGGAGGCTTTTGACCAATTTCAGGAGTTGAAGATTTTTTATTAACATTAAAAATTGCTTTTGATTCATAATCATCAAAATAAATTATTAATTCATGGAACCCTGATTCTTCAAAGGATAAATTAGATTTATAGGCACCTTTTCCTTCAAACCATATTTGGTAAGTTGTATTTATATACTTTTCTTTATTTGAATCTATATTTTTAATTATTGTTTTTTTTAATTCACTTGTAATTTGATTTCCATCTTGATCTAAAATAGCAAAATTTAAGGTATTTTTACCTAAAGAATGATCAGATGATATTATAATAACTGAAAGATCACTATTTATTTTTTCTGGTCCAGAGGAACAAGATAAAAATATCATAACCAATAAAATTGTAAATATTTTCATCTTCATAATAACGTTAAAATTTTTTTAGGATTTTCAATTATCATTTTATTTACATCACTTTGTGATATTCCCATTGCAATCATTCTCATAATTATCATTTCTAATATATATGAATACCCATGCCCACCATATTTTTTTAGCCTGTGTTTAGAATAAATATCATGTCCTAATAAAATTTTTTTTGAGTACCCAGTTTCAATTAAATGCTTTATAAATTTTATTTTTTGATAATCATTTGGCATATAACTTTTATTATTTAGAGGATAATAAGATGATTCTATTCCTAACTGATCAAAGTTCATAAATACGTTTTCAGAAGCCAATTTATTTAATTTATCAATTGAATAAATAGTCCTTTCTATGTGACCTATGACAACCCTATTTATATTAGCATTTTCTTTTTTTAGAAATTCAATTATTTCAAATGGCGAATCTTCATTTCTTCCTGGATGAATTATTATGCTGGCCCCAGTTTTTTCTTGAGCAATTGCAGATGCTTTTAAACTTTTTTTCTCATTTTTAGTTAATGGAAAACTGCAACCTATCTCTCCAATCACCCCAGAAGAAATATTATTTTTTGGGCTAAAAAAATCATTAATTATTAATTTAGAAAGATTATCTTCATCACTTTTTTTAAAAAAATTAGGCAAGGAGTTATCAACATAAAAACCAGATCCAATTATTATATTTATGTTAGTTGCATTACTAAGTGACTTAATTAGATTTTGATGATTATTAAGCCTTATAGATCCCATTGATGTTAATTCAACTATACTCTTCCCATATTTTTTAAAATCATTTAGTTCTTCTAAAGCATCGTCATAACTATTAAGTAATAAATTATCTTTATTGCTATTCCAAAAATTTCTTATCCATCCAAGGTTATTTAGTTGAACTTTTTCAGACGCTTTTTCTAAATCTTTTTTTACAGGAGGGTCTTTATAAACAAGTCTAAAATCTATAAATAAATGTTCATGACAAATTGTTTTGCCTAACTGCAATGGATCTATGGGGCCATTAACAGTTAACACTGCACCTTGTAAATCACTACTTTTATATAGTGACATTATTCAGTTGAATTTATTATAGTTTCTTTATCACTTAGAAATTCATCTTTAAATTTAGTTCCTATCCCATAGCCTTTCATGGGGTATACATATCCATTTTCTATTTTTGGCATAGTTTCAATAATATCTCTGTACCATGTATTGTTAAAAGCTCGAACTGTTTCTTGGATCATAGCATTTGGAGCACTTAGACTTAAATGGATCCCATTTATAAGCGTTATAGGTCCTACGCAATCATGAGGAGCAACAGGTAAGTGGTTTGCTGCTGCCATTGCAGATATTTTATTTGCTTCTGAAATACCTCCTACCCAACATATATCGAACATACATATATCTACAGCTTTCTTTTCAAAAAGTTCTCTAAAACTCCATCTTAATGACATAGTTTCGCTTGCAGTGACTGGTATGTGAGTAAATTTCCTAAAATCAGCAAGTGCATCCAGATTATCCATTGGTATTGGATCTTCATACCATAATGGTTCTATAGGCTCCAATGCTTTTGCAATTCTTTTTGCAGAAGGCAAATTCCACATAGAATGAAGCTCAACCATTATATCCATTTTTCTTCCTACGGCATCTCTTATTTTCTGGAATGGCTCAACACCTTTATCTATATCTTTTGATGAAATAAACTCGCCATTAGTCTTTCCTGCAAATTGATCAAATGGCCAAATCTTCATAGCAGATACCCCTTCTTCAAGGAGGCTTTTTGCTAATTCGCCAGCATCAGACATAAAAGCCTGCTGGTCTTCATATTTCTGATCTGGCATATAATTAACTTCACCAGGAATATTTCTGTACGTTTCTGGCCTATTAACTCCATATGAATAGCCAGCACATGTATTATAAATTTTTATTTTTTCTCTAAATAGTCCACCTAATATTTGATATAAAGGTTGCTCAGTTAATTTTCCAACCAGATCATGCAGTGCCATATCTACAGCTGAAAGTGACCTTACTTCAGCTCCGCTTGGCCTAACGGTTATGCCTAGCTTACATATATCATCCCATCTTTTACTTAATTCCATTGGGCTCTTGCCAATTATAGATGGAGCAATTTCTTTTAAAATAAAAGTTTCAACCGTGTCAGGCCCCCATGATGTCTCACCTATGCCAAATTCACCTGATTCATCGTGCACAGCAACCCATAAAATTTTTGAATATTTAGAATTTCTTATAGTTTCAATTTTTGTAATTTTTGGCATAAATTGCTCCTTTTGCTTTCAATAAATTGGTATTTTATCATCCATTTAATCTAAGATATATATATTAATTAAGTAAAAGGATTTTTTTTGGAATTAATTTCTTCTGCATTTTTAGGATTTATTCAGGGTTTAACAGAATTTTTGCCTATAAGTAGTAGTGGACATGTAGAGCTTTTTTCAAATATTTTTGATTTAAGTAAGCCTAGTATAACTTTTGATATTGTTGTTCACTTTGCATCATTATTAGCAATTTTATTATTTTTTAAATTTAATTATTCTGAATCAATAGAAAATGATTATGAAATTAATGCTAATAAAAAAATAATTGCTTTATCTTTTATACCAATTGGTGTCATAGGTTTATTTTTTAGAGATTTTTTAAATAACGAATCTAGAGAACTTTCCGCAATAGGGGTTTCTTTTATATTTTCAGGAATAATAATTTGTTTACATTTCTTAAAGAAATTTAATTTAAGTTTTTTGAAAATAATAATAATTGCTTCATTGTTCCAATCTTTTGCTGCATTGCCGGGTATTTCAAGATCTGGAATGATAATAGGAATATCTGTTTTCTTGGGACTTAGCTTAAAAAGGTCAATCATCGTATCTTTTTTGATGAGTATACCTCTAATATTAATATCGAGTTTTTATGAAATAATCACTCTTTTCTTAAATGGAGTTTCTCAGTTGGATTTATTTTATTTGTTAACAGCATTCGCTCTATCTTTCTTTGCATCTTTCATAGGTATTAAAATAATGATTTTTTTATCTACTTTTATTCAATTAAGAATATTTGGGGTATATAATATTATTTTAGGACTTTTAATATTACTTTTTTCTATGTTTTAATTACCTATCTTTTACTGATCCGTCATAACCAATAGGTGTATCAAGAATTTTTGGAGACTCGTTAATTTTGCTTAAACTTTTTTCATTTAACTCAATCCCTAAACCTGGTTCTTCAGGTACAATCAGGTACCCTTTTTCAAGTTTTAAAGGTTTAATTAATAGCTCATTCTTTGGGTATTCAGATTCGCCAGTATATTCCTGCAATGCAAAATTGGGTATTGATGCATCAAGTTGAACGCAAGCAGCTGTAGATATTGGTGAAAGTGGGTTGTGAGGAATAACTTTGATATGCTTTGCTTCTGCCATAGCTGAAATTTTTTTGCACCCACTTATTCCTGCCGCTAAACATAAATCAGGCCTAATATAGTCAACAGCATTAAGTTCAAGTAAATTTTGAAAATCAAAAATCGAGGTAAATCTTTCTCCGGTAGCAATCGGTAACCTACACTGATCTTTTATTTGTTTCATCACTGAAGGCGAGTCAGGTAACATAGGATCTTCATAGAAAAATATATTAAATTTATCTAATTTTTTTGCCAAAGATATCGATTCGGATGGATTCATTTGTCTATGAATTTCAATGCAAATATCTACATTTTTACCTACCTCATCAACCACTGCTTCTATTCTGTCATGTGCATCGTTTATCCATTCAGATAAAGATTTGTATAAATGAAAATCTTCTGAATAGGGAGAAAATCTTATAGCAGTAAATCCTTCGCTAACTTTTCTTTTTGCATCTAGAGTTAGATCTTCAGTTGAATTCCCTGAAATATGAATATAACACCTAACTTTATCTCTTGTTTTCCCAGCAATTAATTCATATATTGGCAAATTTAATTTCTTTCCTTTAATATCCCACAATGCTATATCAATTGCAGAAAGTGCTCCTTGAATAACAGAACCCATAAAATGACTTGATCTATATAAAAATTGATAATGATGTTCAATTAAAAAAGGATCTTTCCCTATTAAATATTCACTCATGGTATCAACTGCTGATTTAGTTGGTCTTTGCCACCCATGTACACCACCTTCTCCTATGCCAATTGTCCCATCTTCACATAAAATTTTAATTATTAACCATTTATCCCAAAGAATTGTTTCAACTGACTCTATCTTTGTTCTTTTAAGCATCTATTAGGAGTTGGTAGGGGTCTTCAAGTAAATTCTTAATCCTTACTAAAAATTGAACAGCCATTGCTCCGTCAATAATCCTGTGATCATATGTAACAGCAAGCATCATTACTGGTCTAATTACAACTTCACCTTCTATGGCAATAGGTTTTTCCATAATTTTGTGCATTCCAAGTATACCTACTTGAGGCGGGTTTAAAAGTGGAGTTGACATCAAAGATCCAAAAACCCCACCATTTGTTATTGAAAAAGTTCCACCTTGTAATTCTTGTAAAGTAATTTTTTTATCTCTAGATTTAGTCGCAAGTTCTGCTATACCTTGCTCAATCTCAGCTGAAGATAAATTGTCAGCACCTCTCAATACTGGAACAACTAAACCTTCATCTGTAGCAACCGCAATACCAATATCGTAATATTTCTTTACAATTAATTCGTCTTGATGAAGTTCAGCATTAAGATGAGGAAAGCTTTGTAGTGAATTCACTGATGCTTTTACAAAGAAACTCATAAATCCAAGTTTAGTATTGTGTTTTTTTATAAATTGATCTTGATATTTTTTTCTAATC
>MDTB01059747.1_pt1 | contig 14473 bp, 10 predicted proteins | sample 811161 | NCBI WGS metagenome assembly MDTB01 (sample SAMN05326650, study PRJNA326480) | marine metagenome | isolation source: seawater | place: Mediterranean Sea | collected 2009
CTTAACGGGATCAGCGACTTGCCTGCCTTGCTGCTAAGAGCGGAGCGGTATATCGGTGGCCGCTATGCGACCCGCCATATCGGCCGTCTTTGGAAAGACAAGGAAAGCCTGCGACGCGACTCCCCCATAAGGCATGTCGATAGGGTGCTAATGCCCCTGCTGCTGGTAGCATCGGAAAAGGACCGCACGGTTGATGCCCGACAGTCCCGACGCATGGCAAAGGCGTTAGAGAAAAGTGACAAACAAGTCGAATTGCTTGAACTGGCCGATGGCGACCATTACTTGTCGCGGCAAAACAACCGGCAAATATTTGCTGAAGCGTTGTTAGAGTTTTTGCACGGTCATTTACATAAGGCGGACCAGCCCAGGACGGCCAGCACCAATAGCGCTGGCGGCTTCAACAGCCCTGGCGGCTAGGCCACCCCAACAGATCACCGCTGGTACGTTAGCGCCTGACCGAAAGGCCCCTCGAGCACTTGGCTGCCATCGTAGCGCTGGTGGCCATTGACCCAAGTACCCGCGATACGATTTTTAAAGGAATAACCAGCAAAGGGACTCCAGCCGCATTTGCTCAGTACTTCCTCTTCCCGACCCGACGGGTTGGGTTCGATCAGCGTGATATCAGCAAAATAGCCCTCCCGCAAAAACCCTCGTTCCGCAACCTGATACAAAATGGCCGGGGCATGGGAGGTCTTGCGCACGACTTGCTCAAGGGTAAGGCTGGCGTCTTCCACTCGTTCCATAAGCGACACCAACGCATGCTGAACTAATGGCAGTCCTGCTGGCGCGCCGCCGTATTTTCGGCCCTTCTCTTCCAGAGTATGAGGCGCATGGTCGGTAGCAATTACGTCGATGCGATCTTCGGCGACTGCCTTGAGCAAGGCGGCTCGATCTGCTGAGGTTTTGATCGCTGGGTTGCACTTGATGAACGCACCACGCTCGGCGTAGTCGTCGGCGCTAAAAAACAGATGGTGCACACAGGCCTCGGCGGTAATGCGTTTTTGCTCCAGCGGTCCAACCTCGAACAGCTCCATTTCCTTTGCTGTGGTCAGATGCAATACATGCAGCTTGGTGCCGTACTTTTTCGCCAACCCAACGGCTAACGAACTGGAGGCGTAGCAGGCATCGGCTGAGCGGATATTCGGATGCTCGCTGAAAGGAATGTCCTCGCCCCATGTGTTAGCGGCTTCGGCTTCGGCCTGCAAAATCATAGGGGTGTTTTCGCAGTGGGTGGCGACCAGTAAATCCGTGGCGGCAAAAATGCCTTCCAGGGTTGTTTGGTCATCTACCAGCATGTTGCCGGTGCTGGCGCCCATAAAAATTTTAACCCCACAGGTTAGGCTGTGGTCCACGCTTTTGACTGCCTCCAAGTTGTCGTTGGTCGCGCCCAGATAAAAGCCGTAATTTGCTGCTGAACAGCTGGCGGCGCGCGTGCGCTTGTCGATCAGCGCACTTTCGGAAATAGTCAACGGGTTGCAGTTTGGCATCTCCATATAGCTGGTGATGCCTCCGGCAACGGCTGCTGCAGATTCCGTGCGAATGTTGCCCTTATGCTCAAAGCCCGGCTCGCGGAAGTGCACCTGATCGTCGATCATCCCGGGTATCAGATAGGCACCGTTGGCGTCGAAGACCTTGGCGTCATCTGGGGCAGGTACGTTTATACCCTTAATGCGCTCCCCTTCAATCACCAGCTCACCCTCGGTAATGCTGCCTTCGTTGACGATGCGTGCGTTGACTATGCGTTGATTCATGATCGAATTCTTACCTCTGCTTCTATTTCCACCGGAACGCTAAAGGGCAGTTCCGCCATACCCACTGCGCTGCGCGAGTGCGCGCCAATCTCTGGGCCAAAGATTTGTAATACCGTATCAGAACAGCCGTTAATCACCGCTGGAATTTTGTTGAAGCTCGGCGCGGTATTTACCATGCCAAAAATTTTCAGCCATTTTTCTACGCGATCCAAATCACCAACATGGGCCTTGATGCTCGCGCATAGCCCCAGCGCGATGCCTGCGGCAATCTCATAGGCCTGCGCTTCGCTTACTACGGCGCCTACCTTACCCAAGGGCCCGCTCATTGCCCCGTTCAAGTCTGTAGGCACATGGCCGGATAAATACAGGTGATTGCCGTCCGCTCTAACCAAATCGAACGGTAATGTGTCGGTTTTCATAGGTTGGGGCAGCTGCAGCCCTAGCGCTTGTAGGCGTGCTTCGATACTCATCAAAAATGGCTCTTGCGGCGGAACCAGCACTATAGAAGGTTCCTACCGTGGAGTACTAGTGTCCGAAGCTTTGCATGTCGTCTACCGCCTGCCTGCGGCATAATGCAGCAATGGAAAACATCGCTGACAAGCTGCCTCGTTACGATCCGCAGCAACTAACAAAGCGCAGTGCGCCGCACCAAGCCGTGCTGGCGCGCCTGCAACAGCTGCTGCCGACGGACAACATCATTACTGATGCAGCCGGGCTGCGCCCCTATGAAACCGATGGCTTAACGGCCATCCGTGAGATGCCTTGGGTTGTCGTGCTGCCGGAAACCGAAGCGCAGGTGGCGCAAGTGCTGCAGTGCTGTGCTGAATTTCAGGTACCAGTGATACCCCGTGGGGCTGGCACTGGGCTGTCCGGGGGCGCCCGCCCACATCAGCAAGGCGTAGTGCTTGGTTTATCCAAGATGGCGGAGATCTTGCAGATCGATCCGCATAACCGGGTTGCCAAGGTGCAGCCCGGCGTCCGCAATTTGGCAATTACTCAGGCCGCCCAAGTTCATGGGCTTTACTACGCGCCGGATCCGTCGTCCCAGATAGCTTGCAGTATTGGTGGCAACGTAGCGGAAAATGCTGGCGGCGTGCACTGTCTGAAATATGGCCTAACCGTTAACAACGTGCTCGGCGTGCGGCTGGTTAACGCGGCTGGCGAAATTGTCGAGCTAGGCGGAGCACTGTACGACAACCCCGGCCCGGATTTGCTTGCCCTGCTGTGTGGCTCTGAGGGTATGTTAGGTGTGGTCACCGAGGTGACGGTGGCACTGCTGCCGGAGCCGGAGACCAAGGCCGTGTTGTTGGCAGGCTTTGCCGAGGTAGTCGATGCGGGCAATGCGGTAGCGGCCATTATTGGTGCTGGCATTATCCCAGCAGGCATGGAAATGATGGATAAAATGGCGGTGCAGGCTGCCGAAGCCTTTGCCAAGGCTGGGTATCCGCTGGATGCCGAAGCGATTCTGATTATTGAACTGGACGGCGCTGCAGCAGAGCTTGCGACTCTTACCGACGAGGTGAGCACGCTTTTGCGCCAGCATGGGGCCTATCGAATTGACGAGGCGCATGATGCCTCCACACAGGCGCGTTTGTGGAAGGGACGAAAGTCGGCCTTTCCAGCCGTGGGCCGACTGTCGCCCGACTATCTGTGTATGGATGGCACCATTCCGCGCAAGGCGCTGCCTAGCGTACTTGCTGAAATCGATACCATCTCCCAGCGTTTTGGGCTGGCGGTTGCCAATGTCTTTCACGCCGCCGATGGCAATTTGCATCCGCTGATTCTTTTTGATGCCAACGTGCCGGGTCAAACGGATAAGGCGATGGCCATGGGCGCAAAGGTGCTAGAGGCCTGTGTAGCCGCAGGTGGCACCGTTACTGGCGAGCACGGGGTTGGCGTAGAAAAGCTCGACACCATGTGTGTGCAGTTTACGAGCGCCGAACTGGAGCAGTTTTTTCGCCTCAAGGCCGCCATGGACCCACAAAATTTGTTGAATCCTGGCAAGGGTATTCCGACGCTGACACGCTGCGGCGAATTGGGTGGTATGCATGTGCACCATGGGCGCTTGCCCTTCCCGGAACTGGAACGCTTTTAGTGGCAGGTGACTGCAGCGCGCTGTTTATCGAACAGATTCAAGCCGCCAGTGCCGCCCAACAGCGGCTACTGATTAAAGGACATAACAGTAAGCGCCAATGGCTGCCTGCGGCGGCCGCCGACAGTTCGCTGTGCACTGCTGAGCACAGCGGGATCCTACAGTACGAACCAGCCGAGCTGGTGGTGACCGCAAGGGCAGGCACATCACTTGCCGAGATCGACGCGGCGTTGCGCGAACAACAACAAATGCTTGCCTGTGAGCCTCCCCGTTTTTTTGCATCTGATGTTGGCACTTTTGGTGCCACCCTTGGTGGCGCAGTGGCCTGTGGTTTTAGTGGTCCGGGCAGACCTTGGCTCGGGGCGCTACGCGATGCCATCTTGGGAGTGGAGCTGATTAACGGCCTTGGCGAATATCTTAAGTTCGGTGGGCAGGTTATGAAGAATGTCGCCGGCTACGATGTGTCACGGCTGCAGGCCGGGGCGTGGGGCGCTTTAGGTGTGATGTCTGTTATAAGCCTGCGAGTGCAGCCCTGTTTTGCTGCTCAAGTCACGGTTAGCGGCGAGCTTACCGCCGCTGCGGCACTGGACCTTTGTGCTCAGCTTGGCCAACGCAACCTGCCAATTACCGGTAGCTGCTGGCACGCTGGGGGGTTAGCGCTGCGCCTGCAGGGTAACGAAAGCGGCGTTGCGGCGGCCTGTGCCGCCTTGGCCGAGTTTGGTCTGATGCCGATGCCAGCAGACGACGAGTATTGGCAGCGGCTGCAGCATTATCAGCACGATTTTTTTCTACCCTCGATGCAAGCATCTACCGACACAAGGGCGCATGGCTCAAGGAGAAAGCTGTGGCGGGTCGTTACTCCCTTGGCCGCGCCGATGCCAGATTTTGGCGCACCGTCGGCGGCAGATGCGCTGGTTATGTGGGGCGGCGGGCTGCGCTGGTTTTATCAAGACGACGCGGCAGCAGTAATGGCCTATGCCAAGGCAGTTGGTGGCTGGTGCTGGGCTATTGGCGATGCCATGCCTATTGACCCGATGCAGGCCCAGATCATGCACCAGTTGGCTAACGCCTTTGACCCCAAGGGCGTCTTCGCCACCCCGCTCAGCTTTCCTGCAAACAAGGCTGCAACGCTGGCCATGGAAAGCCACTGATGCAAACCAAGTTCCCCGCGGATTTTATTGCCACAGATCGCGGTCGCCGCGCCAATGAAATTTTGCGCAGCTGTGTGCACTGCGGGTTTTGCAACGCAACCTGTCCCACCTATCAGCTTTCTGGCGACGAACTTGATGGCCCGCGCGGCCGCATTTATTTGATCAAAGAACTCTTTGAAGGCGCCGAGGACGCCCATCGGGTAACCCAGCATCTTGATCGCTGCCTGACCTGTAGAGCCTGCGAAACCACTTGTCCTTCAGGTGTTGCCTACGGCGAGTTAGCCGATATCGCGCGCATGCATATTGGCCCTCAGCGCACGGGTTATGCGGGCGTGTTGCGCAGTTTTTTGCAGTGGTTGGTGCCCTATGTGGGCCGGCTGCGGCTGCTGGCCCGGGTGGGTAAATACTTTAAGTTTCTTATGCCGGCGTCTTTGGCGGCCCAAGTACCTAATCAAATTACACAAGGCCTGCGAACCAATACGCAGGGCACGAAGCAGGTCTTGCTGCTGCAGGGCTGTGCCCAGCAGGTGACTACTGGTGGCGTGAACGAGTCGCTACAGGGCCTGCTTAAACAGCTGCAGATCGGTGTGATCACTGCCCCCAAGGAAGGTTGTTGTGGCTCCCTAGATCTACATCTTGGCGACGAAGATCAAGCATTGGCGGCGGTGCGCGGCAATGTCGATGCGCTGTATCCACTGCTCGATAGCGTCGAGGCGATTATTTCAACCGCCTCGGGCTGCGGCGTCACGGTAAAGGACTATGGCCGCTTACTTGTCGCAGACCCTGTCTACGCCGAGCGTGCTGCCGCAGTGGCAGCGGCAACGGTTGATGTCAGCGAATACATTAGCGGCCTGAGTAGCACGCTGACCGCCAAGTACCCGGGCAAGCGTATTGCTTGGCATCCGCCCTGCAGTTTGCAGCATGGCCAGCAACTCGACGGCTTGGTTGAAACTGTGCTGACTGCTGCTGGTTACGAATTGCTGCCTGTTGCTGATGCACATCTGTGTTGCGGCTCTGCCGGTACTTATTCAGTACTACAGCCCCAATGGTCTGGGCAACTGCGCGACAACAAGCTGCAATCATTGCAGGCATTGCAGCCGGATTTGATCGCCACCGCCAATGTGGGTTGTCAGACCCATCTTGCAGACGCCGCCAAGGTGCCTGTTCTGCACTGGATCGAATTGCTCGCATAACCTAGTCTTAGGCTGAATCACACCTAGGGAGAGGGGATGATGGAACAGGTGCAGGGTGCGTCTGCCCGCGACTACGGGTTTCTCATGTTTTTGACGTTGCTCAACGTTATGAACTTTGTCGACCGGCAATTGCTAGCAAGTTTTGCGAACTGGATCGTTCCCGATCTGGGTCTGAGTAATACCCAGTTTGGTTTGCTCACCGGTCTTATTTTTATTTTCTTTTACTCGGTGGCCGGGGTCTTCATGGGCGTGCTGGCCGATCGGGTTAACCGAACTCGCCTTATTGCTGCGGGGCTGGCGCTATGGAGTGCTCTTACTGCACTGTCCGGCATGGCCAAGGGTTTTGCCAGCTTGGCCATTCCGCGTCTGTTTATCGGTGTTGGCGAGTCCATTATGACGCCAACGGCCATGTCGCTGTTGGCGGACCGTTTTCCCTCAAGTCGTCTGGGCTTCGCCTCTGGGGTGTACTACATGGGCGTGCCTATTGGGGTTGCCGCGAGCCTATTTGTGGTGGCCTATCTAGAGCCACTGCTCGGCTGGCGCGGCTGCTTCTATGCTCTTGGCGCTGTTGGTTTGGTGCTTGCTGTTGTCATATTCTTCATGAAAGAGACTCCTCGCCGACACGAGTTAGAAGCACAGGCCAAGCAGGAGGAGGCTGTGCAGCGCCCATCGGTAAAAGAAATGCTGCAAACATTGCTGCAGGCCTTTAAAAACTCGCCTGCGCTGCTGATGACCGTACTTGGCGGTGTGGCCTTTCACTTTGTACTGGGTGCGGCGACCTTCGAGCAATTGTGGTTTGTTGAGGAGCGGGGCTTTGATCGCTCCGAGATAGCCGAGCTGAGTGGTTGGTTGGCCTTTAGTGGTGGCGTTCTGGGTAATCTGTTTGGCGGCGTCGGCGGCGATGTATTTTTGCGTAAAACCGGCATGGGGCGGCCCATGTTCCTGTTTTGGATCATGCTAATCCTGACGCCCATATCTCTTTATTACCGCGTGGTAGACGCCTCGTCGCTGTTTTTTATGTTCGGCATTTTTATGGGTTACTTTCAGCTTGGCTGCTTTTACGGCCCGACGTTTTCAACGGTACAGGAGCTGGTGCCGCCGCAAATTCGTGGCACCGTGGTGGCTTTTTATATTTTATCGCTGAACTTTTTTGGTCTCGGCTTAGGGGTAACCGGCGGCGGTATTGTTGTTGACTGGATGATCGCCGATGGGGTGGCGGAGCCCTATACGCTGACCTTGCTGGCGTTTGCAGCACTGTCACTGCTCGCCATTCCGCTGTTCTATTTTGCTGGCCGGCGCTTTGAGCGTGATCGCGAGGCGTTGTACGCGTCAATGGCCTAGGTCAAAACCAAGCCGTCTTGGGAGGAGTAAAGAGACGGCGAGGGATACAGAGATGGAGACGGGATAAAGAGAGGGGGAAAGTACAGTGTCAACTGACTCGATAGACTCGACAAAGGACGAAAGTGCACCGGGCAGCGCGGCTAAGGCGGATAGCGCAGCGGCAACTGGCCCGAACAATGATCAGGCCCGAGTAGACTACCTAATGCAGACCCCTTGGTACCGTTGGTACGCCTTGGGCATTTTGGTATTGGTGTATTGCTCAAGCCATGTGGACCGGCAAATTATGGGCATTCTGCTAGAGCCGATAAAGCTCGAGCTGGGCGCTACAGATACGCAAATGGGCTTTTTGATCGGCCTTACCTTTGCGATTTTTTATGCCACCTTGGGTATGCCCATCGCCATGCTGGCCGACCGCACCAACCGCCGTAACATCATCGCCATTGCTACGACTATCTGGTCGGGTATGACGGTGCTTTGCGCCTTTGTGGGTAGCTACGGGCAATTGGCAATGGCGCGCATCGGCGTCGGCATTGGTGAGGCGGGATCTAGTCCACCATCGCATTCCATGATTTCGGATTTGTTTCCCCAGCGGCAGCGCGCTACTGCCATGGGCATATTCGCCATGGGCATTAATATCGGCCTACTCATTGCCTATCTGGGTGGTGGCTGGATGAGCGAGCATTGGGGTTGGCGAGAGACATTTATTGTTGTTGGCCTACCCGGCATTCTCATCGCCTTGCTGGTGCGCTTCACCCTCATTGAGCCTCCTCGGGGTGCTTCAGAGGCAGCCAAACAAGATCGTACTGAGGCACCGGGCTTGGCGGAAGTATGGAAAACTATGTTGCGCACTCGGGCGACTCGGCATGTGGTTTTCGGATCGGCCCTCGCAGGTTTTGTAGGCTACGGTATGACACTGTGGCTGCCAGCCTTCTTTGTGCGCTCGCACGGCTTGAGCCAGAGCGAAACGGGTCTTACGCTGGCTCTTATGGCGGGAGTTGTGGGCGGTATTGGCACATTTACCGCAGGTCGCTTGGCCGATCATTTGGCGAAGCGCGACCCGCGCTGGCTGGCATGGATTGTAGCGGTGGGTAAGGGTGGTTTGGTGCCGTTTTTGGTTGGCTTTTTCTGGGTAGCCGAGCTGCAATCTGCACTGCTCTTGTACCTGATTCCGGCCTTTTTCGGTGGCTTCTATTTGGCCCCAACCTTCGCCATGGTGCAGCAGTTAGTGCCGGTACAAATGCGCTCGGTGGCTGCAGCCATTTGCTTATTTTTGCTCAACATCATTGGCATGGGTTTGGGTCCCCAAGGAGTAGGCATACTCAGTGATGTGTTTTCGGCAGAATATGGCAACGAATCGCTGCGCTATTCGCTTATGGTATTTAGCTTGGTCAACATCTGGTGTGCCGTGCACTACTTTTTGGCGGCCAAAACGCTGGTTCAGGACACTCAGCGGGCTACTGATTCACAGAGCGTCGCAGCCGGGTCGGTTTAGCGGCCCACTGATTCGATACTCACCACATTGAGCTGCACTTGGCCGGAACCTGCGGGCAGTCGCGTATCCAGTTGCTGAGCTTGGTTCGGCGGCAGTGAGGCTATGCGTTGATTGAAATTACGACCTCTGCCTTGACCGTCTACAACGCGAATCTGCACATTGACGCCGCGCAGGTTGCGCGGGGTTTTGTTCGCTGCCTGCACTAATACCCTGCCTTGGGCACTGACATTCCAGCCCAAGCCAACAAGGCTTTGTGGTCGACTCTGGCTGCGCAGTGAAATCAGCGAAGTAAGGGCTGTTTGTCCTGCTGCACCGGTATCGTTGGCGGCCTTGGCGTAAAGGGCTTCGGCCTGCTGCAAATTACCTTCTCGTTCCGCGATTGCCCCAAGGGCGCCGTAGGCCTGAGCCGTTTGCAGCAGGGCCAGGCTGCGATTTAACTGCTGCTTGGCTTCGCCCAAACGTCCGCGCTGTTCGTTGACGACACCGCTGCGCAGTCGGGTATAGAAAAAGTCAGGGTTCAAGGCGATGGCTCTGTCGAATGCTCGATCGGCTTTCGCTACATCGTTCTGCGCCAGCTCGATATCACCCAGCAGCGCAAAAAAGTGGCTCTCTTCTGGCTCACCTTTGATGGCTTGGTTGACCAATTTTCGTGCCGCTGTGAGTCGATTGTCAGCCATTGCCTGCCGAGCCTCGTCATAGGCGTCGTAGGCGGGTTGACTGCGCTCTAGCCGGGCCATTACTGCACGGTAGCGAGTCTGCCCGGAAACGCCGCCAACCGGCAGCGTGCTGGCATGGGCGCGGTTAGCGGCAAGGCGCTCTTGAGATGGAGGGTGGCTGGCGAATAAGCCGCGCAGAAAATCGCTCTTCTGGCCGTCTTTGAGTTCAACAAATGTCTGCTGAAGATCCACCGCACCTTGCGGGTCATAGCCAGCCCGGCTCATATAGTTCATGCCGAAAATATCCGACTGACGTTCCGCATCTCTACCATATTTGGCATTGAACAGTACTGCACTTGCGTTGGCGCCCATGGCGGCTACTTGGCCGTATTCCGAGTCAGCGGTAGCAATCCCTGCAACCAGCACGGCCGCCTGCAGCAGGGTGCCGCGCTGAATGGCTTGGGCGCTATGTTTCGCGGCTGCGTGGACAACTTCGTGGCCAAGCACTGCGGCAAGTTCGGCTTCACTGCCCAATTCAGTCAGCAGGCCTCGGTTGATGGCTATTTTACCACCGGGTAAGGCCCATGCGTTTGGTGTGGAGTTGTTGATGACATGGAATTCGTAGGGCAGTTGGCGGTCGCTGACCTTGGCAATTTTGTTGCCGACTTCTTGCACATAGGCCTGAACTTGCGGGTCGGCAACATAGTCGCCGCCTTGGGATTGTCGTGCCGGTACATATTGTTGCGCACCGGTTCTTAGCTCCCAATTTTCGGATACCAAACTGAGCTCGTTCTTGCCGGTGACTGGGTTCGTCGTGCAGCTGCTGACACAAGCGAGCAAAATCAGTGCCGGCAGCAAGATCCTGGCTCGCGCCGTCGCGGGGTGGCTGGCATGTGGTGTTCTTGCTTGGTGGTATTGGGGGTTACGCATGGGTATGGGTTCTCTCTGGCCGCAAGCTTCTTTAGCAGCTAGCAGCTAGCAGCTAGCAGCTAGCAGCTAGCCGCTAGCGCGGCTGAAGCGGTGGCGAATTTGTTGCGCCTCGGCGTTTTTGCCTTGGGCGGTGAAGACGTTGGCTAACTGCAACCACGCCGCACTGAACTTACTGCTGTCACTGCCTGCAAGGGCTATGGCTTTGCGGGCATGCTGAAATGCTGCGCGCATTTCACCCTGTGCAAGGTGTGCTCGACTGAGTCGAATCCATAGCAGCGCTTCTCTTGGTTCAATACGCACAGCACGTTCCAGCAGCATGATAGCGGTCTCCGGCTGCTGCGATGCCAGTGCTTTATTCGCCCGAGCCAGCAGGGTTTGTGCTGCGCTACTTTGTGGTGGCGTTATGGGCTTAGGGGCGGTCTTCGCTGTTTCTTTGACCACTGGGGGTTTGCTGGTTGTAGGCGGTGCTGTTCGACTGCTGTCATCAACAATCACCGGCCCTTGCTGGCTGGTGCTTGCGCAGCCGCTAATCAGTAAGGCTGCGAGCAGCAGTCCGAGGGGTTTAATACTGGAATACCCGTTTAACTGACATGTGACCATAGTGTTTCAAAGTCCGCAGGTGACCTATTTTACTGGCGGCGACTGAATCTGTCTGTCGCTGCAGCTATTGACCGAAAATGGCGCGCAGGCGGTCGCTAAAACTCTGCTTGATACCGCACCCGGTCTTTGCCTGCAGAGTATCCGGTTGGCGAATGGGCAGTACAACCACATCTGCGCACTTTGCGTTGGCCTGCAGGCCTGTGTCGTACTCGATTGCGACCGAGTTCACATTCAGTGGGGCGGGCAGAGAGTCTGGGCCAGCAGCCCGGGTTATCGCATTCCAGATTTGCATGGCGCCCGATGTGCCGGTTAGCCCGGTGGGTTTGTTGTCGTCCCGACCGACCCACACCACGCTGAGCTGACTGTTATCGAAGCCAGCGAACCAACTGTCTCGATTGTCGTTAGACGTGCCGGTTTTCCCGGCGACGCCATTTTGCGCAAAAGGAGAACTGCGTCCAGTGCCACGCCGCATAACCACTTGCAGGCCTTGGTTCAGGCTTTCCGCCGTGTCGATAGCAATGGTCTGGGTAACATCAAAGGGATGATGCGATAGCGCCCTGCCTTGCTCATCGAGCACGGCGATAACGCTCTTGGGTGTGGTGCGAAATCCGCCGCTGGCGAAATTGCCGTACAGCTCGGCAAGCTGCAGGGGCGACATGGGTTCAGCGCCGAGATAGAACGACGGATACGGGTTCTTCGGTTGGTAGCCCATCAGATCGGCAAAACGCGCCTGCACTTTGGTTAAACCAAGCCGATTACCAAGGTCCACCATCGCGAGGTTCAACGATAGCGCTAAGGCTTTGATAATGGGTAGCTCACCACGGGTCTTACCATCGTAGTTGCGCGGACTCCATGGCTCGCCGTTGGGTGGTGTCAGGGTCATGGCCTTGTCGTTGACCAGGCTCGACCATTCGTAGCCGTTTTCCAGCGCAGTTAGCACGATAAGGGGTTTGACCACGGAGCCGACTGGTCTGCGGGCATTGAGCGCTCGGTTAAAGCCGTCGACTCGCCCTTGGCGGCCGCCCACAAGGGCTAGCACTTCGCCGGTCTGGGTGTCGCTGACGACGACAGATGCTTGCAGGCTACCCGACTCCTGCTTGCGGGTTTGTTCGATGGAGGCCAGTGTGCGGCTCACAGCCTGCTGCGCGTTTTCCTGCAGGCGTGGTTTTAGGGTGGTGAAAATCCGCAGACCCTGAGTGCGTAGATCGCTGGCCGAGTAGCGCTCGCCTAGCTCGCTCCGCACCAAATCCATAAATGCCGGGTAGTAGGCGCCGCCACTGTTGGGGCTGTCGACCACGCCCAAGGGCTGGTCGACAGCGTCTTGGTGTACGGTTGAATCAATTAGGCCGTCGGTGAGGAACGTGTCCAAGATGCGGTTGCGGCGGCGCAGCGTGCGCTCAGGATGGCGAAATGGGCTGTAGTAAGAGGGTCCACGAATAATGCTAATAAGCGCTGCGATTTGGTGGGCGGCTAACTCGTTCAAAGGCTTATTGAAGTAATATTGCGCCCCCAACCCAAAGCCGTGAATGGCACGTGCGCCATTTTGACCGAGGAAAATTTCGTTGATATAGGCGGTAAGAATATCCTCCTTAGAAAAACGTAGCTCCAAGATAACCGCCATGGCCAGTTCTCTTAGCTTGCGTTCGATGGTGCGCTCGTTGCTTAAGAAATAGCTTTTGACCAGTTGCTGGGTCAGTGTGCTGCCGCCCTGCTGTGTCTGGCCACTGCGCAGGTTTACCAGCGCTGCGCGGGCGATACCGGTAATGCTGAAGCCTTGGTGGGCATCGAAGGCACGGTCTTCTACTGCCTTGAGTCCATCTGCAAGCAGCGCGGGTACCTGACTCGGCGATAAGATCAGCCGATCTTCACCATGGGACGGGAAAAAGCTGCCGATTATTGCCGGCTCCAGCCGCACCAGATCTAACGGGGCATTCTTGCCGGTTAGTTGCTGTACCGAATTACCTACAAACATAACGGTAATGCGCATGGCGGGGCGCGAAGCGTCCATAAAGGCGAAGTCTCGTAAGTGCACGACTACTCCACCAGCAATAGGCTGGTAGCTGCCGGGCATGGACAGGTTGTCACTGTTGCGGTAGCCCAAGCGTTGCAGCTCGGCCTGCAGTTCGCGATTGGTGAGTCTTTTACCTGCGTAGAGTTCCATAGGCTGGGCATATACCTGTGCGGGTACCGACCAGCGCCTGCCTTCGAAGGTTTTGCTGATGCTGCGGTCGAGGTAATACAAATATGCACCGCCGACTAAAATGCCGAGCAGTCCAAGCCATAGCACCAGTCGGATGGTGAGTGCGAAGAAACAGCGACGCAGGCGAGTTAGCCAGCTCGGATCTTGACCCTTGCCGTTAGAACCTGAATTTTTGCTCCCACGCTTGGGTGGTGGTGATTTGGCCATTCAGGGTCTATGGGTCTCTATTGGTCGTTGTTAAATCCGGTGCCTGTACAGACTCGCTAATTTGCACCGGCTACGTCAACGCCTTTTAAACCAACTGATGTTTTGCTGGGTTTTTCGCCTGAGCCGAATCAGTAATCTAATAGCATACAGCTGCATTCCCGTTGACCGTTGATCTACTAAACGCCTCCGACTGCCCGTTTGCAGTACCGTCCATACGCCTTTCTGCCAGCGTCGCGAGGCGCATAGGGCTGGGCAATACCCCAGCTAACCAGATTTCCCGCGCCCGATTTCACCAACGGCGAGGAAAGAGATATGCGCATCAACCCCCAGTTTAGGTTTGTTACACGCTTGGCACTGAGCGTCCTGCTTAGCCTTGTTTGCAAGGCAGGTTGGGCCAAAGATCTGTCCTATCGTTTTGTTGAGGTGAACTTTGTTGAAGGTGAACTCTTTCATGCAGATTCCACCCGAGTTGGCATTGCCGGTAGCGTGAACCTTGGTGATCTGCTTTTTATTTCCGGTGGCTATACAGCAGGCGATGTCGAACTTGGTCTCAGCATTCCCGACGTTGAGTTTTTCCATCTCGGCGGCGGCGTTCATGGGCCCATAACTTCTGCTATTGATTGGGTTATCGCTGTTGAATATGCCCTAGCGGAGCTGAGCAGGGATCGCTTTAGCGAAGACGTCGAGGGTTACATTGCCAATCTCGGTATTCGTGGCCTGCTGGGAGATTCCTTTGAGTACTCGTTAGCAGTTATTCAGTCCAACCCTAGCAGCCCGACAAACGGTTTCGAGGCCGGGGCGCGATATCACTTTGGCAAGTCACCAGTATCCTTGCGTATTGGTCTGGTGCATCACGACGA
>MDTB01192046.1_pt1 | contig 14473 bp, 8 predicted proteins | sample 811161 | NCBI WGS metagenome assembly MDTB01 (sample SAMN05326650, study PRJNA326480) | marine metagenome | isolation source: seawater | place: Mediterranean Sea | collected 2009
AAACATTTTTTTACCTTGTACTGCAATATAATCTTGATTATTTTGGGATAGTGTATCTACATTTAATTCTATGTAATCTGTTTGATTAGAACTATTAGTTGAACTCGGGTCATTAACCCTGCTCCCAAAACCTGCTCTAGCTGAATTAGCTTCTTCTAATCTTCCTTCATAACTTAATCCCTCATTATTATTTATAGGATACACATTGTAATCTTGATATTGATTAAGAGTCGTAGAGCCCCATCTAACTTCGTTTCCTTCTATATCTTTTGCAATTTCCCACGCATCTGCAGCTGCTCCTAAAGGCCTATATTGCAGCGCTATAGGAAACTGAACTTTCATTAATTCTGATTGTGATAAATTTTCAGAATAAGTTTCAGAAATCGCATCATTGTCCATAGAAATATCTACACAAACATATCCTGCACCCCTTGTTAAACCACCATCAGATTGAGATAGGCCAGGTACTGTAGCACTTCCAATAGCATTATAATTACTGTTTTGAAATTCATAATAAATACCGCCAATAGAAGTAGATATATTTTTAGTTTCAATATAATTACCCGTTGTAGGTAACGTGCTATTTAATACTAAATTAGTGCTTCCTCCAGGAGACCAGCTATTCATTGTTCTATCTAATATAGGTGCTACACTCGCGCCGGTATTTACTGCATTAGTAGCATCACTTGTCCAATAAACAGCTAATGAAGATCCACCAGCAGATAATAAAGATTCTTGAGCTATATTTGCGCCTCTTCCCCAGCCAGGATTAACAGCAGCTTCTCCAAAAATTATTTCTGTATTAAATGAATCAGTTAATTCCCCGGCATCTTTTACTTGTATTGTTACATTATTAATACCTGCAGGCGTACCTGTAATTGTTATTTCTCCAGTTACACTATCAATGCTAAAAGGATCCCCCGTAGGCTGTGAGGTAATACTATATTCTAAATCTTTTTTATTTACTGGTGTATTTTCACCAACCAAAGTTATAGTATTAGCGCTTCCATTTACTGAGTCAAATAAACTATTTCCAGAATTTAAAGTTGTTTGGCCAGCTGAAGTTGGTATACTAGCGGGCTTAGGACTTATTGTAGGAGCAACATTTGCTAAATTACCTGTAGAAGTTAATGTTGTTCCATCATTATCATAAGTAAATTCATATTGGTCAACAACACTAGAATTTGGCCCGTAATAAAATAATTTAGCTGTTTTAATAGTGTAATTATCATAAGTAGCTGGGTCATTTTTATCTAATGTTTGACCATTATTTGTACTCTTAGTCATAGTAAAATATGGACCATTATCTCCTTCTTGTATTATTTCATTATTCCCATTTCGTATATCTACAATTGTTAAATTTGACACTTGTTCTGGTTGCGCTCCAGTAATTATTGCAGCTGAATCTGCTGATTCAACACCAAATTGATCAGCTACAATTGTATCAATAGCCATACCTTCATTTAATGCAAAAGTATATTGATAAAAACCTGTTGCTAGACCCATATTACCGTTTAATATAGCATCATTTAATTGTGATATTAAACCTGTAGAAGAAGTTTCATAGTATATATTTAATAAAGATTCAATTGGTGTTGTTTCAAAAACACCTAATTGAAAAGTGTAGGAGCTTGCTGATGAGGCTAAACTTCCAATAGGATTACCAGATATTTGTGTAAATTTAGATACTAAAGGATTAGAAGAAGAATTGTATAATTCTGTAGCATCACTTGCAGTGGTTAAACCGAAAAGATTATTTACAGTACCTATTATATTTACATTATTATCTACACTTGTTAATGTAGATGTATTAGGATAAAATGGTGTATTATACCCCGGTGAAGCAGAATTTTCTGGGGTTACTCTTCCAAATAATTCTACACTACTTGACGATGCTTCAACATCCTCCGCTTCTTCACTAAATTCTTCTGAAGATGATCTAAACTGTTTTTGATCAGGCCCAACTGAACTTAAATCGCGTGGTATTTTATTTATATTATCACTAAACAACGAAATAAAACCATCTTCCCCAGCTGTATCATTAGTTGCAGTTATTCCATCTGGTGGGCCATTCAATATTCCTGCTGTATATACATTATAATATTCTTGCTGAGTTTGTTTTATAACAACTTTAAAAGAATACCAACCTAATGGATTATAATTTGCAGATCCAGTATTGCCATTATATAATCCAGGTGCTCCTGAGCTTAATGATTTGGAGCTAGTTATTTCCTGGTTAAATAACATTTTAATAGAATCTCCACTTAAAGCAGTAATAGGAATTTCTGTAGCATCAGTAGTTGTACGATAATTATGATATACGGTTGCTGCATCAAAAGCAAAATCATCTGATCCAACTGTTTTTATTTGTTGAATTTGATTACGAGATAATAGGACGGTAGAGGTTCTTCCATATCTATCTGATAAAACAACTCCAGCTTGATAGTTTCTATTTTGTTTTACAGTGCTATTAGGGTATTCTGTTATAGCAGTATTTCCTAGTGGTTTAAATAAATTTGGATTAGGAAGATCAAAAGCACTTTTTTGGGTAACTCCTACATTATAATCTAATGAAGCCGGAGGAGTATGCTTATCTTGAAAATTACCATATACAACTCTATTTGAAATAATTTCTTGTGACAATGCTCTTACTGGAACTTTATCAAAAACTCTCACTAACTCACTATCCGGTAAAGTTTTGTAAGGTTTAGTTGCTTGATAAGTATATTCTAAAGTACCTGTAGTGCCAAACGCAGATTGTTGTATTGTATCTAAAACTTGAACATTTGGATTACCATCTTCTTTATATATTATATCAATTTCTTTAATTTTAAAGTAAGTAAATAAATTATCTCCCGTAACTGCAGCATTTTGGTTATCTAAGGGTAAGGGAATTTGTAATTTAATTTCATTTACTTTGTTTTCCATGAAATTAACAACGGTGCTTATATACGCTTTTTCTTCATCACCGCTTAAAAAATATCCATCTTGCTTAGGAATAAAAGCAGCTTGCGTGAAAGGTGCAAAAGTCGAGTATTCATTATCATCAAATCTAAATCTATAACTAAATCTTACAAATCTATTTTCTAAATAGTCAGGATCGCCTGGGTATGTAGAATTATAAGGAGCTGTAGACCCTTGAAAATATGGATTTTGTGTAGTATCATTAGCTAAAGTAGGAGAAACCACATCATACATAGTTGTTTCATAACCTGTTAAGTATGGAGAAGAAGAACTAGAAGGAGCGGCTGTACTTAATTTGTATAAATTAATAGGCTGGAAAGGGGTATATTTAGCTACAGAAATTTGATCTTCATTAGTGTAATAATTAGTATTTTCTGCTGCTAATCTTACATTAATTTTTCGGGGTTGATTTCTATTATCTGTAAAAAATAATAAATCTTCAATTAAATTTATTCCAGTAATTAAATTAGTTGTAGAAAAATTTAACCAAGCTCCATTAACCAGACTTGATGCGGCTTTACTTATTACATTAAATGCATATATAAAATTATTAGCATTTGAACTATAACTCGTATTAGTTAAGTAAGTAGGATCTGTATAATCTGTTAAAAATATATATATAGTGTTATCATTGGTATTTGTAAATTGACCAATAATTTGCAAATTAGATACACTGGCTAAGTTATTAAAATCTGCTAATAGTTGATTTCCTAATACATTTTCTAATGCACCGACATCCGCACTTTCAGATTTACTTACTTGTATATTATTCCCTTCTCTATATTCCCCTTTAGGCAATAATCTTGCGTCAAGGTCAAGGTTCATTTTTGACTTTATAAAAGCATTTTTAACTTCAGCCATTTATTTAAGTTTTAATCCATTTAGATTTATTGCGCATTACTTGTACAATTTCATCTAATTTTACATTTGATAGTCTAATTTTTGCATTACGAAGTTTAGCACTTTTTTCATCTCGGTATCGTCTTACTATATATTCTGGTGTATTTTTTTTGCTAGCTAGTACAGCATGATTAACATAAGCATACACCGCATCTTCCGCAAGCTTAGGCACACGAGATTCAATATCATAAGCAAGACCATCACTAATATATTCAAATATTATAAGTTGATCTCTTAAATTGCTAGAAAAAGAAACTTTTCCTTCTCGGTAGTTCATTGTAAACCAACCATTTTTTTGTGTAGTTTCAGGATCTAAACCATATCGTTGCCCCCAAAAGCCTTCATACCCATATGAATAAAATGGACCGGGATATACTCCGGAATTTACTCCTGTAGCATCAATGCTACCAGTTATTAATCTGTCGTTGGCTTTAGCCCATCTTTCTTCTATAATTGATGATGACTCTAAATTATCTTCAAAATTATCTTGAATTGGTACTGACTGCCAGTCTTGTGGAAGTAAACTATAAGGATTTGACGTTAATGTTGTAGGATATATTATATGCTTAACGCCTATTTCGTCTACCCAAGACATTTTTACATAATTAACATAATCTTGAGGAAGTGGAATTGATAAATTATCAGGAATTGTAGCCTCTTGAGAATGTATACTTTGTAATGTATCGTAGCTAAATTCTTGCAAAGCTCTTTTTACATGGAATATTACATCTGTTCTCTTTACTTTTTCAATTAATTTGCCTGCGCCCACATACCCAACTAAAAAATTAGTAACTAAATCAGAAACTTTTACATAGGCATAACTACCATAATTTTCTTCTACAATATCTCCATATGCATCTTTATTTCCATAATAACCTCCTGTTAATATTTTTAGCTGGACTGCTATATAAGTTCCTGAACCAGGTGTTGCAGTTATTGTAATTACATTATCTAATACAGTATATGCGGAAGTATATTCTGTAAAAGTTCCAGGCGTACCTGTACTGCTTGTGTATAATTTAAAATTATTTAAAGCATAATCAACATTAGTAGGATCATAATTACCAAATATTAAATCAGTATTAAAAGTAGTTGTATATGTATTTGTAGTACCATCAGCTATAAAAGTTTGTGCTCCTGCATAATATTGCGCATTAGTTTCTTGTATTAATCCACCGTCGGGCCTTGCCATAGTTTATGATTTTTTATTTATTTCGTCCATTTGTACTTGTGTAGCTGCTGCTTGAACAATTTGAGGATCATTAATTATTATTCCAGAATAAACTAATATTCTAAGTATTACTTCTGTTTGTTCACTTATATCTAATTCAAAATCTTGAGAACCAGTATTAGTACCTGCATTAAAAGTTGCAGAATTATATACATATTGGCCTAAAGAACCTACTGTAAATCCCCATATAACATCTGCAGGTTTGCGTACATATTCAACCTGTATATCAGATTGTATTGTTGTAGGCCTAACAAATAAATAATTATTCTCAAATAAATAAGTTGGAAATGTTTTTGTGGCTTTTGTTAATTTAGACTTTTCAGAAGTATAAAAGTCATTTCTTTGAAGCCTTTGAACTAAAACTTCATTTTTATAAGTTACCTCACCTATGCGATATAAAGTAACAGATTTACCATACCCGTCTGTATTCGGTAATGTAAAGTATTTATCTGTAGTAACAGCACTAGAATTATATACTGCGTTTCCAAATGTTTTAAATACAGCTATTTTTTCATCAATATTTTCTACACGGTCAGAATAATTCATATCCGTTTGAGGAACTCGAACTTGTTGATTTAAATCTTCAAAATATTTTTCAAATATTTCTAATTGAACCTGTGTTGCAACATTATTAAATTCATCAGGAGTCATATAGCCCCTTTGCTCTTTGTTTAATATTGTCAACACTGTTTGATATACAGTGTTTACGTTTATAGCCATATTGATTTTTTATAATATAATAGCTGGCCGAATTAACGGCCTAGCTACTATATATATTACATGTTATCCTAATTTTTTTTGTAGTGTTTTATACAAATCAACGCCCTCATCTGTTTTAAAATAAGCGGCCATTGCAGAATAAGGATTTTCATCAAAAGGAACATTCATGATTTTTCGCCCTGTTTTGGCAATACTGAATGATCTTTGATCTTGTGACAATTTAATAATACCCATTTCTTCAGCATTAATTGCTACGTTTCTTAATTCAACGTTTTCATCATTTGCTAATTCTAAAAACAATTCTGGGTAGTCTTTAGCGTATCTTAAAACATCTCTCCTTATTTCTTTAGAACTCATTTTAGAAACTTGGGAACCTAAATCTACTCTTAAAATAGCTTCTGCTAAATTAATTTCTATATCTCTTGCGGCATTTAAAGCTTCTATGGTTACTTCCATTCGATCTAAATCATCCACCGCTTCAACTACAGCATCAAATTCCGTGTATTTAACATCTTTTAAGGGATGATAAATAGAAAGTAATTTTTGTAAGTTTTGTTTTTCTCTTGACACTGTTAATGTGCCATTCCTAAATATAATATGTCCTAAAGTTGCCTCTCCTTTCTGTTCATCTACAAATGGTGAAGTTTGATTAGTAGCGTACCGTAATTCTCTTTGTTGACTTGTTTTTTCATCAAACCATAATAATGGATATTTATAAGTATGCCGTGATGAAATTGTATATGTTAAAGGGCTATGTTCCCCTTTTAATAAATATGTTCGATCTTTAAATTCCCAATCATTTTTTTTAATTGGGGGTTGTGCTATAGGCTTAGCTACAGCTTTCTTTTTTGTTACTTTTTCCATGATATAATAAAATTAAATAGTTAAGTAGTAAAAACTACCCCCGCTAATACAACGAGGGTAATTAATACTGGGTAAATTATGAAGATGTAAATAATACAAAGTTATTAGCACCTTGTACACATAAACATCTTTCAGATAAGAAGTGTACTACCATCGAGTCAACATCTGTAGTGTATGCTCCACCTGCAGATCCTGTTAACCATGACTTCATACGTCTATCTTCAGTTTGTGAAGCTCTATATCTTACGTGCAAGAATGGACGTCTAATATTAGATCCAAGAATTTGATCGTATACAGTTGAAGTACCAGCTGGTATTAATACACCATCAATACTAGAGACTGCAACACCACCTCTTGTAGAAGCATCATTTAGATATTTCCAATCAGTTTTATAGAAATCATAAGAACCTCTTCTAAATCCGGAAAAACCAAGATTTAAAGCCATTTCTTCTGAGTTTTCAAATAAACCAAAAGCTGTACCACCTTGCATACCAGTTGAAATACTAGCAAGCATGTCGTCAATATCTAATGAAGTACCTCTATTTAAGAAAAGCATATTCTCTTCAATAGCTCCTTGAGTATCTAAGTTTTTAAGAATACTGTCAAATTCACCAAGACCAGCAGCAGCACTAAAGTTATTTAGTACATTACCTCTAGAATTAATAGCAGCGAACAACCCTTCTGTACCACCAATAATTGGTGCAAGAGCCGCAACTCCTGAACCAGCAGCTGCTTTTTCGCCTTCTACAACGGACATTTCTAAGTAATCTTCAAATCTTAATCTTGTTTCAGATTCAGCTTTTAAATACCATAAGTAACCGGAAGTACCATCTTCAGTAGCTACTTCAATCCAACCAATTTGTGCCATATCAGAACCATTGATCTCATATCTATCTTTGATAATGATTGGTCTATTATTAAATTGAGTTAGTATTGGAGTGATACTTGTAATGTCAGTGTCTCCTGTTCCTTTTCTGTATTCAGAACCGTAAACAAATATTTTAAGACCAGCTAATATATTACCAGCAGAACCTAAATTAGAAGATAAATTAGCTCCAGTATATGTAGCTACAGTAATAGTTGCAGTTGCATTACCACCTGCTACGCTACCTGTACTACCTGTTACTAAAGCTTTTACTTCTGCTCCTGTAGCAGGATTCATAACTACTAAAGTGTCGTTTACAGAAATGTTATTATCTACAAAATCAGGTCCTAAAGTTGCATTTAAAGTAAAAGTTAAATCTGTATTGTTTGCAGCTTTACTTACATCGTTATAAGCTACATGTAATCTATTTTGTTCTGACCAAATAACCTGATCAGAAGTCATAGGCATTTCTGCTCCTACCATACGTAAGAAACCAGAAAGAGTTCTATTTCCATATCGCTCTACTTCTTGTTCGTAGATCTCTGGAAGATATTGTTGTGCAAAATCAGAAAAAGTATCTGCAGTACCACTATCCGTAAATTGGATATAATTGGTAGACAAAACTTGCTGTTTGGCACTCGGTTTAATTGCCCCAAAACTGGGTGTAACATTTGCCATTTTTTTTAATTTTTAAATTTTTTAGTTTGAATTTTAAGTTTTGAAGAATCAAGGCCACTGATAGCTTTTACTTTTAAACCATTTACAAATACTTCACCTGAAGCAGTTGGTCTAGGAGTGGTAGACAGATTTTTTGTTTTAGCAATTTGATCTTTAATTGCATCTGTTTTACCTTGCTCATAAAAATGATTTGCAATAGTATCCGCATTTCGAGCAGCATAAACAGCTTTGTGATAAGCAGCCGCGTCTGCAATTTCACCGTTTTTATTTAGAAACGTTCCAACAAATTCAGTTAAATCTTTTTGTGCATTCGCTACCGATGCGGGATCTTTAATACCATACCTAAATTTTTTTTCACCAACTTTAAAATCAAAACCTTTGAAATCATCTGCGAAAAGATTATTAGTGCGGTCAATAAAAACATCCCTAACGGCTTGTTTATTTTGTTCTTCTTGTTTATATCGGTTAAAAAAGTCTAATGCTTTTTTTTGCTCACTAGTTTCTGAAGGCCTTAACTTAAGTTCTTCATAATATTTTTCTTTAGTTTGCTCTAAAAAGGTTTTAGCTTTTGCAACTTCTTCTTTATATGCTATCTGCTTTTTTCTTACATCCTTAGGCTCATCTATTTCTTTATCAAAACTAAAATCCTCTAATATAACATCAATGTCTTGGGCATCTAAATGTGGCTTAGTTTGTTTATAAAATTCTTTAATTAAAGAATCATTATCAACATTACTATAGTCAGCATTTAATCTAGCATAATCTTGTATATCCCCACCAGTTTCTTTCATAAACTTTATTAGTTTATCTATATTTTCTGGGAGTTCTTGTGTTTTATTTTCTTGTAATATTTCTTTTTGTTCCGATGCGGTAGAGGCAACTTCAGCGCTTGAATCCACTCGTGCCTCGTCAGCTTTATTGTTTTCATCTTCAATAAGTTCTAAAGGAGAATCGGTTTCTGTAACTTTTTCATTACCGCTATTTTCTTCAGTATTTTCTACTGTTTTGTCGGCGGGCCGTATTTCTTCAACCACTTCTTTGCTGTCTTGACTGTCTTCGGATTTTTTGACAGCAACATCGCTATCATTTGTCGCTTGTGTTGAAATGGCATTTTCTTCTTTTTTTGTTAAATCTACTTTAGTTACTTCTTTTTCCGTAACTAATTTTTTTGGGGTTTTCTTTTTTATTTTAAAAGAACCCTCTTGTTTTACTTCTGTTGACATAATTAAATAATATAAAATAAGTTAGTAATTATCTTGGCTCAAATTGCTCTAAACCAAATCCTTCCAAATTATCAAATCCCGCGGATTCAAAATTTTTGGGTAATAAATCATTTTTACGTTGATCTATTAATTCTGATTGCTGCGTACCTTGTATTCTAATACGCTCATCTTTACGATCTTCTATTTCTTTTTCTTTTTTTGATTCGTTTTCTCCTCTCGCTAAAGCTAATTGAACATTATATTCAAATTCTTGACTCATTAATTGCTTTTTAATTAAAGCTTCTCTTTCCATTCTTTGAATTTCAAAATCTGATTTAGCTTGCTCTAATTGTAATTTTGTATCAGCTAATGCTTGTTGTTTTTGAACTTCAGCTAAAGCAGCTGCTTCAGAAGCCTTAGCATTCGCTTGTGCTTGAGCCTGTATGTTAGCTTGTGATCTTTTTTGATCTGCTTCTATTTTTTCTTTTCGCTTAAGTTTTAATAATTGATTAGCAAGCTTTATATTATTTACTTCTCTTATATCGATTGCATCTTCTAAATCAATACCTCCTGCTTTTAATGATACTTGTATATTTTGTTCTAATTGAGATTGCTCTTCAGCATCTGGTTCTAATTCTAAAAATATACCAAAATCATGCATACATATATTTTCTATTTCTTCAAGAGTATTTACATTAAAAGTGCTAATACTATTAATTAGTGCTTCTTTTGTTAAGGGAAAGTGTAATGCATCATTTATTCTTAAACTAATATTTTCAGCATTCCTAATTGTCAAATACATTAAAGCCTTTAGCACATGCCGTGTGGCTGTATTAGAATTCGCCGCTGCAATTTTTTGCAAGCCAACCAAAGCGTTTTTATCAGGAGTACTTGCGTCTCTAGCTTCATTTAGTCCCGTTGTATCTCTTATCATTTGCAAATAATATTGATACGTTTGAATTAAAGATTGAATTTTTGCAAGCCCGCTGGACGATTGTAATTCTTGAATAGGTACTTTACCCCTATTTAATTCTCCGTCTTGTGTTAAAGATCTTCCTACAATACTTCCCGTTTGGAAATACATGTTTAAAGCTTCCGCTGGATTATAATTAGTTCCATTACCTAAATCTACCTCAGCTAAACCGTCCATATCTAAATAAACTCCATCAGGAACTACCCTAGATAGCACTTGTTGTAATTTTAAATGCGTTAATTGGATCATGTCCGCAAAGCTAGTAATACGACTAACTAAAGATTCAACCCTGCCTTTATAAATGCGAGGAGCGCAAATATTATAATTCATATTAACTTTAGTAACATCCCCGTAGGGTCGTGTCATATTTTCAGATAGTCCCCATCGTATTACACGACTCATACCTAAAACCTTAGCACCTGTATATAATACTTCAATACTCCTCGCTACTCTATCAAAGTTATCATTTTCTGGAGGATTAAAAGTATCATCTTTTTCAATAACTTTTTCTAATCCTTGATCAGTTTTTTTAATTTTAAAAACTTGATCTGTATATGTTTTATATTCAAAAAATAAAATAGGGATCAAATTATAATCATCTTGTCCACCATAATTTCTAACATAATTATTATAACCTCCCGGTCCTTTATATTTCTGTATTTCTTTTAATTCAGATTCCGTAAGTTCTGGAAATAATCTTTTAACTTCTGCTATAGTTAAATTTTTAACTTCTCCAACGTAATAAATATCATTAAAGTTTGGATCTTCTGTATAAGAATAAACCATTGATGCAGGGTCTACGTAATCAACTGTAACTCCTTCAGATAAATTAAAATTTGTTTTTGATGCACCAATACCTAAAACTGCTAAATCGTATGCTAATCTTCTTTTAATTTCATCGTATTTATTATATGCAAAAACATTATTTATAGTTTCCTCTTCAGCTATTTCAATAGCTTGCTTATAATTTAATTGTAAATATAAATCTAATTCTTCTCTACTAGCTGGTAATTGATCTGGCTGAGCTGTTGAAAAATAATTGTCACCTGTAGCGGCATTTAATTTTTCTATATATTCTTTATTAATAATATCTCTTAACGCTCTAAATGCAAATTCCGTTCTTTCTTTAGTAGCAAAAGGATCCGTAGCAAAAGATTTTATTTCGTAGCCTTTATCTGTCATACCATTTACTATAATATCAACAAACTTAGGAAGTATTGGCACAATTTTCCAATCTAAATTTAAATAAGACAAATCACCATTTATTGATAACTCATCTTTATATTTTTGTATAGGCTGTTCGCCTCTAGCATATAAACGTAATCTATGAAAATTTTGGAAGTTTTGCAAATATCTATCTCCACTATAGTCTTGATTAAACCATTCGTTTTCAATAGCTTGCGCTACTTGTAGCCCATATTCATAACTGTTCTTTACTGCCTCTGGTACTACCTGATCTGGAAAGGAACTGTTATAATTTGTATAAACCATTTACTTATATTAATTTTGAAGTTACACCTTCGTTATTATATTTTTTTAATCCTATATTCATGGGCTTAAAAACTTTTTTAGCCACAGGGGCATACTTATTTTTGTTACATGCCATAATAGCCAACCCCGAGCTAATTGAAGCATCGTGCTTTGTTCTACTATTTAAATTAAATTTTGACCAATCATTAAGTGTTCTAAGAAAAAGCATATTTCCATATGCATCATTATTAAACCCAATATTTTCATCTATATAAGACTCAATGGCTGCGGCATGAGCTTGTTTCATATCTTCACTTGAATTGGGCACCCCACCTATTTCTTTTTCTGTTATAGATAATTTTGATCTTAATTTATCTGGTCTATTCATTGAATAACCTCTATAACCTCTCCTTTTTAAATAATATAATAATCTAGGTTTGTTATTTTCTGCAAGTATAGGCATTCCATAAAAAACTAAAGCCATTAATACATCTTCAAAAAATATTTCAGTATTATCAGGTCTAGATATATACTCTAAAAAAAACATATTTATAGGAGCATCTTCCATACTAAATTTTGTTAACCCGTGTAACGCCCCTTTTGAACCTCTTCCGTCAACTGTTCCTGATATATCATAACTATCACATCCAAAAGCTCCTATATGTTCATTGCCTGGCCATTTTAATCCATTTTTTAAAATGCATCGGTTCTGCAAATGATTTGCTGGCACCCAAGATACAAAAAATCTTCCATTGTTATTAGGAACAAACATTACAGAAGTATCTTTAACACCATTAAGCCATTGAAAATTTCCTTGTGTAATTAAATTTTCATATTTAGTTTCTTCTAAATAATCAATTTGCTCGTATATTTTTGTTAAATTAAAAAGAGAGTCTTTTGTTTCATCTCTAAATGCGTGTTGTGTAGTTCTGGGAAATTGCCTATAAAATTCATTTAAAGCATCCTGATCTTTTTTAAGACCATCCACTTCATTTACCCAATGATCAATTACACCTATTTCTATTAATGTTTTGTCAATACTTTTAATAGGTTCTTCGGGGGTATCGAAGACAGGTAATCCATAAATATTAATGAATCCTTCGTAATTCCATTCCATAGGAATGAACAAAGAATATAGTCCTGAGCCAGTCTGTCCGTTACGGTTTCGCTGTTTGACATTTGAATTTTCATATATTTTTTTAAAATTATCTCCTCCTTTATCTAAAGAGTTTGAAGTGGATCCCATCATACATTTACCAACAATCCTACTACCTAGTCTTAAGGTAGTTTTAGTTACCCTCCAGTTATTAATAATATTATCTGGTCTTTCCCATTTGCCTGATTCATCATGAGCAAGTAACTTAAGCTTTTCTCCATCATAAGAATTATCTCCTGTATTTTTCCAGTCTATAGTGGTATCAAGCCCGTCAAGATCTTGTAATTGTTCGCCTGTTTCTATCTTGCGTCGAGTCAGTTTGGAGGCTGGGACTCTATAAGCAAGCTCTGTCTTGGGGCGGTCCATTCCGTCTTGCACGGGCTTGAAAAAGAAAGGGTAATTAACACTGATTGGGACAACTTTGTCGGTGAACATTTTTTTAGCGTCACCCCCTGATTTTGATAATATACCGAATCTTGAGTCAGATGAAACGGTTGCTTGGTTAACGAGCTCTGACGAGGCCATAAAGCTAAACCCAGACCGTCTGTTTTTAAGGTAGCAGATTCCATAACATCTTTTGTCGGCACAACATGCTTCCCAAAATAAGAAGAATAAACGGTTGGATTCACGAAACTCAGCAGCGCCAACGTCAATTTTAGTCCACTGTAAGTACATGTAATGAGCACCAGAAATATAAGTAGCTTTTCCATTATTATTAAAAACAAAACCCTCATCCCTTCTTTTAAATTCGTTATCTATATAATCGTACCATTGTTCTTTAAAATTTTCCGGGTATCCATTCCATTCAAATACTGTTTTTATTTTTTCTAATTGTTTTGGATAAGGTAACTTTTCCCAATATTGTTCAGATTTTTTGTTAGATCTTTTATAAGATGTTTCAATTAAAGGTAAAGCTATTTTTAAATTTTCAATTTCATATATTTCACCTATTTGTCCCGTTTTACTGATAACAATAATATCATGCTCTTTATTATAACCATACTCCCATTTTTTTGTTTTATTATATTTATTAACAATATTAGGTTTAATATGATTATCTAAAATTTTATATAAATCTTGATTATACATTATTTAGCTCTGCTTTCAGCAAATCCTCCAAACTTTGCTTTATTAGAATTTGTATCTTCAATAATATTTTTTTCTTGTTCTATTCTGGACAAAATTTCAAACGCATCAAAAATAGCTAGCTTTTTAGTAGCTGCTGCATTTTTTAATCTATCAGCTGCTAAATCTTCTGAAGCATCATTAACTATAATTTCTTCTTCTGCTACTTTAATTAATTCCTCAACTGCTTTATGCCCAGCTTGGATTATATTCAACTTGGTTTTTGTCAGACTCATATTTAATTACAATATCATTTGATTTCATACAATAAAGCCGCTGGTCATTTACAATAAACTCAAACTCACTGTTAGGTGTAAAGCCTATA
>MDTB01204528.1_pt1 | contig 14472 bp, 14 predicted proteins | sample 811161 | NCBI WGS metagenome assembly MDTB01 (sample SAMN05326650, study PRJNA326480) | marine metagenome | isolation source: seawater | place: Mediterranean Sea | collected 2009
AAACTGTTTTTTCCATTCAGGGGGAACATGTTTTTCATAAACATGTTCATCATGTAATTCTCTAATTAGAGCACTTAAAGAGTGAAACCTATTACTGTAAACACCCATTATCAATGGAATTGCAGGAAACATTAATGCTGTGACGGTATAATCTATATTCATACGAATCAGTTTGATTATCAATCTTGCCTTTGTTATTTACAAGTAAAATTTATGAACCAAATAAATTTATTTATAGAACTTACTAGATTGAAAAAACCGATCGGTTATATGTTGCTATTTTGGCCATGTGCCTGGGGTTTAACTCTAGCTTATGATTTTTCGAACAATCTAAAAATCTATTTTTTTTATCTAATTCTTTTTTTTCTTGGTTCTGTTTTAATGAGATCGGCAGGATGTATTATTAATGATATTTTCGATAGAAAATTTGATAAAAAAGTCTTAAGAACTAAAAATCGACCTATAGCCTCAGGAAAAATTTCTGTTCAACTAGGATTAATTTTTTCAGGAATTCTTTGTATATTAGCTTTTTTAGTTCTAATTAACTTTAATTATTTAACAATTTTTATCGCATTAGCCTCCATGCCTTTAGCTTTTACTTATCCTTTAATGAAAAGATATACTTATTGGCCGCAACTTTTTTTAGGTATAACTTTTAATTATGGTTTAATTCTAGGGTGGACTTCTGTTAATACTGAATTCTTGTTAGCTCCATTGATATTTTACTTTGGAGCCATATTTTGGACACTTGGGTACGACACTATATACGGGTTTCAAGATATCAAAGATGATGAAATTATAGGACTGAAATCAACCTCAATTAAATTTAAATCAAATCCATTTGTGTTTTTAAAAATATGTTTCTCAACCTTTTTTCTAACTTTATTAGCTATAGGCTTTCTAATGGATTTAAATAAATTCTATTTTTTATTTTTAATATTAATATTTTTTCAAATATTTAATTTTCAACTAAAAAAACTAAATATTCAAATTTCATCTAGTTGTTTGAGAATTTTTAAATCTAACAACTTCTTGGGCTTAATGGTGTTTACAAGTATAATTCTAGGAAAATATTAGATGACTAACATTGAGATTTTAAAAAGACTTTACAAAGATTATACGAAAAAATATTTAAAACAAATTTTACTCTCAGTTTTCTTTTCTATACTCTTGGCAGCTAGTACATCCTCAGTCGCTTATTTATTAGACCCTGCAATTAAAGAATTATTTATAAATCAAGACCAAAACTTAATATTTGTTATACCAGGTTTAATAGTCTTAGCTTTTTTTATTAAAGGTGGTTCATTATATTTTGCTAAAGTAACAATGATAAACGTGTCTGAAAATGTAAGAAAAGATATTCAAGTCGATATGTTCGCTTCAATAATAAAAGCAGATACAAAATTAATTGACAATAAACATTCTGGTAAATTTATTACTAATATAGTTAATGATGTAAATATGATCACTAACCTTGTAAGTACTGCAATTTTGAATCTTTTCAAAGATAGCTTAACTCTAATAGGATTATTATCAGTAATGTTTTATCAAAATTGGAAATTATCTTTAGTTGCAATTATTATGATACCCTTAGCAAGCATAGCTGCAAGAACATTAGGAAAAAGAATAAGCAAGGTTACAACTGAGGCGATGCAAAAAGCAGGAATTTTAAATACTTACTTAATGGAAATATTTAAAAATCATAAACTAATGAAAATTTTTCAGAAAGAAAACTATGAAAAGAATAGGGCAAATACATATATCAATAATCTAAAAGAAACATCTAGAAAAATAAATATAGTTTTTGTGAGAGCTTCACCTATTATGGAAGCACTGACAGGTATAATGATAGCTTGTTTAATCTATATATCTGCTAAACTTGTTTCAAATGACGAATTAGAAGTTAGTAATTTTTTCTCATTTCTTGCTGCTATGATGTTGGCTTATCAACCCGTTAGATCTTTAGCCACACTCAACATAGTAATACAACAGGGTTTATCAGGTGCAAAAAGAGTTTTACCAATTGTTGATGATGTTAATGAAATAAAAGATAATGACAAATCATCAGAGTTAGATGTTAGGGAAGGTAAAATTACATTTAACAATGTCTCATTTGACTATAACCAAGAAGAAAACAAAATTTTAAAATCAATAGATTTGGATATTCCTGGAAAAAAAATGACATCTTTAGTTGGTCATAGTGGTGCCGGAAAGTCGACTATTCTTAATTTAATCCCTAGATTCTACAATATTAATAATGGAGATATTAAAATTGATAATCAATCAATTTATAATTCAACTATAAGATCTTTAAGAAAAAATATATCTTTAGTTAGTCAAGATACCACTTTGTTTGATGATACAATTAGAAATAACATTGGTTATGCAAATTTGGATGCTAGTAACGAACAAATTAAAGCTGCGGCTGAATTTTCATTTGCAAATGAATTTATAGAAAAATTACCTAATAAATACGAAACTGTAATTGGAGAGAACGGCATTAAACTATCCGGTGGAGAAAAACAAAGATTATCTATAGCCCGTGCAATTTTAAAAAAAAGTCGAATAATATTACTGGATGAGGCAACTTCCTCACTTGATGCTGAGACTGAAAATAAGATTCAAAAAGCTATTAGTTTTTTAACTGAAGGAAAAACTACTGTAGTAATTGCACATAGATTATCAACAATATTAAATTCAGATAAAATTTATGTAGTTGATAGTGGGACAATAGTAGGTGAGGGAAAACATGAGGAATTATTGAATACTTCAACAATCTATAAAAATTTCTATGAAAAACAAATTAAAAGATTGTGATGTTGTTTCTTTATAGAATTTTAATAAATATAACTTTTTTTTTATCACCCTTAATTATTTTATACAGAATTTTACAAAAAAAAGAAGATCCAATAAGAGTAAAAGAAAAACTTTGTCTTTTTTCAAAAAATAGAAAAGAAGGCAAACTAATTTGGTTTCATGGAGCTAGTGTTGGTGAGCTTTTGAGTATAGTTCCTTTAATTGAAAAATACGAAAGTGATAGAAGAGTTTCTCAAATACTAATAACATCAAATACTTTAAGTTCCTCAAAGATTTTATCAAAAATAAATTCAAAAAAAATTATTCATCAATTTTTTCCTGTGGACACAAATTTTTTAAGTAAATATTTTCTCAAATACTGGAAACCCTCTTTAGCTTTATTTGTTGACTCTGAAATTTGGCCAAACATGATCTTAAACTTAGAAAATAAAAATATTCCTATCATCCTAATTAACGGCAGAATTACAAAAAAAACTTTTAGTCGATGGATGAATTTTTCCAAATTTTCTAATTATATTTTTAGTAAATTTAGATTATGTTTATCTTCAAGCAAGGAGTCAAAAAAGTATTTAAAGAAATTAGGTGCTAAAAAAATAAGATATATTGGAAATTTAAAATTTTCACAGTCAGAAAATGAAATAGATAGTATTCATTTAAAAACAAAAAAATTTATTTCAAAAAAAATTGTATGGTGTGCTTCAAGTACTCATAATAGTGAGGAAAAATTTTGTGGTCTTGTTCATCAAAAACTTAAAAATAAGTATAAGAATTTGCTTACAATAATAATTCCAAGACACATAAATAGGACAGAGGAGATTGAAAAACAACTAAAGGCTATTGACTTAAAAGTACATAAAGATTTTCCAAAAAAAAAAATTCCTAATGATATTGATATCTATCTTGTAAATTCTTATGGAAAAACAAAACCTTTTTTTTCAATTTGCAAGAATGTTTTTTTAGGTGGTTCAATCATAAATCATGGTGGGCAAAATCCACTCGAGGCCGCAAGATTTGGTTGCAATATCCTTCATGGTAAAAATGTTTACAATTTTAAAGAAATTTATAAATTTTTAAGAAATCAAAATATTACATTTGAAATTAATCAAACAAAAAATATGATAAAAACATTAGATAAGCTTTTTTCTTCAAAAAAGAATTCTAAGAAAGATATAAAAAATAAAATTAATTTTATGGGAAAAAAGATTTTAAAAGATACTTTTAAAGAAATTAATGTTTTTTTATAAAATGCAATTTAAAAAACCTAAATTCTGGAGCTCTAATAAACCAAATTTTTTAGCTATAATTTTACTACCTTTTACCTTGGTATTGATTCTAAATAACTTTATTCTAAATTTAAGAAAAAAAATTAAATCAACCCATATAAAATCAATTTGTGTTGGGAATATATATTTAGGTGGAACTGGCAAAACTCCATTGGTAATTAAATTATATGATATTTTAGATAAAGCTAATATTAGAGCTGTTACTGCAAAAAAAGATTATAAAAATCAGCTAGATGAACAGATCATTCTAAGAGAAAAAACTAAATTAATTTTATCCTCCTCAAGATTGCAAGCTTTAAAAAAAGCCATTCAAGATTCAAACGAGTTCATAATTTTTGATGATGGTCTTCAAGATAATAATATTGATTATGATATAAAGTTTGTATGTTTTAAAATCAAAAGCTGGATTGGTAATGGTTGCTTAATACCTGCAGGACCACTGAGAGAAAATATTATTAGTTTAAAAAAATATGATGCAGTTTTTCTGAATGGTAAAAAAGAATTTTCAGGTGGAATAGAAAAAACAATTTATAAAATTAATCCAAAAATTAAAATTTTTTATACTTACTATGAGCCTGTAAATTTAGAAAAACTTGATCTTAAAAAAGAATACATTATCTTCTCAGGTATAGGAGAACCGGATGATTTTAAGGAAATTTTAATAAGTAATAAATTTAAAGTTTCTAAAGAAATTATTTATCCTGATCATTTTCAATATTCACAAGATAATTTGGAATATATTTTAAAAGAAGCAAAAAAAACTAATGCAGAAATAATAACTACAGAAAAAGATTATAATAAGATTTCTGAAAATTATAAAAAATATATAAAATTTTTACAAATTGATTTGAAAATTTGTGATGAAAACAACTTAAAAAATTATTTAATAGCAAATAAATGAATAATTTAAAATACATGTTTCAGTTTATATTGATTATTTTATTTTTTGTAATTTTTAAAATAATTGGACTTAAATTTTCTAGATATGTTGCGAGTAAAATTTTTATAATTTTAGGGCCATCCTTTAGATCAAAAAAAATTATTGACGAGAATATTCTAAGAGCATTTCCAAATATTGATAATATTAAAAGAAAAAAAATTGTAACAAGTATGTGGTCTTATTATGGAAAAATTTTAGCAGAGTATGTTTATATAAAAAAATTCAATTCCTCAAATAAAAAACAATTTATTGAATTGGAGGGAAAAGAGATATTAAATAAAATTAGATTAAATCATAAACCAGTAATATTTATTTCAGGTCATTTTGATAACTTTGAATTAATGGCTATGGAAATAGAAAAGTCTGGGGTTGATTTGGCAGCTATTTACAGACCTTTAAATAACAGATTTATCAATCCATTTATGGAAAACATTAGAAAAAGATATATCTGTAAAAAACAAATAAAAAAAGGGATTTCAGGTACCAAAGAAATTTTAAGTTATTTCAAAAATGGTACCTCTATTGCATTAATGATAGATCAAAGAGTGTCAGAAGGTCAAAGAAGTAATTTTTTTGGAAAAGAAGCTTTAACAACGACTATACCTGCTCAATTTGTAAAAAAATTCAAATGTCAGATTGTACCAGTTTATATTGAAAGAGGAAAAAATGATAAATTCAAGTGTAAAATTTTTGAACCCATAGACTTTAAAGAAAATGAAAATCTAAGATCAATTACACTTCAATTAAATAAGATAATTGAAAATATGATTTTAAAAAATCCAGATCAATGGATTTGGACACATAATCGTTGGAAATAGTTTAAGATATTTTATCTCTTTTAATTGAAGCTTCAATATATGAAAAGTAAGGCTCTTGATCATCAACATTCCAATAATTTAGATTTTCTATTGGAATTTTTTTACCAGATAGTGCACAAATAACATGATCACCCTCTTCTAAAATTTGAAAATTATTTGGTAAATACTTTATTTTTGCTAATTTTTTAAACATTTTTAGTTTATATATTGTTATATGAAATTTGGAATAATTGGAAGTGGTGGAAGAGAGCATGCTATATGTTCAGCTTTAAAAAAATCTAAAAATATAAATAAAATCTATTGTTTTCCTGGAAACGCTGGAACTTTAGAAATCGCTGAAAATATACAGATAAGCTCTGAAAATTTTGAAGATTTAAAAGATTTTATTATAGAAAAAAAAATTGACTATATAGTGATAGGACCAGAGGTACCTTTGGTTAATGGACTTGTGGATTATTTAGAGGAATTAAACATCAAAGTTTTTGGACCAAATAAGATAGCTTCTCAACTCGAGGGTTCAAAAATATTTACTAAAGAATTATGTAAAAAATATAATATTCCGACTGCTAAATTTGGAATTTTTAAGAGCGTAAATGAGGCTGAAGTTTATTTAGATAATTCATCCTACCCAATAGTAATCAAGGCGGATGGGTTAGCGGCAGGTAAAGGCGTTTATATTTGTGAAAATAAGACAGAGTCTATCAAAGCAATAAAAGAAGTTTTTGCTGGAAAGTTTGGGAAAGCAGATAAATTATTGATAGAGGAATTTTTAGAAGGAGAAGAAATGAGTTTTTTTATAGTTTCAGATGGACAGAACTATAAAAAATTTGGGACTGCTCAAGACCACAAAAGAGTGTTCGAAGGTGATAAAGGACCAAATACAGGAGGCATGGGAGCTTATTCTCCATCTAGACTTGAAAATAAAAATTTAGATAAAAAAATAATTGATAAAATTATTGAACCAACCTTAAAAGGATTGAAAGAGTTAAAAACTGAATTTAAAGGTTTTTTATATGCAGGACTGATGATAATTGATAATGAACCATTTTTAATTGAATATAATGTAAGAATGGGAGACCCTGAGTGTCAAACTATATTGCCAAAACTTAAAAGTGATTTTGGAAAAATAATTGAAGCTAGCTGTGATAAAAAACTTGATGAAATTAATATTGATTGGTACGACAACAAAACTTTATGTGTTGTTCTTTGTTCAAAAGGCTATCCCGAAAAGTACAGAAGTAATATAGAAATAAATTTTAAAAACATTAAATTAGAAAAAAATGAATTTATTTTTCATGCTGGAACAAAATATGTCGATAATAAAATTTTATCAAATGGGGGGAGAGTTTTAAATTTTGTAATAAGATCTGATGATTTGAAACTAGCAAGAAAATCAGCAATCAAATTAATTAATAAAATAAATTGGGAAAATGGTTTTTTTAGGAAAGATATAGGGTACAAAGTAATCGATAAATGAGAATTATTTCTGGTAAATTTAAAGGAAAAAAAATTTTTCTCCCCAAAGATAAAAACACTAGACCCTTAAAGGACATGGTCAAAGAGTCAATTTTTAATGTTATTTCTCACTCAAATGAAATTGAGATAAAGATAAATAATTCTAATATTTTAGATTTATTTTCTGGATCAGGCTCCTTCGGACTAGAGGCAATTTCTAGAGGTGCTAAAAATGTGACTTTTATTGAAAATTATGAAGAGGCAGTAAATATATTAAAAAAAAATATTCAAGAACTAAATTCTCTAGAGCTATGTCAAGTTATTCATAAAAGTTGTTTTGATTATTTAGACAATATTGAAAGTAAAAAAAATATGTATGATATAGTTTTTTTAGATCCTCCTTTTAAAGAAAAAAATACAAGTTTATTAATTGAAAAAATAATCAAAAAAGGAATTTTAAAAAAAAAAAATTTAATTATTATGCATAGACATAAAGCAGAGAATATTAATTTCAATAGCGAGGTAAATATTTTAGATACAAGATTATATGGTATTTCCAAAATAATTTTTGCAAGACAATTATCTTTTTAAAATCTTTACTGTTTCCTTTTTAATTAATTCAACAGCTGGTTGATCGTATGGATTTATTTTTAAAGCTCTTCCTAATAAAATTGTTTCTAAAATAAAAAAAGTAAATAATTCACCCAATGTTTCTTCACTTCTTTTTTTTATTACAAAACTTCTGAAAGGAATCTTTCTTTTTTCAAAAACATTTTGAGTTGCTTTAAATTGAGCATACACTATTTCGTTCAAATTTTTGTTTTTTAAAAAAGAATAAAAGTTCAAATTATCTAAACCGTTAATTCTTTTAGTTGGATTATCATCATTGAAAAAAAAAGTAAAAAAATTATTTTTATTTCCATCTAAATAAAGTTGCATTACACTATGATTATCTTTTGGCATCGTTGAAATAATTGGTAAAATTCCTTTACCCTTTTTTCCCAAACTTTCAGCAACTAGTTGTTGATACCAATAGAATAAATCTGTTGAACTTTCATCGTAATTTAAAATAATTGAATTTGTCTTTCTTTTATTGTGAAAGTATAAAATTGACTCCACATTTATAATTAAATTTTTAATAAATTCTTTTTTGGAAATTAATCTATCCAACTGTTTAAACTTTTTCGGATCTAAACCCATAAGAGATGCTGGCAACATTCCTGTCTCTGATAAGACTGAGTATCTTCCTCCAATAAAATTATTATGTTCGATCACTTCCTCTTTCAGTTTTTCAGCAGTTTGTTTAATAAAGCTTTTTCTATTCTCAGTAATAAATATTGTATTTTTTTTAATTTTATCAGAATTAAAATTTGCAATAGTCTCGAGAGTATTTCCTGATTTTGATATGATAATATTAAAAGATGATCTTTTAGTTTTTTTATTTTTTTCTAGATTTATATTATTTATAAATACAAAATTTTTTTTTATTTTTTTTTTTAAAAATGAATAAATTGCTTTAGCACCAAGTGATGAACCACCCATACCATAAATCCTAAAATTAGAAAATTTTTTAAGTCTTTTTAATTGTTTAAAGCTATATGAATAATCATAATTTTTTTTTAAACTTTCTAAAACTGGCTCTAAACTATTAAGATAGTTTTTTTTTAGTTTATTCCAAAGATTTATTACTCTATATTTTTTTTTTACTTTTAGAAAATTTTTAAACTCAATGTTTTCGGTTAGCATTATTTTTTCTTAATTTGATCTAACACAAAATCTTCTGCAGAGTTATTACTATTCTTTTTAATTTTAGTTTTTTGAGAGTCGTCAACAATTTTTAATATATTTTCAATTTTTGTTTCATCCTCAATTTTTGTTAATTCGTCCTCATATAATTCATCTTCTGGGCTTGGGAGTTCCATAAAATTTGGTGGTAAAACTAAAGGGTTCTTTTTTTGGACTAAAAACTCGTCACTATTTTCATTTTTCTTTCCACTTAAGCCATCCTTAATTGACTGACAAGAAGTCAAAAAAAATAAAAAAATAATTAAAAACAGATTAATTTTTTTCATAATTTGAATTTTTAAAAAAAATTTCAACTATAATAAGGCAAAAAACACCCATTGAAACAAATATATCTGCAATATTAAATACAAACCAGTGGTAGCTCCCTATATGAAAGTCTATAAAATCAGGCACAGATGAATATCTAATTCTATCAATTAAATTTCCTAAAGCCCCACCAACTATCATAGAATAAAAATATGAGTATTGATCATGATCTTTTATTAAAAATAACAGAATTATTATTATAGCAATAATCACAAAGGTTATAGAATTGTAATAAAGATTATTGTCAAAACTTAACAATCCAAATGCTATGCCTTCATTCCAAATTAATTGAAAATTCAAAAAACTTGTTAGATAGATATAATCATTTTGAAATTTAAAAAAATTTATAATGTAATATTTTGAAATTTGATCAGCTAAAAAAATAAATAAAATAATTAAAAATTTTATTAAAAATTTTTTTTTTTTCATTTTCTAAGTTCACAATTTGGTCTTTGACATCCATCCTGACTTATTTTCCAACATATAGGACATTTTTTTCCTAGTGCTTTTGTAGTTAAAACTTTAATTTCTTTTTCTAACCCTTCTTTTATCTTAACAGAAGACGCGATGCAAAGTTCTGCAAAATCAACATCTTTAAAAAGTCTAAATAATTCCTTGCTCAACTCTATTTCCAGACAAGACTCTAAACTCGAGCCAATTTCTTTACTAGCTCTTTTTTCCTCAATACTTAAATTACAAGTATCTCTTACAAGAATTAGTTTTAACCATTTGTCATTTAATTTTGAATTTTCAAATTTTTTCGGGAAATTCAAAAATTTTTCAAGATGAATACTTTTTTTTGACTTTGATATTAGTTGATAAATCTCCTCTGTTGTAAATGATAAAATTGGAGCAAACCATTTTAGTAATGAGTTTAAAATAATATTCAGTAATAATAATGTAGATTTTCTTTTTTCAGAATCTTTTGGATCACAATATAATGTATCTTTTCTTATGTCAAAATAAAAGGCAGATAAATCTACAGTACAAAAATTTAATAACTCTTTATAAAGAATATGAAAGTTATAATTTTTAAAATTTTTTTCAAAATTTAAATTTAGTCTATAAATTTTATGGAGCATGAACTGCTCTAATTCTGGTAGTTTGTTTATATCGATTTCCTCTAGATCTTTTTCTTCAAAATTATCATTCAAATTTCCTAGTAAATATCTAAATGTATTTCTTATTTTCCTATAAGATTCTGAGTGTTGATCTAATATTGAATAGTCAATTCTTAAATCCTCTTCATAATTTGATGATGCTACCCAAATTCTAAGTATGTCTGCACCATACTTTTTTAAAATATCTTCAGGGGCAATTACATTACCCAAAGACTTAGACATTTTTAACCCTTTTCCATCAACAACAAAACCATGTGAAAGAATTGACTCAAAAGGAGCCCTACCTCTTGTTCCACAAGACTCTAATAAGGATGAATGAAACCAACCTCTATGTTGGTCTGACCCCTCTAAATACATTGATGCTGGCCATTTCAAATCTTTTCTTTTTTCAAGAACAAATGAGTGTGTAGAACCGCTATCAAACCACACTTCAACAATATCACTTAATTTTTCAAAATCTTCAGAGCTATATTTCTTCCCTAAAAATCTTTGAGGATCATCTGAAAACCAACAATCAGAACCTTCTTTTTCATAAATTTTTGCAATATTTTCAAACAATTCCTCATCCACTAAAATTTCCTTATTCTTTTTATTAACAAAAATTGGCAAAGGAACACCCCAAACTCTTTGTCTCGATACACACCAATCTGGTCGTGTTTCAATCATTGATTTCAATCTTTCCTTACCTTTGCTTGGATAAAAATTTGTTTCATCAATCGCTTTTAAAGCTTTATTTCGAAGTTTATGACTTTCCATAGAGATAAACCATTGAGGTGTTGCTCTGTGGACTAATGGCGCTTTAGATCTCCAAGAATGAGGATATGAATGTGTTAATTTTCCACTAGATAAAAGTTTTTTTTGTTCTTTTAGTTTTTCTATAACAATTGGATTGGCTTTAAAAATATGGGTACCTTCAAATAATAAAATATTTTTTGTATATTTGCCATCATCATCAACAGACTCTATGGCTTTCATTCCATGTTTTAAACATAAATTAAAATCATCAGGACCATGACTTGGTGCACAATGTACGATTCCTGTTCCTTGTTCTGTAGTTACAAACCTTGCTTCCCACATTGGGACATCATAATCATAGCCTAATTCTGAGAATGGATGATTGCATATAGTCCCCTCTAATTCTTTTCCTTTGATACTTTTAATAATTCTATAATTTTTTATATCACAATCTTTAATGGTTGAGTTTAATAATTTTTCTCCAATTAAAATTTTTTTGTCTTTAAAATCTCCTTCATCATTTAGTTGAATAATTAGATAATCTAAACTTTCATTATAGGCCAATGCTCTATTTGCAGGAATAGTCCATGGTGTTGTGGTCCAAATAATAATATTAGCTTCGTTAAGCTCTTTAATGCTAGTTTTTTTAACCTTAAAAGCAGTATAAATAGTATCTGAAGTATGATCTTGATATTCAACTTCAGCATCTGCTAGAGCAGTTTTTTCAACTGTTGACCATAGTACCGGTTTAAAACCTCTATATAAGCTCCCTTCTTTAAGAAATTTTCCAAGTTCTCTTACAATCTGAGCCTCAGCATCAAAACTCATTGTGGAATAATAGTTTTCCCAATCTCCTACAACTCCTAATCTTTTAAATTGTTCTTTGTGAACTTCAATCCACTTTTCTGCAAAGGACCTACATTCCTTTCTAAATTCAACAATTGGTACATCATTTTTGTTTTTTTTACTTTTTTTGTACTGTTCTTCAATTTTCCACTCAATTGGTAAACCATGGCAGTCCCAACCAGGAACATATACTGAGTCTTTTCCGTCCATTTGATGAAATTTTACAATTATATCTTTTAAGATTTTATTAAGGGCTGTACCCATATGAATATTTCCATTTGCATAAGGAGGGCCATCATGAAGAACAAATTTTTCTTTACCTCTTCTTGAGTCTCTTAACTCTTTGTAAAGGTTTATTTTACTCCACAATTTTAAGATTTCAGGCTCTCTAATTGGCAAATTTGCTTTCATTGAAAAAGCTGTTTTAGGGAGATTTAATTGGTCTTTGCTCATTGTGTTTTTTTTGCAATTAAAAGGTCTTTCATTATTTGTTTTTTTAACTGATCTGCATTTTTAAATTTCTTTTCTTTTCTAATAAATTTTAAAAACTCTACAGTTAAATACTTATTATATAGATTTCTAGAAAAATTAAATAAATGAACTTCTAATAATATTTTTTTTCCCTTGAATGTTGGTCGATAACCCAAATTTGCTATACCTTTTATGTATTTTGAGCTTTTATCTATTTTTGCTTTTATTGCATAAACTCCGGGGCACGCTAAAACTGAGTTTCTTATATCTATATTAGCAGTAGGAAATCCAATTTTTTTTCCTATTTGTTTTCCTTTTTGAACATTCCCTTGAATTGACCAATTTCTATTTAAGAGTTTGTTAGCTTCATTTAACTTACCCTTTTGTAAATAATTTCTTATAAGGGATGACGAGACAATTCTTTTTTTATTAAATAAAGGTTTAGGTTTAATTATTTTATAGTTATAAAGACTCTCATATCTTATTAATTGTCTTACATCTCCTTCTCTTTTATTGCCAAATCTAAAATTATTACTAACAAAAATAAATTTTGAATTTAATTTTTTTGCTAATATATTTTTAATAAAATCAATTGATTTGGTTTTAGAAAATTTTTTATTAAATTTTTTTATGATAATAAAATCAACACCTTGCTTATATAAAAGAATCATTTTTTGTCTTTGATTTGATATCTTGAAATTTTTGATTTTATGGTTAAAAAACATTTTTGGCATTGGCTCAAAAGTCAAAACTCCAAGTTTTAAAGAATATTTTTTTTTATATTTTTTAGCTAAAGTAAACAATTTTTGATGTCCTAAATGAAGTCCATCAAAGTTACCAATTAAAATAATTGATCTCTTGTGCTGAGATTTGATATTAAAATTATTATATAAATAGTTTGATTTTACCATTTTAAATCTGATTGTATAAAATTACATATTGTTTCATAAGATTTAGCTATTTTTTCTATTCCTTTATCTTTAATTTCATTTTTGTGAATACCGTTAGAAATTATTAATGAGTCAAAATTTAAAAGATTTGCTCCTTTAATATCAGTGTTTAAATTATCACCAATTGATAATATTTTCTTATCTTTGTTGTCTATTGATTGATTATAAACCTCGGGATAAGGTTTTCCAAAATAAATAACCTCTCCCCCCATCTTCTCAAAAACCATCGCAACCGATCCTGCACACAATTCTCTTGAATTACCTCTATCTACAATTAAATCAGGATTTGTACAGATCAATTTTTTTTCTATATTTTTTTCAAACAAATTTTTATAATAATTTAAATCTTCCTTATGCTCATCAAATAATCCTGTACACAAAATATATTGGCTATCTAGTATATTTTCTGACTTCATCTTCATAAATTCCTTAAATAAATCAAAATCTCTTGGCGGGCCAATGTGGAAGAAAAATTTATTTAATAAATTTTTTCTTAAATATTTTAAGGCTGCCTCGCCAGATGTAAAAACATGTTCTCTAATTTCTTTTTCCATACCTAATTTTGCTAAAAAAGTTTTTACCGAATTGTTAGGTCTAGGCGCATTTGTAAGAAGAACATAGTCTTTCTTTTTTTTCGTTATCTCTTTTAAAGTCTTTATTGCTTCATTATGAAGATAAATTCCATTATGTACCACTCCCCATAAATCAACATAAAACAACTGGTAGTTATCAACAATTGAGCTAAGTCCTTCTTTGTCTAAATTTTTAGTCATCAAAATAATCTATAACCCATAAAATCCCTAAATTCCTATCTTTTTTAACCAACTTATTTTGAAGTATATCTTGAAATAGTGCATCCAATCTCTATATGAGTTCAATATTATAAAGGAGAATTTATGAAATTTAGACCATTACATGATCGAG
>MDTB01174184.1_pt1 | contig 14471 bp, 8 predicted proteins | sample 811161 | NCBI WGS metagenome assembly MDTB01 (sample SAMN05326650, study PRJNA326480) | marine metagenome | isolation source: seawater | place: Mediterranean Sea | collected 2009
CTGGCCGGCGCGTGACATTTAGCGGATAGGTGTTGCCGACCCAACCGTCGCTCTCCTGACCGTTCACCAGCCCGCCTCGCTCACTGAGCGGCGTCTGCCCGACCGTGGTGGGGCTGAGCAGACAGTCGAAGCCCTCCATCGCCTCGGCCAAGGCAATCGATGAGTGCTGCGCTGCTTTGCGAGCATCCTCGATCGACTCAGGAGTGAGGAGGCCATCGGCCATGGTCAGGATCTCCTGCAGCCGACGTGTGACCCCGGCGAACGCTGCTCCGTCGATGACGTCTCGATACCCCGGCACCATGCCGCCGTAGAACAGCAACAAGAAGGCCGAGAACACTTCCGGCACAATGGGCGCCGCCTCCACCACCTCAACGCCAGCCGACCGAATTCGATCAACTGCCTCGGTCGTGACCGCCAAGACCTCGGCATCGAGCTCAGAACCCTCGATCGATGGGCACCACAGCACACACGCTGGTGGCCGCGGATCGTCGCAGGCAGATCGGAACGACTCGCCAGGGTGCGGAAGCGAGCGAAGATCGTTGGGGTCGGGCCCGACAACCACATCGAGGGCGAGCGCGACATCTCGGATGCGACGGGCCATCGGGCCAACCGTCGAGAGGTCCGCTGCGCCATGAGGGCCTGGTCCGTGCGGGATGCGCCCCTGGGAGGGCTTGAACCCCGACATGCCGCAGACCGACGACGGGATACGGATCGAGCCGCCACCATCGGACCCGGTGCCGAGCGGAACCAAGCCGCCGGCCACCGCGGCGGACGTGCCCCCCGACGACCCGCCCGGTGAACGGCTGAGATCCCACGGACTCTTCGTAGCTCCGAACACCGGGTTGTAGGTGTCGCCGATCCACCCCGACTCCGGCGTGTTTGTCTTCCCAATCACGACACAGCCCGCAGCGCGCAAGCGAGCGACCTCGGTGGCATCTCGATCAAGAACTGCCGAGTCCTCGAGGTGCTTGGCCCCGCGGGTCGTGCGGAAGCCAGCGGCGTCCTCGAGGTCTTTCACACCGATCGGGATCCCGGCGAGGGGACCGATGTCCTCCCCCGCTGCGAGCCGCTCATCGATTGCATCCGCTTGACGCTGCGCCGCTTCTGCATCGATCGCGACGAAGGCTTTCAGTTCGGCGTTTCCGGCGTCGATCCGGTCAAGAGCAGCGTCGGTCAACGAACGAGCAGAGCGTTCCCCGGTCCGAACCGAAGCAGCCAGCGCTTCGACGGTGGTCGATCGAAAATCCGGGACATCAGCCATGCCCGGACCCTAGGCAATTCGAGCCGATATCGCGCAACGCTCGACGGGTCACTGTGCCGGGTACCAGGAAGTACCGTCGGGGTGATGCCGCTGATCGTGTGCCCCACCTGTGACGAAGACGAGAACCTCGACGGTCGCGACGTCGACGGAACTATCGAGATCACGTGCGGGACTTGTGGAACGGTCTGGGCACGCGACCTCACCCCTCAGTGCGACACGTGCGGGCGCACCGACCTGCGAGACGCACTGCAGGCGATCCTCGACAAGAGCCGGGGTACGCAACTCTCCATCCAGGGCATGAAGGTCGTATGGCTCTGTCCCGATTGTGATGCCGAGAAACTGCGGCGCTGGCTCGACAGCAATGTGCCGCTGCCGCCCGACAATCTCCCGGTCAATCCTCGCTAGGCGAGCAACCTGGCGACAAGGCGCTCGAGCGCCACCACCCGTGAACCCTTGACAAGGACGGCGGTCGCTGTGTCGAGTGCGCCGAGTGCTGTCTTCGCTTCCTCGATGTCGGCCACGTGGAAGGCACTGCTGCCGTACTCGGGCGCATCGACCGCAATCACCGAGATACCGTGCTCTGCGGCGAGCGCCGCCATGCGCTCGTGGTCGGTGCGGCTCGACTCGCCGAGTTCGGCCATGACACCGAGCACTGCAACCTTGCGGCTGGCTGGCACGGCGGCGAGCGCCTCGATCGCACCCGCAACCGACAGCGGATTGGCGTTGTAGGTGTCGTCGATGATTCGGGCACCGGACGGCGCGTTCTTCATCGCCATCCGCATCGGTGACCGGTCGGGTTCTTCTAGGCCAGCGGCAAGATGCTCGAGCGAGACGCCCAGTGGCAACGCTGCCGCAGCCGCAGCGAGCGCGTTCGGGATGAGATGGTCGCCCTGCACTCCCAACCGGACGTTGACGTCGCCCCAGGGCGACACCAACCGGAATGATGGGATCAGATCCTCGGTGATGGTGATCGATTCGGCCCGCACCTCGCCGGTATCGCCGAAGGTGACCGCTGTGGCTTCCGTGCGGTCGGCCATCGATGCGACGTAAGGGTTGTCGGCGTTCAGCACGGCGAAGCCCTCGAGGGGGAGCGACTCCACGAGTTCACCCTTGCCGAGGGCGACGGCCTCCACGCTGCCGAACTCGCTGGTGTGAGCTTTCCCGACGGTCGTGACGATGCCGACCGTCGGCCGAGCAGTCCGACAGAGGATGGCGATGTGCCCCACACCCCGGGCACCCATTTCGAGCACGACAGCGCGACTGTCGTCGCGAGCGCCAAGAAGGGTCAAGGGAACCCCAATCTCGTTGTTGAACGAGCGAAGGTTGGCGTGCGTGGTCCGGGAACGACGAAGGACGGACGCGAGAAGATCTTTCGTCGTCGTCTTCCCTACCGATCCGGTGATCCCGATGACGGCAGCGTCACCGAGCCGGTCACGTGCAGCGGCGCCAAGCGCAGTGAGGGCCTCGTCGGTCGACGCCACTTCGATCACGGCGGCGTCGCCGGCATCGACCGGTCGAGCGGCGAAGGTCGCAGCCGCACCGGCGCCGATCGCAGTCGGTACGAAATCATGACCATCGCGTTCGGCAACGAGAGGAACAAAGAGCCACGAACCGGAGGATGGGTCGATCTCGCGGGAGTCCTGAGTGACGCAATCGACGGCGACATTGCCACCGACGAGGCGGCCACCGACAGCCGATGCGATCTCGGCGGTGGTCCAACGCATGACGGGAGTGTGGCACGACTACGGTCGACCCTGTGGCCGCCCCCGATTCCGACACGCCCGCTCGCATCCGACTCATCGTTCTCTTCGGTGGTCGTTCCGCAGAACACGACGTGTCATGCGTGTCCGCCCGACATATCCTCGCCGCCGTCGACCCCGGCCGCTACGAGGTCGAGCCGATCGGGATCACCCGCGACGGCCGGTGGGTCCATGCGGAACAGGCACGGACGGCGCTCGCGGGCAGCGACGACGCGATGCCTGATCGTCTCGAAGCGGTCGGCCCCGAGGTCCAGCCGTTACCAACGCTCGCTAGTTCCGCCCCCACCGTCGTTCTGCCCGTTCTGCACGGACCGATGGGCGAGGACGGCACGGTGCAAGGCCTGCTCGAGCTCGCCGGGGTGCCCTACGTCGGCGCTGGTGTCCTCGCCTCGGCGCTCTGCATGGACAAAGTCGCCTGCAAGGACCATCTCGCCAGCCACGGACTCCCGCAGTGCGCATACCGATGGATCACAGTCGACGACGAAATCATTCGCCACCCCGACGGCGACCGGGTGCAACTCCTCGCCGAGGTCGATGCCGCGATCGACGAGCTTGGTCTTCCGATGTTCGTGAAGCCCGCCAACATGGGGTCATCGATCGGCATCTCGAGGGCCACTACCGCCGACGAGGTCGCGACAGCGATCGAATTGGCTGCAACCTATGACCGTGAAGTCATCCTCGAAGAAGAGGTCGTCGGCCGTGAGATCGAGATCGCCGTGCTCGGAAACGAGGACCCCGAGACGAGTGTCGCCGGCGAGATCGTGCCAGGCGCCGACTTCTACGACTTCGCCGACAAGTACGACGATGGCGCCGATCTCCTCATCCCGGCACCCTTGACCGACGACGAGCTGGCGGAGCTACAGCGCCTTGCGATCGGCGCCTACCGCGCCTGCAAGGTTGAGGGAATGGCCCGCGTCGATTTCTTTTTCGAGGACGGATCCCGCAACACCGCTCACTCCCGAGGCTGGCTGATCAACGAGATCAACACCATGCCGGGGTTCACTCCGATCTCGATGTACCCCAAGATGTGGCAAGCCAGCAGTCTCGAGTATGCGTCGTTGATCGATCGCCTTGTCGGGCTGGCGCTCCAACGCCACGCCCGCCAACTGCGACACAATCGCACCGACCACTAGCGGACTAGCGCTCGGCTGCCGCGGGGCAGCGCGCTCGCGGCCACTACGCACCGTGAGCGGACTAACCTTTTTTGGCACGCAGTGCAAACCATGGATTCGTGGTCGTGCTCGCCATTCACGAAGAAACAAAAAAGCCGCTAAACGACGGTTATGCCCTGACAATAGTTGACGATGAGAAAGGAGGAGCTCGGGTCATCATGCGACGACGTCACACGAACAAAAAGCTGCGACTCGGCTTCTTCGCTGCGTCGGCGGTCGCGTTCGCACTCTCCTTAATTGCCGTAGCCCCGACTGTAAGCTTGGCGGCGACGGAGCCGGCGAATGACGACACGCTCTCGCTCAACGGCTCGGGGCGCTACGCCGATCAACTTGCGCATGTCGTGCTCGAATACGGCTCGGATGTTGACCACAACCCGTACGCACTACTCGTCGAGTTCGAGCCCGACGCCAGCCCCGCCGACGTCGACGACCTCCTCGAATTCGCCCACGCAGCGCTCGTCAGACGCTTCGGCGAGAGCGGCATCTACCTGCTCGAGACACGAGCCGACCTCGACAAAACCCAGGAAACGCTCGAAGCGCATCCTGCAGTCCGTCAGGTTGCGCTCGACACCACCGTCCAAGTCTCCACGAGCAACGATCCCGAGGCAGGCTCGCTTTGGGGACTCTTCGACACTCACGGCATCAACGCAACCGCCGCCTGGGATCTCGCTGACACTAGTGCTCCCGTTGTCGTCGCAGTGATCGACAGCGGCGTCGACACCGACCACCCCGACCTTGTCGACAACATCTGGACAAACCCTGGTGAGATCGCCGGAAACGGTATCGACGATGACAACAACGGCTTCGTCGATGACAACAACGGCTGGGACTTCGTAGAAAACGATGCCACCCCGAACGACGAGAACGGGCATGGCACCCATGTCGCCGGAACCATCGCTGCCGTTCGCGACAACGGCATCGGTGTGGCCGGGGTCGCCGACAACGCCCGCATCATGGCCCTGCGCTTTCTCAATGCAGACGGATCTGGCTACACCTCCGCCGCCCTTGCTGCGCTCGAGTACGCCATCGATAACGGCGCACCGATCTCCAACAACTCCTGGGGCGGAGGCGGCTTCAACACGGTGCTCTCGTCGCTCATCGCCTCGAACGCCGACACCCATCTCTTCGTAGCTGCCGCCGGAAACTCCGGACTCGATATCGATTCCTCCCCGCAATATCCGGCGGCGTACAACGCAACGAACATCCTGAGTGTGGCGGCCCACAATTCGTCCGGCTCGCTGGCAGGCTTCAGCAACTACGGAACGGCTGCCGTAGATATCTCAGCACCGGGCGTCTCGATTCGTTCGACCTGGCCAGGCTCCGGATACAACTCGATCAGCGGCACGTCGATGGCTGCCCCGCACGCCGCAGGGGTCGCTGCGCTGCTCTTGGGAGCGGCCCCTGAACTGTCACCATCGGAGATGATCGACATCGTGCTGCAGGCCAGTCGACCGGACGCGGCCTTCGAGTCGGTTCGCTCCGGGTCGGCACTCGACGCAGAAAAGGCGCTCCAACTCACCGGCGACGGTCCCACCGTGACACTCAGCGGCCAACCCGCAGAGACGACCGTGATGGTCGGCACTCAGCTGTCACTGACAGCGGCCGCTACCACTTCCGAAGGAACTGACCTTTCCTCAACGGTCACCTGGAGCAACCAGTTGGGAGCCCTCCTGGGCACCGGGCCGTCGCTGACCACGACCCTAGACGAGGCCGGATCGGTGCTAGTCATCGCCCAGGCCACCGACGCCAACAACCGCCTCGGCCGTTCCCAACTGGCACTCAACGTTCTCGATCCGACCGTCGAACTCACCCGTCCGAGCGACGACGTAACCGCCGTCTCCGGCGACTCGCTCGCCGTCGAATGGACCTGGAACGGATCGCCCGACTCGACTGCTGTGCTCGCGCTCGCGCCACTTACCAACGTCAACCAGGACGTGAGCAACGGCGCCATCAGCGATCACTCAACCACGGTCGTGCCGATCGACATCGATGACGACACGACGGTGGACGATCTCACCGTCAGTCTTCGGGCAGACCACACCTACCTTCGAGACCTGACCGTTCGCCTCATCTCGCCATCCGGCACCGAGGTCGTCCTCGTCGAGCACCGCGGGAGTTACGGCAACGATTTCGGCACTGGCACCGACGACTGCACGGGATCGCCAACCCAGTTCACCGATAACGCCGAACGCTCGATCTCGTCGGGCATTGCGCCCTTCAGCGGATCGTGGCGCCCCGAACAAGCACTTTCCGCATTCGACGGTGAATCCGCGCAGGGAACGTGGGAGCTCCACATTCGCGACGATGCCTCTGCCGACACCGGAACCGTCCACTGTGTCGGGCTCACGCTGCTTGACGAGGCGGGCGCGGCACCGCTCGTCACCGACGTTGCGCTCGTTGACGGAGCCGCCACGATCACCCACGATGCGCTCCTCGAAGCGGCGACAACATCCCTCAGCCGATTGGTGATGATAGGCGACGGCTTCACCACGGCCGCAGCGCCGGGAGAGATCGTCGTCACGGCGCCGCTTCTTCCCCCAGCGGCACCGATCGACATCGCCGCAGAAGCGGGCAATCAGTCCGTCACCGTCTCCTGGAGTCCTGCCTCGCCCGAGGCCAACCCTGCGACGTCGTTCACGGTAGCCACGGTCGGCGAAGGGCCGACCTGCACATGGACCACCGGGCCGTACGCCTGCGAGCTCAGTGGTCTCATCAACGGCACGCCCTACACGTTCACGGTCTCGGCGAGCAACGCAGCCGGAACCAGCAACGCCTCTGCCCTGTCGCCGGTAACTACACCGTTCGCCGTCTCCGTGGACGATCTCGCGCTCACCGACAACGGCGAACTCACGTGGACGACCTCCATCGACGGCGCCGAGATCACGGCCTACGAAGTCACGTACCAGCCGATCGTCTCAACCTCGGTAGACGACAACGACGGGCAGATCGTCGGTGGCTACTTCCCGGGAATCCACGCAACCCGTCACATCGCAAAGATCTCCGGATGTGGTGCGACCATCATCGCGCCTCAGTGGATCCTCACTGCTGCCCACTGCGCTCCGTCCCCTGGCGACGACGTCATCTACGGACTCGAGCACTGGTCCGACGCATACCAACTACCGGCCGAAGAGCAATCGGGTCACCTCACCGAGATCGACCTCGTTCATCTGCACCCTGCGTACAACTCCTGGACCGTCGAGAACGACATCGCCGTCGCTCGACTGGCGACGCCGGTCGATCTCGAAGCTGCGACCCCGATTGCCCTCCACGATCCGGCGACCGGCACCGGCCTTGCCGAGAATCAGGCCCTCACGGTCGCCGGCTGGGGAACGACCTCATCAGGTGGCGTGCCGAGTGCCCGCCTCAAGGCTGCGACCATCTTCGTCGACACTGGCTGCGGTCAGTACCCGACCAGCGAGATCATCGACAGTGCGATGTTCTGCGCAGCCGCACCGAACACCGACTCGTGCCAGGGCGATAGCGGTGGGCCGGTGGTGCTCGGCGACGACAACGGAACCTCCTCACTCGCAGGAGTCGTCAGCTGGGGCTACGGCTGCGCCCAGGCGGCATACCCCGGGGTGTACACCCGTGTGTCGAACTACACCGACTGGATCAAATCTCATACGGGTTCAGCGTGGAACTCGGTACGTATCGTCACGGACTCCATCACCCCTACGGTGACCTTGCCGGGGGTCGTGCCCGGCGTCTCGTACCTGATCGAAATCAGCGTCGAAACCTCGAGTGGCACTCGTGCCCTCTCGGGTGAACCGATCCAGGCCGCCGAACGGCCCAGCCCACCGCCGCCCCCCACCGCATTGAACGCCACCGTGGAGGGAACCGTCGCCACGGTTTCCTGGGCGCCACCAGAGGTCGACGGTGACGTCGCAATTGTCTCGTACACCGTCTCGACCAATCCCTCCACCACTGGTTGCACGACGGCGACAACGTCATGCACGCTCACCGGTCTCGCCGCCGCCACCAAGTACACCGTTTCGGTGCATGCGACCACGGCCGTTGGAGACGGGGAGGCCGCCCAGCTTTTGATCACCACTCCCCATAGCTTCACGGATGTCTCGACGGCTGGATGGCGGAACGAAGCGGTCTCCTGGATGCAGCAGTCCGGCATTACGAACGGGTGCAGTCCGACTGAGTTCTGTCCTGACGACGGGATGACGAGAGAGCAACAGATCACGTTTCTTTGGCGATACGCGGGTGAGCCCTCGTCGGGTCCAACGTCGCCGTTCGTCGACCTTCCTGCCAACCGCTACTTCACCGACGCAGTGACCTGGGCCTACAACACCGGTATCACTTCTGGAGTAAGCCCGACCCGATTCGGCACCGGACAAACCATCACTCGAGCGCAAGCGGTCACGTTTCTCTGGCGGTATGCCGGCCAACCTTCATCGAATGAGCCGAATCCCTTCGAAGATGTCGACCTGTCGCGCTACTTCGCCGAGGCAGTGCGCTGGGCATACGAGAACGGGGTGACGACCGGAACGGCGGCGACCACGTTCTCCCCTGATCAGCTGGTGACGCGAGTCCAGTTCGCCGCCTTCCTGTCCCGCCTTGACAGTCTCAGCTGAATACCGTCCATTGATCGACAGAAGGCTGATGCACAAACCGCCTAACGCAATCGACGAGTGATGATCCCGATTGCATCGCACGCCCTTCACCCCGTGGTGGCAATCCTCTTTTTTGATCGCTGACTCTGGTGGAAGAGTCAGAGGAACGGCTGTTGTTTCGTTGTAACCGGGCCACGCTTCGCAGGCTAAAAAACGCTCGTTGGGATGATTTTGTGCTTCACTCGTCTTGGCCTACTACTGTTTGGCTTGGTGATGCGGCCACCATCGATGCGATCAAATCGAACCAGAGGAAAACATGGATTCAACTATTGCGATTTTGAGCGAGGACCAATACGACCTCGTTTACAACGTCTTGTCGTTCGGCGTGGCAGTGATGCTCGGCGCCTTCGTCTATTTCCTGACGCAGATGAGCTCCGTCAACAAGGAATACCGTCCCGCTGTTGCTGCGTCGGCAGTTGTTGTCGGTATCGCCGGCTACCACTACCTTCGAATCTGGCAGGACTTCGGAGAAGGCACGATGAACGAGGGCTACCGCTATGCGGACTGGCTCATCACCGTGCCCCTTCTCATCGTCGAGCTACTCATCGTGCTCGGTGTCTCCTCCGATCAGCGTAAGAAGCTCATGACGACGCTTATTCCTGCATCCGTCCTCATGCTCGGACTCGGCTACCCGGGTGAAATTGCAGACTCCAACGGTACGAAGTGGACCTTCTGGATCCTTGCGATTATTCCTTTCCTGTACATCCTTTACACGTTGTACGGCCAGCTCCAGGCGGCTGCCGCTCGCGAGACTCCCGCCGTCTCCGCTGCGATCAAGAACGCCACCATGGTGCTGCTGATCACCTGGCTCGTGTACCCGATCGCCTACCTGTTCCCCATCTTCGATGACACCTCCGGTGGACTCGAGACGCTGCGTCAGGTCGGCTACACCGTTGCTGACATCACCTCCAAGGGCCTGTACGGCCTTATGGTCCTCGGGATCGCAAAGGCTCGAAGCGGGAGCAGCAGCCCCGTCTAATCGACCGTTCTTCTCGAACACCGACTTCGGGTCGGAGGTCGCTGGCCCAGCCAGCGGTCTCCGGCCCGAAGTCGTTTTTTGGTCACTAGAAGCCGTCAAAAACATTTTCCGACATTTGTGTCCACCAGCGGCATCATGGGCATCAGGACGACCACAACCAACGACTTGGAGGACACCTTGAAGACCAAAACCCGTACCATCTGCTCGACCATCGCAGCGGCGCTCGCCATCTCGATGCTTGCAAGCGCCTGCGGCGATAGCAGCACGGACCAGACCGTCGTCGAGTCCAGCTCAGATTCGAGCACTGCGGTCGATGACACGACGAGTAGCGCCGGCCAGGCCGAAGAGACCGCATCGACAAGCGATTCCGACAACGCCGACCAGACCAGCGATAGTGGATCTCAGGCGACATCGGAGACCGAGGAGCAAGCGTCGAGCAGCGATGACGTCGACGCATCTCAGAGCGACTCTGCAGACAACGACTATGAGGCCGAAGAGGACATGGCCGAAGAGGACATGGCCGAAGAGGACATGGCCGAAGAGGACATGGCCGAAGAGGACATGGCCGAAGAGGACGACGAGGCCGCCAGTCAGCCGGAGGCGGCGGGCGAAGACTGCGATGAGGTCAAGGACCGCAACGAGTTGCGTCTCGACATTGAGGGCCCTGCAGCCGTGATCACCAACGATGTTGCCCGGCCCGGCGACGAGTGCGACTTCCACATGCTCTACATCGATGGCATGTCGCGGGGCGTTAACTCGAACGGGATCGTGCAGCTCTCAATCACCTGCGACAACCCCGACGACGTTGAAGTCGCCCTGTCCGGCCCTGGCGGTTTCGACTACCGACACGGCGCAGACAACGGCAGGCGCTATGAGTGTGGTGACACCTGGACCAAGAGCGTCAACTACCAGAGCGACCTCGTCTTCTTCACGGTGTACATCCGCCCCCTGCGAGAGTCCGGCGCTTCGTCCTACCAGGTCGTCGCACTACCCACTCCGACCTGATCCTTCTCGACCCCCGTCGTTTTCGATCGACTCGTTTGCTCGGCGACTCTGCCGACCGGGCCGATGTCGTGTCGCTACACCGGCTCGAGTGCAGCTCGGAGAAAGCGGATGAGTTCCTGGCGGCGGGCGACCGCACCACGGAGGGAGTCGGAGATCCCCATCGCCCGCTGAACTTCCAGCTCGGTCGCCACCCCGACCACGGTCGAGTAGAGCGACAGCAGAAGCATCTCGGGGTCGCTGGCCCGCATCCTTCCGGCGTCCATCTCACGCTGGAGAAAGTCACGGGCCCGATCAAAGATCGGGGCGGTGTGGGCGCTGAGCCGGTCGATCGACAGTGACCCCGGCCGGGTGACTTCCCGAATCAGGCCCAGCAGTTGGGGTCGACGAACGGCGAGGCGGAAGACCCGCTTGACGATCGCCTCGACCTGATCGAGGCCGCCGACGCCTCGAGCGGCTTGCTCTTCGAAGACCTTCACGAGGTCCGAGGCAGCGCGGTCGACGACCGCTTCGAAAATCGCCTGCTTCGACGGGAAGTAATACAGAATCGTCTGTTTCCGGATGCCGAGTTCGGTGGCCAGGGCGTCGAGTGAGGTGACGGCAAAGCCCTCGGTGCCGTAGGCGCGCAGCGCAGCGTCGAGGATGCGCTCTCGAGTCGACTCGGCCATGGCCTTACTCTGACACGATCCTCTACCAATTGGTAGAGAGGAGTGGTAGAACGGTGGACATGAGGTACATCGCGTGATCAGGGAGAACCTGTCCGGCAAGCGGATCGCCATCACCGGCTCGACCGGCTTTCTCGGCACTGCGCTCGTCGAACGCCTCCTGCGCTCGGTTCCCGATTGCGAACTCGTGCTGCTGGTGCGGCCGGGACGCCGCGGCGCCGAGCACCGGGTGAAGCGCGACATTCTCAAAAACGACGCCTTCGACCGACTCCGCGATGCGTTCAAGGAGGATCCCGTCGCAGCCGGCGGTCTCGACGGCGAGACCTTCGACGAGATGTGTGACCGTCGGGTGGTTGCGGTGAAGGGTGACGTCGGCCAAGACGGCCTGGGCCTTGACGATGCCGGACTCGCCCTCTTCAGCACCGTCGACATCGCTGTGCACTCCGCCGCCACGGTGAGCTTCGATTCTGCACTTGACGACGCCGTACAGGTCAACCTCCTTGGCCCCAGCCGAGTTGCCGCCGCGCTCTGCGCCGCCGCAAAGGCCCGCACCGAACCCACCCCGGGTGGCCTCGCCCTAGGCGAGAAGGCCTACCTCGTCGCCGTGTCTACCTGCTATGTCGCCGGCTCTCGCCGCGGCAACGCCCCAGAGCAAATGGTGCAGGACTCCCCGTTCTTCGTTGAAGTTGACTGGCGAGCCGAAGCCCACAACGCCTTCCAGGCCCGCAAGGACGCCGAGCAGGCCAGCCGCACCCCACAGCGCTTGAAGGCGCTCGAGGCCGACGCCATCAAGACCCTCGGCGCAGCCGGAACCCCCGCCATCGCCGGGCGGGTCGAGAGCCTCCGGCAGAAGTGGGTCGGCGAGCAGATGACCCAGTCGGGTCGTGTTCGCGCTGCGAGCCTCGGCTTCCCCGACGCCTACGCCTTCACCAAGGCACTCGGCGAACGCAGCCTCGTCGAGACCCGAAACGGGGTGCCGGTAGCCATTGTGCGGCCCTCCATCATCGAATCGGCGCTTGCCGAACCGGTACCGGGCTGGATTCGCGGCTTCCGTATGGCCGAGCCAGTCATCGCCGCCTACGCCCGAGGGCTCCTCAAAGAGTTCCCGGGGGTGCCCGAGGGCGTCATCGACGTTATTCCCGTCGACCTCGTGGTGGCGTCGATCCTCGCCACGGCTGCCCGCGGTCCGCACATCAAAGAGGAATCCGGCGAGCACGAGCCCGACATCATCCAGATCGCGTCGGGGTCGGCGAACCCCTTCAAGTACGGCCAGATGGTCGACCTCGTTCAGGCGTACTTCACCAAGAACCCGGTCTACGACGAAAAGAACCAGCCCATCTCGGTGCCTGACTGGACCTTCCCCGGCCGTGGCCGGGTGACTCGACAACTCAACCGGGCCAAGTTTGCACTCAACACCGGCGAGCGCCTCCTCGATGCATTGCCGTTGCGGGGTAAACAGGCCGAGATCGGCGCCGACCTCGAACAGCAAAAAGAACAGCTCGATCGGGCCGGCGGCTATGTCGACCTCTACGGCGCCTACACCGAGTGCGAGGCGACCTACCGGCTCGACCGCATGTATGCCTTGTGGAACAGCCTCGACGAGGCAGACCAGCGCGACTTCAACATGGATCCCGTGTCGATCGACTGGCCTCACTACGCCCACGACATCCAGTTGCCTTCGACGGTCAAGATGGCCCGCCTCAAGATGCAGCCGAGCAAGGGCCCGTCCGTCGACCGCAACAAGCGGATCCGCAAAAACATTCTGTCCGAAGATCGTCACCTCGCCGTGTTCGACCTCGAGAACACCCTGATCGCCAGCAATGTCGTCGCCAGTTACTCGTGGCTTGCGACGCGGCATCTCAACACCCCCGATCGCGTGCGCTTCGTCGCCAAGACGCTGCGTGAGGCGCCCACCCTCTGGAATCTCGATCGCGCCGACCGCAGTGACTTCCTGCGCTACTTCTACCGCCGCTTTGAAGATGCCCCGATCGAACGCCTCAAGCGCGACTCGTTGGAGATGATGAGTGACCTGCTCATGACCAAGTCGTTTCCCGGCGGCATCCGTCGGGTTCGGGCGCACCGTGCACTCGGGCACAAGACACTGCTGATCACCGGTGCACTCGATGTGGTCGTCGAGCCGCTGCGGCCGCTGTTCGATCACATCGTCTCGGCCGAACTCGGTGAACAAGACGGCGCCTTCGACGGCAAGCTCACCAACGTCCCGCCCACCGGCGAAGCCCGATACCAGGCCCTCGCCGATTACGCCACGGAACACGACCTTGATCTGAAGGAGTCGATTGCCTACGCCGACTCGACATCTGATCTGCCGATGCTCGAAGCCGTCGGGTTCCCCGTCGCCGTCAACGCGGAGACCAAACTCGCCGCCATCGCTCGTCGTCGTGGCTGGCTTATCGAGCACTGGACGAAGTCCGACGGCGCACCTAACCGAACCATTCCGATCGGGCCGCGCACCCTGCGCGGGCCCCTGCGCAAGCAGCGAGTTGCCGCTATGCAGCGGCGCGCCGCCGGCTGAGCCCCTGGAGTTTCCATGGCATCTGACCCCCGAAACCGTTCACCTCGACCTGGCTTCGTCCTCAACGTCGACAAACAGACACCCCCGCTGCTGTTCCACCACGGCGATAACTTCCGACTCGAAAAGCTCCCGGCCGATCGCTCCCGGGTGATCTACCCGGCCGAGCCGCTTCCGGGTCTGCCCGACCCCGAAGCGTCGATTCGTCAAGCGCTGCTCGAACCAATCGACGACGATCCCTTGCCCGAGTTGCTCAAGCCCGGCATGAAGCTGACGATTGCGTTCGACGACATTTCGTTGCCGCTACCACCTATGCGGAAGCCCGATATTCGGCAGCGCATCATCGAGCAGGTTCTCGATATGGCCGCAGCAGCCGGTGTCGATGACGTCCACCTCATCGCTGCGCTAGCGCTGCATCGCCGCATGACCGAGGACGAGTTGCGTCACGCCCTCGGCGATCGCGTCTATGACGCCTTCGCC
>MDTB01176195.1_pt1 | contig 14469 bp, 17 predicted proteins | sample 811161 | NCBI WGS metagenome assembly MDTB01 (sample SAMN05326650, study PRJNA326480) | marine metagenome | isolation source: seawater | place: Mediterranean Sea | collected 2009
GGGGTTTTTAACGTTAATTTTGCTCACTTATTTATATTTATCTTATTAATTGAATTTCGCGATTTTATATACATATTAATCAACAATTATCAAATAGAAGAATATGTTAAGTAAGATTTTTCCTAAAATTCACGCAGAAGGATATAAATTTTTAGTTATATCAGGAATAATAACTATAGTGTTTTATAGTCTGAGTGACTTTCTGGGGTTAATAGGGCTGCTTTTAACTATTTGGGTTTACTATTTCTTTAGAGATCCAGAGAGAATTATAATTGAAGATAATAATTATCTAGTAAGTCCTGCTGATGGAGAAGTAATTAAAGTTGAAGAAGTTGATGGTCCTAAAGAACTTGGTTTAGAAAATAAAAAATTTAAAAAAATCAGTATTTTTATGAATGTTTTTGATTGTCATGTTAATAGAGCCCCATGTGGTGGAAAAATTGAAGAAATTTTATATAAGCCAGGAAAATTTTTTAACGCATCACTTGATAAGGCGAGTGAACATAATGAAAGAAATTATTTTAAAATTAAAGATCAAGAAAATAATGAAGTAATTTTAGTTCAAATTGCTGGCTTAATAGCCCGAAGGATTGTTAGTGAATCAAATAAAGATCAAGAAATAAAACAAGGTGATAGGGTCGGAATGATAAGATTTGGAAGTCGAGCAGATGTTTATTATGAAAATTATCAACCTTTAGTTAAAGTAGGCCAAAAAGCTATTTCAGGAGAAACTCTTTTAGCTAAAAAATAGAATGGAACAACCAAAAAAAAATTTTAAAATAGTTTCAGATAAAAAAGCTAGACTAATTTTACCTAATGCCATTACTTTGATTGGTATTTGCATAGGTTTAACTTCAATTAAATTTGCTATAGACGGAAAATTCGTAATAGCAATTATTGCAATTTTATTCGCAGGTTTAATGGATGCTTTAGATGGTCGAATTGCTCGATTAATAAAAGGTACATCTAAAATTGGAAAAGAGCTAGATTCTTTAGGAGATGTGATAAGTTTTGGTGTTGCTCCTGCACTAATAATGTATTATTGGAATTTACAATACTTTGAAAAATTCGGGTGGTTTCTTTGTTTGATTTACGTGGTGTGCGTAGCTTTGAGGCTTGCAAGATTTAATGTTCATTCCGAGGAGGAACCATCGTGGAAAGATAATTTTTTTGAGGGTGTTCCGTCACCAGCTGGTGGAGTTATTATCTTGATGCCTTTAATTTTAAGCTTTAGTGGATTAGGAGATCTTTTTTTTAAAATAAATTACGACTTAATTGTACCAATATTTTTCATAATAGTCTCAATTTTATTAATAAGCACAATTCCAACATATTCGTTTAAGAAAATAGTTATTCCAAGATCAATGACAAAATTTTTATTATTCGGAATAGTTTTATTCTTTGGGTCATTATTAGTTTATACTTTTAAAGTTTTAGCTGTAAGTTTAATCATTTATCTTTTTTTAATTCCGATAAGTTATTTTCATTTTAAAAAAATTAAAAAAGAAAAAAATATCTCATCAGATAATGACGAGGGATTAGAAGATATACTATAGATGAAAAAAAACGTAATTGTTTCGTTAGCAGATGCTAATTATTTCGCATTATTAGAAGAACTTATAGACTCGATAAAAAGATTTAAAGATAGTGAAAAGGTTGCTATTTGTATTTTAGATGCGGGATTAACTAAAGATCAAAAAAATAAAATATCAAATAAAGTAGATGAAATAAAATCTGCTGAGTGGGATATAAAGGTTCCTAGCTACAAGGTAAGAGAAAAAGAATGGCTTAAAAGTCAGGTCTCTAGAGCATTTTTACCAAAATATTTTCCAGATTACGAAAAGTATCTTTGGATAGATTGTGATGCTTGGGTGAATGATTGGAATACTGTTGAGCTATATTTTAAAGCTTGTGATAATGGTAAATTAGGAATTACTCAGACTATTGGTCCAGGATATAAAATAACTTCTAAGGTCAATTGGTTATTTGGAAAATTAGCTGTCATAAAATCTCAAAACTTTAAACATGCTATTAAATCAAATATTAATTATAGTGAGGCAAGAAAGTTGGCTTTTGCTCCGCATATTAATATTGGAGTTTTTTCACTTGAAAAAAATTCTGAAGGTTGGAACTCCTGGCAAAATAATTTATCCAAGACTCTTAAGTCAGGAAATATTTTTGGTTCTGAAGGTTTAGCAATTAATATGTCAGTATACATTGATAATTTAAAAACTGAATTTTTGCCTCTAAATTGCAATTGGATTACTAGTAATTTACTTCCAAAATATGATGAACAAAAAGATACATTTGTAGAACCTTACTTGCCACATTATAAAATTGGAATAATTCACTTAGCAGCTGGAATTTGGAAAGAAGGTAAAGATATGAGAATTGACAAAAGCGTAGAAATTGAAATTGAAACTTTGAACAACAATAAAATAATCAAAAGTTTAAGATTTAATAATTAATTGAAAAAAAATAAAATTTCAAAAAATTGGATTAATAAACAAAAAAGAGATATTTATGTTCGTCGATCTAAAGTTGAAGGATATAGGGCTCGATCAGCATATAAACTAATTGAAATTAATGAAAAGTTTAGAATATTCAAAGGGGGGATGAATATTATAGATATTGGAGCAGCTCCTGGAAGTTGGTCTCAATATGTTTCTAAAATTGTCAAAAATGGTAAAATAATTTCAGTTGATTTAAAGAATATGGAAGAAATAAAAAATACAATTCAAATTATTGGAGATTTTACTAATTATGATATTAAAAATAAAATAAAAAATCTTCTCCAAAAAAAGTCAGATGTAATTATGTCAGATATGGCTGTTAACACCACTGGAATTAAGAATATAGACTCAATACAAACAGGTGAATTGTGCAAAGATGCTATGATTTTTTCAAAAGAAGTAATTTCCAAAAATGGATTTTTTATTTCAAAAATATTTATGGGCAGTTCATTTAATGAAATTGTCGCACTTGGAAAAAAGATTTTTAAAGAAGTGAAGGTTTTTAAACCTAAATCAAGCCGTAAAGACTCCAAAGAAAGTTTTATAATATGTAAAAATTTAAGATAGGTACTTTTAATTCAAAAGGAATCGTATATAAATGATTATGGTTCCTATAAAAGAAGCTCTTACCTTTGATGATGTAACTCTAGCTCCGAAATATTCAGAGATTCTACCAGCAAACGTGGACACAAGCATAAAATTAACTGAGACTTTAAAACTCAGAATTCCTATTTTATCATCAGCAATGGATACTGTAACTGAGAGCAAAATGGCTATAGCTATAGGTATTGCCGGAGGATTAGGTGTTATACATAGAAACCTAGATATAGAAAATCAAATTCAAGAAATAAGAAAAGTAAAAAAACAAAAATTACTTGTAGGTGCTGCTGTAGGGGCTGGACCTAGTGAAGTTAAAAGAGCTGCTGCAATATTAAAAGAAAATTTAGATATGATTGTTGTCGATACTGCACATGGACATACCAAGAAAGTATCAGAAATAATTAAGTTTATTAAAAAAATTAAAAACAATAAAACAGCATTATGTGCTGGGAATATAGCAACACCAGAAGCTGCAAAATTTCTTTTAAAATTAGGAGTTGATATTATTAAAGTTGGCATAGGACCTGGATCAATTTGTACAACTAGATTGGTCGCTGGTATTGGAGTACCACAATTAAGTGCAATTTTAAGTGTTAGGGAGGGTTTTAAAAGTAAACGAGTTAAGATTATTTCTGATGGAGGAATAAAATATTCTGGTGACTTAGCTAAAGCATTTGCCGCAGGAGCAGATGCAGTTATGATTGGTTCATTATTTGCAGGGACTGAAGAAACGCCAGGCAAATTGATTAAAAGAAATGGAAAATTATTTAAAAGCTTTAGAGGAATGGGATCAGTCGGAGCTATGAATAAAGGATCAGCTGACAGATATTTTCAGTCAAAACAAAAAAATTTATCAAAATATGTTCCAGAAGGAGTAGAGGGACTGGTAAAATATAAGGGTAAAGTGAATAGTGTAATATATAAGTTAGTTGGTGGATTGAGGTCTTCAATGGGGTATCTTGGATCTAAACAAATAAAATATTTAAGAAATAAACCAAAGTTTATTAAAATAACAAAAGCGGGATTTTATGAAAGTATGGTTCATAACGTAGACGTTGTAAAAAATGATAGCAAATATTAATGAATAGATTATATAAATTTGTATTAATATTTTATCTGTCAATAAACTTTTTAAACTTTTCACATGCAAATAATAAACTTTTTAGTGAAGGGTTAAAATTTTATGAAAATAAAAGATACGAAGATGCTAAGTTTATGTTTGAGAAAAGTATCGTATATAATCCAAAAGATTCAAATTCATATTTGTATTTAGCAAAAATTTACAACGTTGAAGATAATCCAAAAAAAGAGGAAAAAAATTTAAAAGCTACTTTGTTAATTGAGCCAAATAACGAAGAAGCAATGTTGATGTTAATGAAAGTTGCCTTAAAACAATCTAATTATTCACAAGTAAAAGATTTATCAAATACTTTTATCAAGGTTTGTAAAAAATTGTGTGATGAAAATAAAGGTATACAAGAGACTCTTACAAACATTGAGCCAAAAAATAATGAGTCTTGATAGAAGCTTAAATAAAATTTTAATTGTAGATTTCGGTTCACAGTTTACTCAATTAATTGCAAGAAGGGTAAGAGAACAAGGAGTTTTTTCAGAAATTATAAGTCATAAAAAGATTAGTCTCAACGATGTTGATAGTTTTGTGAAGGGTGTAATTTTATCTGGTGGTCCATTGAATGTTTATGAAATTGGCAGATATTCTTTTGATAAAAAGATATTAAAGAGCGGAATACCAATATTGGGAATTTGTTTTGGTCATCAGATTTTATCAAAATTAAACGGTGGACGTGTAAAACAATCTAAGCATCGAGAATTTGGATTAGTAAATGTTTATAAAAAAAAAAAGAGTCTTTTGACTAAAAATTTTTTTAATGGCAAAAAAATTAATAAAGTTTGGATGAGTCATGCTGATCAAGTTTCAAGTTTACCTAAAAATTTTAGCGTAGTTGCCTCAAGCGAAAATTCTAAATATTCGATTGTAGAGAACAAAAAAGATCACTTATATGGCGTTCAATTTCATCCAGAAGTCACACATACCGAAAATGGAAAAAAACTTATAAGGAATTTTATTTTTTTAATCTGTAAATTAAAAAAGAATTGGTCACCAAAAGATCAAAAGAATAAATTGATAAAAGAGGTAAAAAGTAAAGTTGGTGGCGATAAGGTTATATGTGCTTTATCAGGAGGTGTTGACAGTAGTGTAGTGGCACAGTTGTTAAATAAAGCTGTTGGTAAAAAATTGTATTGTATTTTTGTTAATACTGGTCTTCTTAGGAAAAATGAGGAAAGACAAGTAGTAAATACTTTTAAAAAAAGTCTCAAAATGAATTTAATATATGTAAATGCTGAAAAAGAATTTTTGCAAGCATTAAAAAAAGTATCCGACCCAGAAAAAAAAAGAATTATTATTGGCAATCTATTTATAAAAATCTTTGAAAGATATGCAAAAAAAATTAAAAATGTAAAGTATTTAGCTCAAGGAACCCTTTACCCTGATCTTATAGAAAGTAAATCTGTGACTGGAAGTGAAACATCGAAAATTAAATCTCATCATAATGTTGGTGGATTACCAAAAAAAATGAAATTAAGTTTAATTGAACCTCTAAAATATTTATTTAAGGATGAAGTAAGAAAATTAGGTTTAGAACTTAATTTGAAACGAGATATAATTTTTAGACATCCTTTCCCTGGCCCAGGGCTGGCTATAAGAATGCCAGGAGTAATTACTAAAGAAAAAATTGATATATTAAAAGAAGCAGATTTTTATTTTATTCAAGCCCTAAGAGATCACGGTTTATACAATAAGATATGGCAGGCGTATGCTGCTTTACTTCCAGTAAAAACTGTTGGAGTAATGGGGGACAATCGAACATATGAATATTTATGTCTATTACGAGCTATTACGTCCGAAGACGGAATGACCGCGGATTTCTTTGAGTTTAAAAAATCATTTGTACAAATGATTTCAAATAAAATTGTAAATAGCATTAGAGGAATAAATAGAGTAGTTTATGATATAACATCAAAACCACCAAGCACTATTGAGTTGGAATAGCAATGCAAAATGAATATTAAGATCAAAAAAATTCTTAAAAAAAAAATAGATCAAAAATTTTGTGTCTAACCGCGTATTCAAAAAATTTTGCTGAGGAAATTGATAAATACGTCGATATTACTTTGGTGGGAGACTCATTAGGATCTGTTTTATATAACTACAACACGACAAAACAGGTGACTCTAACTAATATGATTGAACATTCAAAGAGTGTCCGATTTGGAGTAAAAAAGAGTTTAATGGTAGTTGACATGCCTCACAATACATACAATACAAATTCGTCTGCATTAAAAAATGCCAAAAAGATTATTAAAGAGACAAAATGCGATGCAGTAAAATTAGAAGGAGGAAAAAAAATTATAAGCCAGATTAATTGTTTAATAAAAAAAAAGATACCAGTTATGGGTCATCTAGGACTTCTCCCTCAAACTGCAAAAGGAAAATTTAAGTCTAAAGGAAAATCAATTAGAGAAAAGAAACAACTAATAAATGATGCTTTGCTTCTTCAGGATAGTGGAGTTTTTGCGATTGTTATAGAATGTATTAAATCATCAACTGCAAAACAGATTACAAAATCATTAAAAATTCCAACTATTGGCATAGGATCATCAGTAAATTGTGACGGTCAAGTTCTTGTAACAGATGATTTAATAGGATTAAATAATATAAAGACTAAATTTGTTAAAAAATTTGTAAATATTAAAAGACACATAAATTCTGGTCTTAAGAAATTTGCATCTGAGGTAAAATCAAAAAAATATCCATCAAAAAAATATTCTTATTAAAAATATTTTTTAAATTCTTCATTAATTGAAAGAATTTCTAAATCTACGAGACCCCCAATTATTAATTGAATTGCAATTAGAAGAATAAAACCAAGACCAACATAAGCTATCCATAAATGTTTCTGAATATAGTTAGCTAAATATGTTGCAAGAGCTCCAGTTAAAACAACCGAAAGAATTAAACCAAACATCATAAACCCAAAATTTCCTTTTGCTGCTCCTACTACACCAATTACATTATCAAAACTTATCATTATATCTGCAAACAAAACTTTAAAAACACTTTGTATAAAAGAAGGCTCTTTAGATTTTTTTGTAGGTGATTTAATTTTTTTTATTTCGAAAAGATCTTTTCTTAAATCATTTACAATCCAAATCAAAAGTATACCACCTAGTATTTTTATAAAGTAGAATTCAAATAAATAAGTAGCGAAAAGTGCAAAAATTATTTTGAATATTAGAGCGCCAGAAACACCCCATAAAATTATTTGCCTTTTGTTTTTTGGAATAAAATTAGCTGAAATAACACCAATAATTATTGCATTATCTGCTGTTAAGATAATAGTTATGAAAATAATTTGTGATAATATGAGTGTTTCTTGTAACAAAATAGAATACTTATAATACAAAATACTAATAATTCAATCAAAAGTAGAAATATTTTTTTATTGATAATTATTTTAATACATAATGAAATACTTTTTAAAAAAAATGGAGGATAAATGAAGTTCATGAAATATTTATTAAGTATTTTAGTTTCATTAATTTTGTCAATTAACATGGCAATCGCAGAGAAATGGGATATGGCCTTAGCTTATGGAGCAGGGAATTTTCATTCTGCAAATGCGGCTGAGTTTGCAAAAAATGTAACTGAAAAAAGTGGGGGAAAATTAACAATTGTCACTCACCCAGGTGGATCGTTATTCAAAGGTGGAGAAATTTTCAGAGCAGTCAGAACAGGACAAGCACAGATTGGTGAAAGGTTCATGTCAGCTTTAGGAAAAGAAGATCCATTATTAGAGGTAGACTCTCAACCATTCTTAGCAACATCTTATTCGGATGCAATGAAGCTTTATAAAGCGTCTAAGAGTGAAATAGTAAAAGAGTTAGACAAAAAAGGTTTAGTTTTTCTTTATGCAGTACCTTGGCCAGCACAAGGATTATATAGTAAAAAAGAAATCAATTCTGTAAATGATCTTAAAGGTTTAAAATTTAGAGCATATAATTCAGCTACAATTAGAATTGCTGAATTAACTGGAATGGCTCCAACAAAGATTGAAGCAGCTGAAATAAGTCAAGCATTTTCTACAGGAGCTGTTGAAAGTATGATTACATCACCAACTACAGGAAAAAATTCCAAGATTTGGGAAAATGGTGTGAAATATTTTTATGATATAGCTGCTTGGTTTCCCAAAAATATGATAATTGTAAACAAAGACGCATGGAACAAACTAGATCAAGCCACTAAAGACTTAGTAATGAAGCAAGCAACTTTAGCAGAGAGAAAAGGTTGGCAGTTATCAAAACAAGGAAATGTTGGTGATAAAAAAGCTTTGGCAGATGCTGGAATGGTTGTGGGTAAAGTAAATTCATCTTTACAAGCTCACTTTGAAAAAGTTGGAGAGACCATGGCAAAGGAATGGTCTAAAAAAGCTGGTTCAAGAGGAGCAGCAGTCTTATCAAGTTATAAATAATTCAAATCTTGAAATTAAGGCCACTTTAAATTTAAAGTGGCCTTAAATATTATGTTTGATTCATTAGATAAAAATTTAAATAAAGTTTACAGATTCTCTGGATATTTGGCTGCCTTTTTTTTAATTTTAGTAGCAGTTTTTATACTTATTGGAATCTCATCAAGAATATTTGGTTTTTATATCAGAGGTCTTGCAGAATACTCTGGTTATTGTATGGCTGCAGCATCTTTTTTTGCTTTAGCCTATACATTTGTAGAAGGGGGGCACATTCGAATTACCCTTTTTTTAGAAAAACTATCAGGTTTTAAAAAAAAATTGATTGAATCTTGGTGTTTGAGTATGGCAACTTTTTTCTCAGGTTATTTAGCATTTTATTTCATAAAAATGTTGATAATTTCTTATAAATTTCAAGAACGTAGCGAGGGAGCAGATGAAATTTTGATTTGGATACCTCAAACTACTGTAGCTATTGGCTCAACAATATTCTTTATATGTGTTTTTCATCAATTTATTTTAACATTTAAGAAGCGTTAAGTGACTGAAATACTTCTAACAATTTTTTTTATAAGTGTTTTGCTAATCTTTTTAGGTTCTGGAATTTGGGTTGCTTTAAGCATGATTGGTGTATCTGCTATAGGAATGATGTTGTTTACTTCAAGGCCTGTAGGCGATGCTATGGCTACAACAATATGGGGCACCTCCTCCTCTTGGACACTTACAGCATTACCATTATTTGTCTGGATGGGTGAAATTTTATTTAGAACTAAACTTTCTGAAAATTTATTTAAAGGGTTGTCGCCTTGGATCCAAAAATTACCGGGCGGCTTAATTCACGTAAATGTTGTTGGTTGTGCATTATTTGCAGCAATATCAGGCTCTTCAGCAGCAACAGTTGCAACAGTTGGAAAGATGTCTATTCCTGAATTAAGAAAAAGAAATTATCCTGAGAAAATTTTACTTGGTAGCTTAGCTGGCTCAGGGACATTAGGTTTACTTATCCCTCCATCAATTATACTGATTATTTATGGTGTAGCAGTGCAAGAGTCAATAGCAAAATTATTTATTGCAGGGATAATTCCTGGAATAATGATTGCATTGATATTTATGTCTTATGTAATTATTTGGTCATTAATTAACAAAAAATCTATGCCAAAAATTCTGGATGAATATTCATTCTTAGAAAAAATAAAACGATCAAAACAACTTTTACCAGTAATTATTTTAATATTAGCTGTTATAGGTTCAATATATACTGGAATAGCGACTGCAACCGAAGCAGCATCACTAGGAGTTGTTGGAGCATTAATATTATCTTATTTTCAAAAGACATTGACATTTAAGACCTTTAAATTATCTTTACTTGGAGCTACTAAAACGTCTTGTATGATTGCATTCATTTTAGCAGGTTCAACATTTTTGTCTTTAGCAATGGGATTTACTGGTTTACCTAGAAATTTAGCTCTATGGATTCAAAATATGGATTTATCTCCTTATGTTTTAATCTTTGTTTTAATGATCTTCTATATAATCTTAGGAATGTTTCTGGATGGTATTTCAGCTGTAGTTTTAACAATGGCAATAATTGAACCAATGATTAGACAGGCAGGCTTTGATATGATTTGGTTTGGTATTTTCTTGGTCATTGTTGTAGAGATGGCACAAATAACTCCACCTGTGGGTTTTAATTTATTTGTGCTTCAAGGTATGGCAAAAAAAGATATGGGATACATCGCAGAGAGTGCGTTTCCATTATTTTTATTAATGGTCTTAGCAGTTATATTGGTCGTAATTTTTCCAGAAATTGCTTTATGGATGCCTGAACAAATGATCAAAAATATAAATTAGTATTTAGATTTTTCTCCGGCTATTACTGCTTTTAATTGATCATATTCTTTACAATTGCAACCTTTCAAAACGTTAAGTCTTTCGACTGCAAGATTATGTCTGTTCGTAGCTACATATAACTCACCAAGATACTCGTTAATTCCCTTATGCTTTGGATCAATAGTTAAACCTTTAAGATAATATTTTTCACCATTCTCAAAATCACCGAGCTTCCTTGTCGTGAAACCTAAATAGTTAAGGGTGTAGGCTTTATTTGGTTTTTTTTGATTAGATTTAATTAAAAGCTTTTGTGCTTTGGAATAACTCTTTTTTGCTTTTTCTAATTTTCCTTTTTTTTCGTGTTTTTGAGCAGTTTTAATATGTGAGACAGCTTTTTCATAGTTTGTTTTTGTTGAAGTTGATTCACTCTCTCCACCAGATGGAGCTGCAATTACATTACAAGTAATAAAAAGAAAAAAAGATAAAGATAAAATTGTTTTATTCATATTAAATAAACTTTTTCATTTTGTTTAAAGTTTTAAGATCTAATCCATTTTCAACTAGATTTTTTGTGACTGATTTTGCAGTTGCTAACGAAGTTAGATTATCACCATGTATACAAACAGAGTCGATTTCACAAGGTATTTGCTTCCCACTGTGACAATTAAGCGACTGAGTTTGAACCATCTTTAATACATGTTTTTTTGCTTGTTCAGGGTCTGTAATTAATGCGTGAGATTTTTTTCTTGATACAAGATTTCCGTCATCCTCGTAATTTCTGTCAGCAAATATTTCACAAGCAAATTTCATATTTAATCTTTTTGCTGCCTCTTGCATTTTTGATCCAGTGGGCACTAGATATATTAAATCCTTATTAATATCTTTAATGGTTTTGGCCAATATTGTAGCTAAATCTATGTCTTCGCATGCCATATTATTTAATGCTCCATGAGGTTTAACATGAGATATCATTTCCCCATGTGTTGAAGCTACTTTTTGTAAAATTTCATATTGATCAATTATTAGTTTTCTTATTTCATATTCGGTGAGGTTCATTCTTTCTCTGCCAAAATTTTCTGGATCATTAAAAGAGGGATGAGCACCAATGCTTACTCCATTTTTTTTTGAAATTTTTATTACCTGACTCATAGTTTCTTCGTCTCCAGCATGATATCCACAAGCAACATTAGCTGAATTAACGATTTCTAATAAATCTGGATCATATTTATTAGAGTGGTGTTTTGATTTTTCACCTAAATCACAATTTATATTAATTTCCATACTCGTAATTTGTAAGTATAACATGACATGATAAAAAATATATCAAATCTTGGTGACGCAGCTTTATACTGTGACTTTGGCAGTGAAGTAAATAAGGAAATAAACAATAAAGTAATAAGATACTTTAAAACTATTCAAAAAGAAAATATCGATGGTATAAATAATTTAACTCCATCTTATAACAAATTAATTGTTTCATTTGATTTACGTAAAAAAAATTTTCAAAGTATTAAAAAATTAATTGAAAATTTAGATATTATTAATGATGACAATCTAAAAAGCAAAAAAATTGGAATCCCAATTTGTTGTGATGAAAAATTTTCTCTTGATATAAATAGATTAGAGGAAAAATTAAAAATTACTCGTGATCAAATTTATGAAAAATTTTTTGGTAAGGAATTTTTCTGTTATATGACTGGATTTATAGCAGGGATGCCATTTTTGGGTGATCTAGAAAATGAACTTCATATAAAACGTCTAGAAACACCTAGAGTTAAAGTTCCAAAAGGTTCAATTGGGCTAACTGAGCAATTTGCAAATATTTATACTTTTGAAAGTCCGGGAGGATGGAATATTATTGGAAAAACACCAAGTGTTATTTTTGATAGCTCTAAAGAAAGTAATCCAAATTTAATTAATCCTGGTGACTTAGTCAGTTTTGAGCGAATTACAAAAGATCAATATGATAAATATAATGAATAAAAATTATTTTGAGATTAAAAGAGCTGGAATAAATACGACATTTCAAGATCAGGGTAGGAGCAATCTTTATCATATTGGTATTCCATTCAGCGGAGCAATGGATAATAGAAATTTTAGGATTTCTAATAAACTTGTTGGTAATGAACTAAATTCTCCAGTCATTGAATTTGCTTACCAAGGTCCGCTACTAAAATATTTTGGTGATAATATCAACTTTGCAATAACAGGAGATGTTAAGTTTATTATAAGAAAAAATGAAAATATTATTGAGGGAGATTGCTATCAATCTATAACATTACAAAATGGTGATGAAATAGATATTATTTCAACTAATAGATCTGTTTATGGATATATGGCTATCAGTGGGATATTTAATTTAAAATATCAATGGTCTAGCTGCTCCACAAATACAAAAGCAAACATTGGTGCAAATGAGGGCAAAAAAATAAAAGATAAACAAAAAATATATGTTTCTAAGATTAATAAAGATTTGATTAATAAAAAATTAAATTATTTCAATTCTAAAATAGAGAATATAAGAGTTATAAAAGGTACAAATTTTGATTATTTCTCTGATGAGGGAAAAAATACTTTTTTTGAAAAGGAATTTATTGTTTCTAAATTATCAGATCGGATGGGAATGAGATTGGAAGGACCAAAAATAGACAACATCATGAGTACCAATATAAAATCAGAGGGTTTAATCAAAGGTGTAATACAAGTGCCCCCTGACGGAAATCCAATCATTATGCTTTCTGATCACGGAACAATTGGTGGATATCCTAAAATAGGAGTTGTGATTAGTGCTGATTATGACAAACTAGTTCAGCTTACACCTGGATCAAAAATAAAATTTAAAGAAATTGAATTGCCTAGTGCAGAAACTTTATTTAAGCTATATGAATTAGAAACTGAGAACTTAATTTCTCTTATTTAATGAATTATATCAGAAATTTACCAGGATCATTTTTAGTTTTTTTAGGAGCAATCAGCTTAAGTTTCGGAGGGTTAATTGTCAAATCTTTTGAGGGCTCAACTTTATGGCAAATATTGTTTTGGAGGTCAGTTTTTTTTATTGTTGTCATAGTTTTTTTTCTTTTATTCACCTATAAAAAAAAAAATATTCAATGTTCTTTATCAATCAGGTATTCCCGGTTTTGTCGGGGGTATAATATTATCCTTGGGTTTTGTAAGTTATGTATTTGCCATGTATGAAACAACAGTTGCTAATACCAATTTTATAATTCAAACTCAGACTATTTTTTTAGCTATTTTTGGATATATTTTTTTAAAAGAGACTATTTCCAAATTAACATTTTTTTGTATCCTATTAGCTATTTCTGGGATTATCTTAATGTTGGGAAATTCCATCTCACCAGGGGAAATGACAGGAAATATTGTAGCTTTTGTAATGCCCATTTCTTTTGCAATTTTAATATTGATAGTTAGAAAATTTCCAGAGATTGACATGATACCACTTCAACTGATTGCGGGCATTATTGCAATGATAGTAGGATTCGCAATGTCCCCAACAATTTTTGTATCATATAAGGATATATTTTTAGGTTTTTTAGCAGGCTTTTTTCAACTTGGTTTTGGTTTTATATTTATAACAATTGGAGCAAGATCAACCTCCTCAGCTTTTGTTGGTATAATAATGTTAACCGAAGCCGTGCTTGGACCATTCTGGGCATGGATGTTTGCTAATGAAAATCCTTCAATATTTGTTTTGATAGGAGGCTCAATTGTTATCGTAGCAGTTGTTTTACAGTTCTTAAATCAATTTATTAATAAAAACAAAGGATATTAAATATTTATATTTAACTAAATTTGTGATATTAATTTCAAATACGGGAGAGACTACTTTATTATGTAGCGCCGAAGGAGCAACCACCCAGGAATCTCTCAGGCAAATAGGACCGTAATATATTAACTCTGGAAAGAGATTTAATTCTCGCCGAAGGAGCAAAACTCTCAGGCAAATATACAGATGGGTA
>MDTB01163847.1_pt1 | contig 14468 bp, 14 predicted proteins | sample 811161 | NCBI WGS metagenome assembly MDTB01 (sample SAMN05326650, study PRJNA326480) | marine metagenome | isolation source: seawater | place: Mediterranean Sea | collected 2009
ATGATATGCATCGCTTGCAATCAAAGGCAGTACACTAGTTGCTTCTGCAAAAACCATCTGTTCTTTAGAGGTATCAACTTTACCCCAAGAACTTGCCTCTTTTAAAGTTGAGCTACTACATGCACCATCTCTTGTATCGGCTACAGTTATTTGTATAGCATATTTATGCATATCAACCTTTTTTCCTAAAAGTTCTGCGCAAACAACTGTATCTTGAACAAAATTTTTTGGAACACCGCCTCCAATCATTAATAATCCTGAAGCTTTTGATTTTAATTTTATTTCTGTTAATTCCCTGAATTCTCTAACAGAGTCTATAGTAATATGTTTTGAAGGATTTTGTTCTTGGTGCATGACCAACCCAAAACCAGCTGAACTATCCGTAAATGCAGGGCAAAAAATTGGAACATTATGATCATATGCCAATTCAATTAAAGAGCCTTTCTTTTTTGCATTATTTTTTAAATATTTACCTATTTCTTTAATGAATTCCCTGGATGTGTAAGCTTTTGGAGGTAACTTATTGGCTATATCGCATATAGTTTTATCACAAGCCTGTAGCTGCTCTTCATCAATATAGGTATCATAAATTCTGTCGATGTAGTTTTCTCTTAATACTTTATCATCTTGAAATTGGTCACCTTGATAATGTTTAAATCCTAATGCTTCAAAGAAATCCATATCGATTATTGAAGCTCCTGTAGCTACAATTGCGTCTACCATGTTGTATTTTATCAAGTCAGAATACAAGTTCATACATCCAGCAGCTGATGTTGAGCCAGCAATTGTCAAAAAAATTGAACAATTTTTATCTTTTATCATTTCATTGTAAATTTCAGCAGCTTTTGCTGTATCCCTTGATGTAAAGGACATTTTTTTCATGGACTCAATAATTTTTCTAGAATCAAAAGAAGTTATATCAATATGTTGAACTTCAGATTTTAATAAAGATTTTTTGTTGTGCCCTAATGTGGGACCGTTTTTTTTATTCATTATGCAACCAAGTAACTGATTTTATCAGTACGATCGTACATCGAAAGAATAGACTTGTCATTAACTTGATAGATTGCGTCAGAGTAAAAACCGTTAAAATTTGTTCTAAATGTAGTTCCGTATGCTCCAAGCTGGCCAAGTTCAATATAGTCACCCTCTTTTATATTATTTGGCAACAAGAAAGGACCTTTCATATAGTCAAGACTATCACAAGTTGGTCCATAAAAATTAAAAGAGGTCATTTTTTTTGAAACAACTCTTCCATTTGTAATCATTTTTGATGGCAGAACAAAATTAGGAACACCAGCATCAAATAAAGAGCCATAAGTACCATCATTAATATAAAGCTTTTGTTTTTTTCTTAAAACTACTTTTACTATAGTTGAACCAGACTCTGCGACAATTGCTCTACCAGGCTCACAAAATATTTCTGGCATTTTATCTAATTTTAAATTTTTTAAACCTTTTTTAATTTCTTCCATGTAGTTTTCTAATGGTTCTGGTTTTAGATCTGGATATACCGAGGGAAAACCACCTCCTATATTTATTACATCCGGAATTATTTTTGTTTTTTTTATGATATTACCAATTTCTGCTATTCCTTTAGAGAAAGAAATTTTATCCATGCATTGAGATCCTACGTGGAAACTGAGGCCTACTCTTTTACCATGTTCTTTACATAATCTTAACAGCCCTAAAGCTTCACTAGATAAAGCTCCAAATTTTCTAGATAAATCAATTTCAGCATGTTCATTTGAAATTGCAATTCTTACATACAGATTTAAATCCTTTGCATTATTAGTAGATTCTAAAATTTTTAATAGTTCGTCTTTGCTATCAAGAGCGAAATCTTTGATGTTATATTTAAAATATGCTTCCTTAATACTTTCTCTACTTTTTATTGTATGCATAAAGTAAATTTTAACTTTATCATCAATTTTTCTTATCAACTTTATTTCATTTATCGATGCAACATCAAAATTTTTAATTCCATTATTGATAATAATCTTAATAACTTTTTCGTTTGGATTTGTTTTTACAGCGTATAAAACTCTTCCTGGAAAATTATTTTTAAAAAATTCTATAGATTTTTTTATTGAATTAGGTCTTATACAATAGACCGGGTTTTCAGGTTTCAAAGTGTTAACTAGTTCGTTAACGCCACCAAATTTTCTCATTTTTTGTGTTTCCCTCGTTTAATTACACAATCAAGCTTCGTAAAAATTTAATAAAAAAGCTTATTTAATTTCGTTTTAAAAGGTTTTTTACCTTAATGTAAAGAAAATAATGCACCTTTGTCGCATTCCAAAATGTGACAATCATCACCACATGGATTAGAGTATTAGACATATGATCAAGATAAAAGAAACAGCTTCAGGTTTAAGAATTTCCGATTTTTCGGACAAGAGCCTTTTAATCGTGGATGACGACGATCCTCTTAGACAGAGACTTGCTAGAGCCATGGAGAAGAAGGGATTTATAGTAAAGGACTCAAAAACCGTTGAAAATGCTATAAAAATGGTTCAATCCTCCCCTCCAAAATTCGCGTTAGTAGACCTTAGGCTGGAAGATGGCAATGGACTTGATGTGGTAAAAGAGATTAACAAGTTAAGTCCTGATAGCAGAATTGTTATGCTTACAGGCTATGGAAATTTACCCACAGCAGTCGCTGCTGTGAAAGCCGGGGCAATAGATTACGTGGCTAAACCAGTAGATGCCGATGATGTAGAAGCAGCCCTTCTGGCGGACCCAAAATCTAAAGCTAATCCACCCGAAAACCCCATGTCAGCGGATAGGGTCAAATGGGAGCATATTCATAGAGTATTTGAGCTTTGCAACAGGAATGTTTCAGAGACAGCAAGAAGGCTTAAAATGCACAGAAGAACACTTCAAAGGATATTATCCAAAAGGTCCCCACGTTAATTTTTAAACTTTAATATTTTTGGAATTAGCAAGCTTAATATTACCACTTTAAATAATTCCGCCAAAAGGAAAGGTTTTGCTCCTAGACTAAAAACTGGTTTGTCCCAACCAATTATTGTTCCTAACCATATTAATCCGAGAACATATATAAAACTTACTGAAAAAGTTAATTTAATAAAATTTTTTAAAAAATTGTTATTAAAACTTAAAAAACCAGCAAAAAATACAGAAATTAAAAAACCAATTAAATAACCCATGGTTGGTCCTGTAAAATAAACTATTCCCATACCTTTTTCTGGTGTCCCTGCAAAGACTGGAATGCCAGCGATTCCCTCAAGTAGGTATAGCGAAATCGTGAACAAACCAAGTTTCCATCCATAAACAACCCCAATTAAAAGAACCACAAAAGTTTGCATAGTCATCGGTACAGGCCAAAATGGTATTTTAATTTTTGATGAAATAGCTAAAAGTATAGTTCCTAAAATTGCTAAAAACAAAGTTTTGATTACAGAAAATTGCTTTAAATTTTTAATTAATTCCATATTCTGATTCTTACTTTTATTTTTAGAAAAAGCTACTTATTTGTTACTTGTAAAAATATATCCTCTAAATCACCTTCATCAGTTGAAATATCAAGTATTTCTACATTATTTTTTACTACATCTATAATTTGGTCAAATTTAAATTTATTTTTGTCATAAGTAGCAGTTATATCATTGCCTGATTTTGAAAATTTTACGCCATTTAGAACAATTTTTTCAAATTGATTAGTATTTTTAACTTTAAATTTAATTTTTTTACTATCAATACGCTCTAATAACTTTTCAGTATTATCCAAAGCCACTAAATTTCCTTTATTAATAATTGCAATTCTATTGCACATTTCTTGAGCTTCAGTGAGATTATGTGTAGTCAGAATAATTGTAACGCCAAGTTTATTTAACTCTTCTATATTTTTCCATAAGTTCTTTCTTAATTCTACATCTACACCTGCCGAAGGTTCATCTAAAACTAAAATTGGTGGTTGGTGAACCATTGCTTTTGCAATTAATAATCTTCTTTTCATTCCACCAGAAAGACTTCTTGCATAAGAATTTGCTTGTTTGTCTAAAGCAACCATCTTTAAAATCAAATTAGTAATTCTATCTTCTTTTTTAACTCCATATAAACCTGCTTGAAGTTCAAGTAATTTTTTTGGACTAAAAAATGCATCTAAATTAACTTCTTGAGGAACAATACCGATGGATGCTCTAACTTGTCTTGGGTTAGTGTCTAGATCGAAACCCCAAAGCTGTACTTTACCTGAGGTCTTCATTACTGTTCCTCCCAAAATATTTATGAAAGTTGTTTTTCCAGCCCCATTTGGCCCAAGAAGACCAAAAATTTCCCCCTGCTTCACTTCTAGGTTTAATTTATTTAAAGCTAAAACTGTCCCTGTTGATGTATTATTTTTTGAATAAATTTTTGTTAAATTTTCAGCAGATAATGCATTTTTGTTCATAATTTAATATTATTATATCATCAAAAAAAATAAGATATCATTAATTGATGAATGCAATAAAAAAAACTGATCATTTTTATTTGGTAGATGGGTCTGGATATATTTTCAGAGCATACTATGCCTTACCTCCATTATCTAGAAAAAGCGATGGGTTGCCAACTGGAGCAGTAAGTGGTTTTAGCAGTATGTTATTTAAACTCCTGGAAGATTCCAGATCTGATGATTCAAATAACAAACCTACACATTTTGCTGTTATATTTGATTCAGCAAGAAAAAATTTTAGAAATGAAATTTATAAGGATTATAAAGCTAATAGGTCAGAGGCCCCAGATGATCTTGCTCCGCAATTTGAATATATAAGAAAAGCTGTTGAAGCATTTAATGTTCCATCTATAGAACAAATAAATTATGAGGCCGATGATCTTATTGCAACCTATTCAAAACAAATAATTAATGCAGGAGCTAAAGTCACAATAATTTCATCTGACAAAGATTTGATGCAATTAGTTTCTAAAAATATAAGACTTTATGATCCAATGAAGAGCAAGGTTATAGGAGAAAAAGAAGTACATGAAAAATTTGGAGTTAAACCAACAAAAGTAATTGATGTTCAATCTTTAGCTGGAGACTCATCAGATAATATACCGGGTGTTCCAGGTATAGGAGTTAAGACAGCAGCAGAATTAATAAATAAATATAATAATTTAGAAAACTTATTAAAAAAAGCTGATGAAATTCCTCAGAAAAAAAGGAAACAAACAATTTTAGAGAACAAAGACTCTGCACTAATTAGCAAAAAACTTGTGACATTGAAGAATGATGTTCCAGTTAAAGATAAAATTGAATCCTTCTTAATAAAAGAAATAAAAAAAGATAAACTTTATAAGTTTTTAAGAGAAATGGAATTTAACAGACTTTTAAGTCAAGCTATAAGTTTTTATGGTGAACCAGAAGAAAAAGCTGACAAAAAGATAATATTAAAAGATAAAATTGATATTTCAAAATATGAAAATATACTTAACGAAAAACAATTTGAAAAATGGATAGATATTTTAAAAAAACAAAGATTAATCGCTGTAGATACAGAAACATCCTCTCTAAACCCAATTGATGCCGAACTAGTTGGAATTTCTTTTTGTTATGAACAGGGAAAAGCATGTTATCTACCATTAAAAAGTAAAAATCAGAAATGTTTAAATTCAGATTATATTTTAAAAAAAATTAAACCAATACTCGAAGATAAAAGCATAAAAAAAATTGGTCAAAATATAAAATTTGATTACATAATATTTAAAAAAAAAGGAATAGAAGTATCTCCAATGGAAGATACAATGCTTGCATCCTATACTTTAGATGCTGGACTAAACAGACATAATCTTGATGTTTTATCTGAAATACATTTAGGGCACAAAACAATTTCTTTCAAAGATTTAGTCGGATCAGGAAAAAAACAAATTACGTTTAATGAAGTAGATTTAAAAAAAGCGACAGAATATGCAGGTGAGGACGCAGATGTAACTTTTAGACTTTTCAAATTATTTAAAGATAGATTAGATAAAGAAAAACTTACTAAAATTTATGAAATTTTCGAGAAACCAATGTTAGAAATACTTTCAGAGATCGAAATAAATGGTATTAAGGTAGATAAACAATATTTGAAAGTTTTATCAAAAAACTTCTCAATAAAGATATTAAAAACTGAAAAACAAATTTATTCTTTAGCAAAAAAAGAATTCAACATAGGCTCCCCTAAACAACTTGGAGAGATAATTTATAATGATTTAAAAATTGCAAAACTTAAAAAAACGAAAAAAGGAAGTTTAGCTACAAGTGCAAAAATTTTAGAGGATTTAGCTTTGAAAGGTCATAAATTCCCAAGCTTAATTTTAGATTGGCGACAATTATCAAAATTAAAAAATACTTATACTGATGCATTACAAGACCATATAAATTCAAAAACAAATAGGGTTCATACCTCTTTTTTATTAGCTGCAACAAATACTGGTCGGTTGGCTTCAAGCGAACCTAACTTGCAGAATATTCCAATAAAAACTGAAGATGGTAGAGAAATAAGAAAAGCTTTTATTGCAGAGAAAAATAATATTTTTATTTCTGCAGACTATAATCAAGTTGAGATGAGAATATTAGCTGATCTAGCTGATGTTAAAGAATTAAAAAAAGCGTTTGCAAACAATGATGATATTCATAGTCTAACTGCTAGCCAAGTTTTTAGTGTACCAATCAACAAAGTTGATGAAAATTTAAGAAGAAAAGCAAAAGCTATTAACTTTGGTATAATCTACGGTATTACCCAATATGGTCTTGCAAAACAAATCTCTGTTTCAAATCATGAAGCTTTAGAATTTATTAATTCTTATTTTAAGAAGTTTCCTGAAATTAAAAATTACATGGATACTACAATTAAGCATTGTCGTAAAAATGGATATGTAAGCAATATTTTTGGCAGAAGAATTCATTTAAAGGGTATAAATGATAAAAATTTTAGTGTAAGAAGCTTTCAAGAAAGAGCAGCAATAAATGCTCCAATTCAAAGTTCAGCAGCTGATATTATAAGACTGGCTATGATTAGATTACATGACCTTATTAAATCAAAAAGAATGCATGATGCAAAAATGTTATTACAAATACATGATGAATTAGTTTTTGAGTGCAAAAAAAGTAATAAGCCTGATATTGAAAAAATAATAAAAAAAACAATGGAGTCCGTTTCAAGTTCAGAATATCATAAATTCACAATTCCATTGGATGTAAACATAAATTCGGGTAATAATTGGGAAGAGGCACATTGATGCCTAAATTTTGACAATTTATTTTAAACTATTAGGATACTAAGCATGTCAAAAACTATTGCACTTGTTGATGATGACAGAAATATTCTAACTGGAGTCAGTATAGCTCTTGAGCGCGAAGGTTTTAAAGTCCAAACTTATATAGATGGAGAGAGTGCTCTAATTGGATTGACAAGAAATCCGCCTGATTTAGCAGTGGTAGATATTAAAATGCCTAAAATGGACGGCGAAGAGCTCCTGAAAAAAATAAGAAAAAAAATGTCTATCCCAATTATATTTCTTACATCAAAAGATGAAGAAGTAGATGAATTATTAGGTCTTAAATTAGGAGCGGATGATTTTATAAAAAAATCAGGAGGTTTTTCAATCAAGGTATTAGTGGAAAGAATTCGTGTACAATTAAGAAAAAAAAATACAACAACAGATGACTCAAAAAATTTAATAGCCCATGGAAAGTTAAAGCTTGATCCCAATCAATTAGAATGTGAATGGGATGGAAAACCATTGCCAGAAAAACTTACGACTACAGAATTTTTGATTGTAAAAGAATTGGCGAAAAGACCAGGTGTTATAAAAGAAAGAGCTCATTTAATGGATATAGCTTATAAGGAAAATACCGATATAGAGGATAGAACAATAGATAGTCACATTAAAAGGATTAGAAAAAAATTTAAAAAAGTTGACGATAAATTTTCATCAATCGAAACTCGATATGGCAGTGGTTATAGATGGAATATTAATTAATGAAGTTAGTAAAAAGTTCATCCTCGATTTTAAGGAAATTTTTAATATTTAATTTTATTGCTTTTTTGATATTAGGATTATTTACCTTTTTTTATTTGAAAAGTATCCAGCCTAATTTAGTTGAACAACGTACAGAAAAGCACGTTGTGATAATCAATAACACTTCCAACCATATAGAAAGATTAGAACTTAACTTTGAAAGAGAAAGTATAAAAAATTTTTTGTTGTCTACTAGATTTCTATTTCAAAACTTGGAACGTGTACAATTTTATAATTTAGAAGGCTATTTGATAGCAGACACAAACGTATTAGATTTAGATCAAGCTGTTTTTTCAAAAACTGATTTAGTTTTAGAAGAAAAATTAGACAGTAAAATTTCATCTGAAATAGAAGATAATAACGTGATCAATAAACAGGACAAAGCCGAAACCATAACGGAATTGTTAGATGGAGGGGAAATAAAAGAGCCATCAGTTTTTCAAAGAACGGAGGGAGATAATTTTTATGTAAAAACTTTAGCCAATGTTAATGTTAAAGATAAGGTTCTTGGTTACATAATGGTTACTGAACAAGCCAATGAAATTTTAACGGCTGTTGAAGAAAGAAAAAATTTTATTCTTAGAACAGTTTTAGCTATAGCAATTGTTATATTTATATTTTCAATTTTTTTAAATAGATATATTCTAAAACCAATAGCTGGCTTGGTGGCATATACGGAGTCAATAAAATCCAAAGATCAATCAATTGGAACAATTGAAAAATTTCTTCTTAGAAGTGATGAGCTTGGTCTTTTATCAAGATCTCTAAATAATATGACCAAAAATTTACAACAACGAACCCAGCGTGCAGAAAATTCTTCAGCAGATTTAGCACACGAAATTAGAAATCCATTAGCTTCCTTAAAGGGAGCCTCTGAACTTTTAGATACAACTAGTGATAAAGCAGAAAGAGAAAAACTATTAAAAATTTTAAGTCATGATGTTGAAAGAATTGAGAGACTAATAACAGATTATTCTCAAATGTTGAAAGATGAGGCTTCATTATCTCGTGAAAAAATGAAAATTTTAGATATTCAGTATTTAATCAAAAATGTTGTAGATGATTTTAGCAACAATAGTTCAGTCGCTGAAAAAAATATAAAATTTGTTATTAACAAAAAAAATTTAAATGGAAAAAAACTTAATATTTTAGGAATAGAAAATAGATTAGAGCAGGTTTTGGCAAATCTTTTAGATAATGCTGTGTCATTTAGTCCAGCAAATGGCGAAATTCTCATAAGTACTGAAGGTGATAATGATAATGTTATTATAAAAATAAAGGATACTGGCCCAGGTTTTAGCGAAGTTAACACAGAGAAAGTTTTTAAAAGATTTTATAGCAATAGACCTGAAAAATTTGGGGAACATTCTGGCTTAGGATTAAATATTGTTAAAAGTATAGTTGAAATGCATGGTGGCAATGTTAGAGCGCTAAACAGATCAGATATTAACAATGGTGCTCAAATTGAATTAGAACTACCTAAGCGAATATAGAAAATCAATTCCTTGATTAGATCAAATTAAATTGTTAAAAGATTTTAATATGAGTGAAGATTTTAAAGTAAAAGATATAAGTTTAGCAGAATTCGGTAGAAAAGAAATTTCAATTGCAGAATCAGAGATGCCTGGCTTGATGGCTCTTCGCAAGGAATACAAAGGGAAAAGACCATTAAAGGGAGCAAAAATTTTAGGATGCCTGCATATGACAATTCAAACCGCTGTTTTAATTGAAACACTGGTTGACCTTGGAGCAGATGTGAGATGGTCTTCTTGCAATATTTTTTCTACTCAAGATCATGCTGCTGCGGCAATAGCAAAATCAGGAGTCCCTGTATATGCCTGGAAAGGTGAAACTGAAGAGGAGTATTGGTGGTGTATTAAAAAAACTATTGAAGGAAAAAAAGACTGGAAGCCAAATATGCTCCTAGATGATGGCGGAGATCTTACAGGTTTAATGCATAAAGATTATAAGGATCTACTAAAATCAGTTAGAGGATTATCAGAGGAAACTACAACAGGAATTAAAGCTTTAAATAAAATGGAAGCAGAAAATAGTCTTTTAGTTCCGGCTATTAACGTTAACGACTCTGTTACAAAATCGAAATTTGATAATTTATATGGGTGTAGAGAAAGTTTAGTAGATGGAATTAAAAGAGCAACTGATGTAATGATGTCGGGTAAAACAGCTATTGTTGCTGGATTTGGTGATGTAGGAAAAGGAAGTGCTGCTTCTTTAAGACAAAGTGGAGCAAGGGTTATGGTAACAGAGGCGGACCCAATTTGTGCTTTGCAAGCAGCAATGGAGGGCTATGAAGTAGTCCTAATGGATGATGCAATAAAAGATGCTGATATAGTTGTTACCGCAACTGGTAATAAAGACGTAGTTACAGCTGATCATATGAGAAAAATGAAAGATAGGTCAATACTTTGTAACATAGGGCACTTTGATAACGAGATACAAGTGGAAGCTTTAAGAAATTATAAATGGAGTGAAGTTAAACCACAGGTTCATGAAATAGAGTTTCCAGATAAAAAAAGGATTATACTTTTAGCAGAAGGTAGACTCGTTAATCTTGGTTGCGCAACCGGGCACCCAAGTTTTGTAATGAGCGCATCTTTTACCAATCAAGTTATGGCACAAATCGAGCTTTGGAATAACTATAAAAATTATGATAAAAAAGTTTACGTTTTACCAAAGCATTTAGATGAAAAAGTTGCAATGTTACATTTAGGAAAGGTAGGAGCCAAACTTACCAAATTAACTAAAAGTCAAGCAGACTATATAAGTGTAGATGCCAAAGGGCCCTTTAAATCTGACAGTTATCGCTACTAAAAGTAGCCAATGTTAAAATATAATTTATCTCAAATAGACACTATTGCCAAAAAAATACTATCAAAAATTTCTCATACAGATTGCATCTATCTTTTTGGTGAATTAGGTAGTGGAAAGACAACTTTTACAAGGAGTTTAATTCATCAATTACAGGAACAAAATAAAATTAATAAAACAGAAGTATTAAGCCCAACATTTAATTTGCTATACGAATATGAAATTAAATCATTTAAAATTATGCATTACGATTTGTATAGATTAGAAACTATTAAAGATATTGAACAATTAGGTATTTTTGAAAATTACGAAAATGTGATTACAATAATTGAATGGCCTGAAAAAATAAAAATAAATGCAGAGAATAGACTTGAAGTTACGTTTTTTTACGAAACTGATATAGAAAGTAGAAAGTTAAAATTTCAAGGCTTTGGAAAATGGAAAAATTTTAAATTAAATGAAATTTAAACTTAAAAAAATTAAAAGCGATGCATCCTTTAGGGAGTTTTTTAGATTTCACAAAGGAAAAAAAACTTCAATTATTGTCCTCGCTAAAAAAGAACGTTTTAAAAATCTTATAGTTTATTCAGCAATCAATAAATTTTTAAGAAAAAATCAAATTTATACTCCAAAATTAATTAGTCAGTATTTTAATGATGGAGTAATGGAGATTGAAGACTTAGGAAACAATACACTTCTTAATTATGTAAAAAAATCTAAAAATAAATTTTCTATATACAAAAAATGTATTGATGTAATATTAAAAATTCAAAAAATAAAATTACAAAAAAAAATTAAATTTGGTCCAAATAAATATTTTAATTTAAATAGTTATAATGCGGCAACCCTTCACAAAGAATCAGATTTATTTTTTGATTGGTATCTCCCAGGAGTTTTGGGTAAAAAAAATTCTCTTAAATATAAAAAAATTATAAAAAAAGAATTAAATAAATTATACAAAATGATTACTTTAAAAAATCAGTTTATTGTCCATAGAGATTTTCATGTATCTAATATTATTCCAGTTGATAACAAATTGGGAATTATAGATACCCAAGATGTAATTATTGGAAATCCTATGTATGATCTTGCATCTTTATTAGATGATGTAAGAGTTAAGGTTCCTCTTCAAATTAAAAAGAAAGCATTCCAATATTATCTAAAAAACTGTTCAATTAAAAAAAAACAAATTATTTTTTTAAAAAATGATTTTGATATTTTATCCATTCAGAGAAATTTAAAAATTTTAGGAATTTTTTATAGACTTTATAAAAGGGATAACAAACCAAAATATTTAAAATATTTACCTTACACATGGAATTTAATTGAATTTAGAATTAAAAATAAAATTTTTAAAAATTTAGATATATTACTAAAAAAAGCTTTTAATAAAAAAACAAGAAAAGTAAATAATTTTGAATGAAAATAAAAAAAGCAATAATTTTGGGAGCTGGTTTTGGAAAAAGAATGTATCCACTTACAAAAAAAATTCCTAAACCATTAGTAAAAATTAGGGGTGTAACGTTATTAGAAAATAGTATTAAATTTCTAGAATCATTAGGTATTAAACACATTGTAATTAATACGCACCACCTTCACAAAGATATTATTAAATTTGTAAAAAAAAGGAAATTTAAGTTAAAAGTTCGTATAGTTATAGAGAAGGGCAAAATCCTTGACACAGGTGGAGGAATTTTAAATGCATCGAAAAAATTCAAAAAACAAGTATTTTTTGTTTTAAATCCAGATACAATTTGGAGAAGAGGTTATAAAAAGGAATTTAGAAAACTTGAAAAATTCTATTTCAAAAATAAAAAACCGACAATGCTATTAGTATCTAAAAGTAAAAGTTACGATAAATCATTCAAAGGAGATTTTAATTTAAATTCTAAAAATCAAATTTTAAGAGAAAAAAATAACAAACTTATTTTTACAGGAGCTCAAATTATTTTAAGATCAGTTTTCAAAAAAAAGAAAATTATACCGTTTTCTATGAATAGAATTTGGGATGATTTGATAAAAACTAAAGAACTACTTGGTGTCACTAGTAAACAAAAATTTTTCCATATAAATAACTATAAAATTTATAAAAGACTTAATAAAAAAATTATTGATTAGATATTATTTCAGTTTTTCTTGTTTCATCTAAATATTTTGCATTTAAAAAGTTACCAGAACTATCAAAATCAATTATTAATGGATTCCCAGTTGGTATTTCTAGCAAATTAATTTTCGTATCAGATATATTAAAAATTTTTTTTCCTAGAGCCCTTATTGTGTTTCCGTGCGCTGAAATCATTACGTTCTTATTTTGTTGAAGATGTTTTTCAATATGCTTCTCGAAATAAGGAATAACACGATCATAAGTATCTTTCAAAGACTCAGTGTTAGGTATATTTTTAATATCTTTATATAAAGGATCTTTGTATGAGCTGTATTTAGAGTCTTTGTCTTGACTAGGCGGAGGAATATCCCAAGACCTTCTATATTTTTTAAACTGCTCTTCACCTAATTTTTTTTTTGTTTCAGATTTATTTAAACCTGTTAGAGACCCATAATGTCTTTCATTAAGTTCCCAAGCTTTTGTATACTTAATATCTTTTTCAAGAACTTTAAGCACTATCTCCAATGTGTTTATTGCCCTTTTGAGATAAGAGGTAAAACAGATATTAAAATTTAAATTTAACTCCTGTAATAATTTTCCAGATTTTTCTGCTTCTCGTATACCTTTTTCTGATAGATCGACGTCTACCCAGCCTGTAAAACGATTCTCTGCATTCCAAGTACTTTGTCCATGTCTAATTGCTATGAGTTTGCTCATTGAATATAATATATTTAATATATTAAATTATTAATATGAAGGGTATTAAATTCTTTTACATTACTTGTCCGAAAAAAAAAGAAGCGCATAAAATAGCTGCATTTCTCGTAAAAAATAAACTTGTTGCTTGTGCAAATATTATTCACAATGTCGATTCAGTGTTTAACTGGAAAGGTAAAGCGATTAAAGCAAAAGAAATTTTGATTGTCGGAAAAACTATGAACAAAAATGTTCAAAAAATTATTAAAATAGTAAAAAAATTACACAGTTATAAGGTTCCTTGTATTATTTTTTTTGATATTAAAAATGGAAATATGGATTTTCTAAAATGGATTATAAAATCAGTATAGTTCGTTATTTATATTATTTTTCTCTTTTAGGTTTATTAATTTTATACCTCTTCCCTGGAAGTTTGATTGGCTTTTTCTTTTATGGCGATTTTAGTAGACAACCCGATATGATTCCTAATCCACTAGGCACATCAATTAACCACGCTTTGGCTTTTTTTTACTTAACAATATTAGGCCTAATAAGTTTTTTTAATCAAAAAAATTTTACAAAAATCCTAATTTTTCTTATTTCTTTATCTTTATTTTTAGAATTATCACATTTAGTTGTTCCAAACAGATCTTTTCAGTCTCTAGATCTTTTTGCAAATTTACTTGGAACATCAATCGCTACTGCTATAATACTTTTATATAAAAAATTGAAATATGGAAAAATTTGACGAAAGAAAAAAATCTTTTGAGAAAAAGTTTGCTCATGATGAGGAATTAAAATTTAAAGTTGCTTCAAGAAGAAATAAATA
>MDTB01211687.1_pt1 | contig 14468 bp, 12 predicted proteins | sample 811161 | NCBI WGS metagenome assembly MDTB01 (sample SAMN05326650, study PRJNA326480) | marine metagenome | isolation source: seawater | place: Mediterranean Sea | collected 2009
AATCATCAGGCTAGCTACTAATAAATCTGCGGTAGTTCCCGGGTTAATTCCTTTTTTCTTATATTCATAATCTAGATTATTAAGCTCATTAGCAATATAATCCGGACTATTTTCCCTGTCTAGTATTTTTAACAAATCAGAGGCATTATTACTAGTCTTTTTTGCTATTTTATCACCAAATTTACGTGATATATGGGAATCTGGTATTCTGCTTAAAATTTCCATATATGTTAGGGATAAAGATATATCTAAAGGGTGCTTATTTCCAATATGAAATGATATTCTAGGAACTATAAAATCCAGAATATCAACAAAATTATGACTATATTGGTATGAGATTCGATCATAAGAAGAGGAATAATTCATAATATCTCTCAATTTCATACGAGGTAATGATTTAGTGTCAAATTTACCGCCCTTGCCCAGACCTCCTGGGTTAGTAATATTAATTGCTTCACAAATCTTAACTGTGTCATCCTCAGAAGACTCGTCTATAGTCAGAATAATTGCATCTTTCAAACCTGTTTGGTTATAATTAATTAAAGCATGAATTATAGGGGCACATAATAGAACTATGCCCAGGTTGGTATTAACCTTAGTTTCTTTTTTAGTCTCCATAATGGAATTTAATACGCGATCTCCCAAGCTTATGTCTTTATCAAATAATTGATTACTACTATTAACAGAGCTCAACATATAATCTTTTGCGCTAGTGTCTTTATGTGGAGAGTTAATATTGACATTTCCTGGTTTAATAATTTCTATATCTTTCTGACATGCAAATAAATAAGAATTTTTCAATAATGAAATATCAAATCTATCATTTAGCGGAGGATAATCTAAGCAACTAATCATGTAATTTATTTTTTAATGGAAGTCTTAATTATATCATTATCTCTAGAGATAAATATTTCAGTAATTTGATCAGAGATACTAGCATCAGTTATAGACTGCATGCCTTTCCAGGCTGGAATACTATTTAGTTCAATAACATAGTTTTTATTATTATGTTTGATTATATCAACTCCACAAAAAGGAATATCGATAATATTAGATGCCTCTATAGCAGTATTAATAATCTCATGATCAATTTTTACTGGGACACATTTTGCGCCCTTTGAAATATTATTTAAAAAATTGTCTCCATACCTCATCATAGTATGAAATATTTTTTTATATTTATTTTTAATAATAAGAACCCTATAATCATGCGAAGGTTCTGTTTCTAAAAACTCTTGTAAATAATATATATTGGAGGTGTTAGTAATCATATCAAAATCTAAAGGGGAAGTAATCTTTATGATATTATCACCTTGAGACCCAAACAGTGGTTTATAAATTAAAGAATGCTTAGCTAGTAACTTATTAATAGCTTTTTTACATTCATTTTTTCCATGGATAATCCATGTGTTAGGTGTAAGTATACCAGCATCTTTAAGTTTCAAAGACGTAAGAGATTTATCAACAGTCATCTCTATATTTTCAGCAGTATTCATGACATTAATATTTTTTAGTTGAAATGTTTTGAGTATATTAAGGTATGTTATGATTTCTTCTAGACTACCACCAGGTATATGACGAACAAAAACATCAGTTACATTTAAAGGTTCACCATTCTTTTGTAAGATTTGAGGTTCATTATTAATAATAGAAATAGATAAGTCTGATAGATTTTTGGTTATAACATCAATATTATATTTTTTGATAGACTGTATAAGTTGCTTATAATGCCAGCCTTTCTTATCAGTCAAAAGAAGAATTGTTCTCATTTATTAAAAGACTTATCAACTAAATCATTATTAACAGTCCCTTCTGTAAAGGTTTTTCCTGTCTTTAAGGTCGTTACAATTACTTTTGCAGGACTAAATAAAAGTTTATCAATTTTATAAAAATCATATTTATATTCTTTAAATATATCTGCAAATGGTTTTCCATAGTCTGATGATGTAGAACTTGGTAGTCTTTTAGCTAGTTCATAAGCTTCATCATCATCAACATCCACAAAAAGATGAACAACACCCCCATACAAGATAGCATCGTTAGTTCTGCCCATTCCTATTAAAAAATCCGGGGCTGGTGGAGGAACTGGAGCAGATCCGAAACCGTCAATAACTTTATTTAAAGGGAAACCAATTTCATGTAATTTATGCATCCCAACTTCAAGGACTCTGCCAACTACCTGAACACTACCAGATAAAGATTTAGTTGGTGTTAAGATTATTGTTAAGTTCTTTTCGCTTATGTCACAATCAGAAGTTATTTTGTCTATGATTTCTTGAGGAGGATTTCTATCAACCTCTAAAACAACAACAGTAGAATAAAATTTATCAGAATATTTAAGATCTTTAAATAAATCTTCTTTTAATGCTAAAGCTCGACATGGACCAGACCCTAAAGCGTTAAAATTATCTTCTTCTTTAACAAAAGATAAGTTCCAGCCAGCATACTGACTAGCTAAACAACTTAATACGGGATTAGTACTATGGACATGTATAGATAATGGCCAATTGGGTGTATTAGAATTCATAGATAATGAAACGCGTCCAAGACCACCCATGCATATTTCAGTAATTAGTCTCCCTGACTCCAAACAACCAGTATTATTGATTCCTGCGTCTATTATCTTTGCACCACCTTCAGACGTGCTTATGCCAAGATTTAATAATTCAGCATTTTCCACAAGTTTTTCAACTAGGGGTTTAACAGCCTTATTTATACTTATATTTTCGCTCATAATTAGATATCTATATCATAACAGCTAAAAAGATTGGTTGTAATTGAAATTTTTTGTTTTAGTTTTCTTAACAACAATCCTGAATTATTAGCATTTAAGTAAATTGATAATAATGGCTGGTCTTTTTCTACAATATCACCCATTTTAGGGGTATTGATAAATGCATTATCATTGGATAAATCATAATCATACTTGGTTTTTTCTTTAACAAATATATTTACAAATCCATATTTTTTATCTTTATTTATTTTTTTTATAGGAATAATATTGTATGGATTAATTTGATGATTTAACAAACTATTATTATAGATATCATTATATATCTTAAATGTTGAAGTTATTCTTGGATTGATATCTACTATAAAGATTTGTTTTTTATGAATCTTAAAATCTATACTATTGTAACCTTTCATCTCAAGTTTTCTTGATAATCTATCCATAGATCTTATAATTTTCTGTGAATCTTTTATATCATTGCACATGATGGCTCCCGCATGTATAAATGGATGTGCTTTATAATCTTTAAGTAAGAAAAGTTTGTTGAAACCAAGAAACATAAAATTTTCATCATTTATAAAAAAGGATGCTGAGTATGTATCTCCAGGTATATATTGTTCGGTATAATATTTCTCTTTATATTGAGTTTCAAATCGTATATTAAAACCACCATAACTATGTAACGGCTTTGATATGAGTCTAGTAGTAAGACTGTTTGCATTAGTATCACTAGGTAATCTTAAATCACTACCCTCAACCATGTCTTTTAGTGAGCATAAATCTCCAGACTTCCTAAGTAGATCTAAAGTATTACAGTTAATTATGAGATTAGCGTTTAATACTTCATAAATATTTTTTTTATCTTCTAGTCCTGAACCATAGATTAAATATATGTTTTGATGTTGAGTTGAAATATTTTTAATAAATGACTTTAAATATTTGATATTTGATACTTTGTTTAAATTTTTATGAGTATACTCATCAAATGCATACACATCATACCCCAAAGCTGCGGTTTTATCTTCTAAGTATGAAGTTTCACTACTGATAATAACAACAGCATTAGACATTAGACATCTTTTTGAGCAAACTCAAAAGCATGTTCAAAATGCAAGTATACCGGCTTATCGCAGTTGTACATCAACTTTAAACAATCATGTTGCGACTTGTATTTAATATTCCCAATAGCTAATGCACCTATTCCAAAACATCCAGATTTAGAATTCTTCATTGCGACAACATTATCCATAGCATCTATTCCTGATATACCTGCTGGAGGTACTGCATTGACATCAGCACATATCTTTAGATTGGCTGCATTAGAAACTAGAGTGTCATCCATTAGCTGAATTCCTGCCGCTCCTGTGTTAAATACAATATCAGCGTCTTTGAGAAACGATGATTTATCTGAATCTTGTGCACCCACAACAGACTTTGAGCCGTACTTGTCATTGCAAATATTAGCTGTTTTTTCTGCTTTTTCTATACTTCTTCCAACAAGCAAGACTTCATTTCCAGCTTTTGCGCTTATCACAGCTGATGCAACGCCTACTGGCCCAGTGCCTCCCAATATTACAACTTTTTTATTCTTAAAGTCTTCATTAAATTTATCTTGAAGAGCTTTTTCAGTTATCGCTACCATTCCAGCAGCTGTTGTAAATGCACCGCTAGGATCGGCAAAAACAGGCACTTCAAATGGTGGTACCATATGTTTTTTTGCTTCATCAAGCATATCCATCGCCATATGTGAATCCCTACCACCTATAAATATCCCTGTTCTTTTTAGAGCGGACGGAGACCTTGAAAAAATTGTATCTTGAACCAATGCCTGCATATCATCGATGTCTGCATTTACATATGGGATTACTGAGTCCCATCCAGCATCAAAAGCCATATTAGCATCAAACGGGCTTATATTTTTTTCTGGCGTGATCATATGTAGTAAAAAAGGTTTTTCCATTATTTTATCTCCATTAGTAGTTTACTTATATTTGATTTTGTATCCCGAATTACAAGGATTGGTTATTTTAAATGATATATCATTATACACATTAAATTTATTTTCTATAACACTTATAAGCTCTTTAGCATGTAATTTAGATTCTATAAATATGTATGACATCGGCCCCCATGAACTCTGTCCGATACCAATATTATCAAACCCGCTGATGTATTTCATGATTTTTGATATATTTGGACTCAAAAACATTCCATCTTGCTTATTTTTATAAAAAACCGAGGTCATTCTTTGAAATTCAGTAATATTTTTAGAAAAGTTACCAAAATCTTCATAAACTATAGATGGTAATATCCCTCTCAAGACAATATGAGATAACTCCGAGGAATGTTTACGAGAGGATTTAAGGCTTTTGCTAAAAAAATCTATTTCTTTTTCACCCGAAATACCTTTCAATTTTCTATCGTTTATTAAAATTATTTTCCAATCTTTGGGAAATTTGGTTCTGAACATTGTCTTGGGTAAGGTATCAATTTTCTTACAAGAGTCAACAACAAAACCTCCATTTTCAAATATACCTATACCTGTGCCTGATCTTTTCCCTCTTTTAAAGATTTCTGCGATTTTTTCAGTTTTAATATTCAAGTCTAAATAATTAAAAATGAGCTTACCCACACATAGCGCTAACTGTGATCCTGAACCTAATCCAATATGACTAGGGGGACTACTTATTGTCATTATAGTGAAATTAGAATCTATCTTATTCTCCTCTAGGTATTTTATAATAGGTTTAATATATTTCTTTGGAAGATTAGTTGAAAATGTTTTAGAGCTAGTTATTAATAACTTAGTTTGATACTCATCAATGGCTAAACCCATACTTCCAAAAGTATATCCATAGTCATCATCTAATCCATAAAAGCCAAGATGTAATCTAGATGGGGATGATATGACAGATTCTTTTATGTTTTTATTCATATTTTAATAGATTATATATTTTACGCTCTATATTTTATACCTTTTATCTACAAAGTAGCATAGTTATAATGTAGAATATATTCATATGGCTAATCAAAATAGTACCAAAAATTTAGTGTGTCCATTTTGCTCTCTTCACTGTGACGACATTCAAGTCAAAACAAATGGCAAAAAGTATAATGTGGTAGAAAATATCTCCTGTAGAAAAAAAATTGAATCATATAATATTAATAGACATAGCAATACTTATCCTTTAATGAAAAATAAAATCATTTCTTTATCAGATGCTATTAAAAAAATTAAAGATATTGTAAATAGTCATAAAGAGATTTTAATTTTAAATCATGGAATAGAATTATCAGGTCTAAGATCAATATTAAATTTTGCTTCTCAACATAATTCCATTATTGACCATATAAACTCTAAATATTTATTCCAAAATATTGGAGTTGTCCAAAGAACGGGATATATTGCAACATCATTAACAGAAACTAAAAATAGAGCTGACACTATCATCGTAATTGGTAATAAAATATTCGATAAATCACCTCGTTTAATCGATAAGGTGCTGCTCCCAAAACATAGTCTATGCTCAAATAAAAATAATAGAAATGTTATATTAATAGGAAACTTTCCTATTAAAATCCAAAAAGAAATCAAAAATAGATGCAAATTAACTAACATTAAAATTGATTTAGATTTAGTTCCTGATTTACTCAAAAATCTACAAAAAGAAAAAGGTAAAGCTATAAAAGGTGTTTCAGCTAATACAGAAATTAAACTTAAAAATATTATTTCTAAGTCAAAATATCTTGTTACAACATGGGCTGCCTCGGACTTTATGAAAAATAAAAAACCAGAAATAATTATTAATTCAATTTGTGGATATATTGTAAATTTGAATCAAACTCAGAGAGCTGCTTGCATGCCAATATCAGGATCTCTTGCAGATGTTACTTCATCACAAGCCATGACCTGGATGACGGGTTTTCCTTCTAGAATAAAACATGTCTCTAATAGTTTTAAACATGATAGAGAATCTTATGATAGTGAGAATCTTATAAGTAAAAAAAATGTTGACCTAGTTTTACATATTTCTACGATTTCTCCTGATAAAATAGAGATAAATAAAAAAATTAAAAATATTGTGATTGGTCATCCAAATTCTACCTTTACAAATCAGCCTGATATATTTATTCCTGTTGGCATACCTGGAATAGACTATGAGGGAATTATGTTTAGAACAGATAATGTTGTATCTGTAGCATTGAAAGATATCAGGAATATAAGTTTACCAAATTCACAAAGTATACTAGATAAATTAGCTTAGGAAAATATTTTGATTACTCATTTAAAATCCGGACACGTATACGATCCTCAAAATAAAATTTTTAATATAAAAAAAGATATATATATTGAAGATGGTAAAATTATTGATAAAAAGAGTATTCGTTCAAGAATAGATAAAGTTATTAATTGTGCTGATAAAATAGTTATGCCTGGAGCGATAGACTTACATACTCATATTGGAGGGGGTAAAGTCAATATCGCAAGATTGATGTTAGAAGAATTTCATAACGAAGCAGATGGTAATTATGACTCATCATCAATCATAGCACCATCAACTATAAAAACTGGTTTAAAGTATATTGAAATGGGTTATACGAGCTGCTTTGAACCTGCTTTATTGCCGATTAATGCTAGACAGGCGCATGCTGAAATGGCAGACATACCTTTTATTGACAAAGGTGGATATGCACTGCTTGGAAATGATGATTTTTTCTTAAGTCTACTAAAAAATAAAGCTAGTCAATCAATGATAAATGACTATGTGGCATTTATTTTAAAGGCTACCCAGTCCCTAGGTATCAAAGTGGTCAACCCAGGCGGTATTAATGCTTTTAAGTTCAATCAACGAGCTTTAAATGTAGATGAGAAATCTAAATATTATGATATCACGCCTAGAGAGATTGTTTCTAAACTAACAAGAGCAATTTATGATTTGGGGGTACCTCATCCTCTACATGTACATTGTAGCAACCTTGGCATCCCAGGAAATTTTTTGTCAACAATAGAAACAATTAAAGCAGCTAATGGCTTGCCTATCCATTTAACTCATATTCAATTTCAAAGTTATGGTAACAATGGGGATAGAGGGTTTTCCTCCGCAGCTGTAGAAATCTCAAATTACTTGAACAAAATTGAAAATTTAACATGCGATGTAGGACAGATAATGTTTGGTCAAACGGTAACCATGTCCGGAGATAGTATGTCTCAACATAAAAATCACAAACACGCTCACCCAAAAAAATGGATGTGTATGGATATAGAATGCGACGCGGGTTGTGGAGTGGTTCCGTTTAAATATCAAGATCAAAGTTTTGTTAATGCATTGCAATGGGCAATAGGCCTTGAAATATTTTTATTGGCTGAAGATCCATGGAAAGTTTTTCTAACTACAGATCATCCTAATGGTGCACCATTTACCTCATATCCGCATTTAATAAAATTATTAATGGATAGATCTTTCCGAAATGATATTTTAAATCAATTACCAGAAGGAATATTAGAACATACTATTCTTCATACTTTAAAGAGAGAATATACCTTGAATGAAATTTCTATAATGACAAGAGCTGCTCCAGCGCAAATTTTAGGGTTAAAGAAAAAAGGAAATTTATCTATTGGTTCAGATGCTGATATAACAGTATATGATAAAAGAAAAAAAGATATTGAAGATATGTTCGCTCATCCTTGTTATGTTTTAAAAGATGGGCATGTTGTTGTTGAAAATGGCAGAATTAAAAAATATACATGGGGGAAAACTCATACAGTTAAGCCTGAATATGATAAATCAATCGAAAAAACTCTCGGGAAATTTTTTGATAAATACCATACTATGAATTTAGATAACTATATTATAAAAGATGATGAAATGACAAGATTGGTTGGAAACCCAATATATGTAAATGATTGTAAAACAAAAAGAAAACAATGATATATAAGGGCATTAAAATAGAGAATACGTTTGCTGAAGCCTTCAATATGACAGCGTCACGTATAATAGTAACTGCTGATAATGCTAAATGGGCTAAACATGCCTGTGATTCATTCACAGGCTTTGCAACATCTGTAATAGCATGCGGAGTGGAAGCAGGAATCGAAACGGTGTTGAAACAATCAGAAACACCCGATAATAGACCAGGCTACTCCATATTAGTTTTTTCTATGTCAAGATCTCAACTAGAGAAGCAACTAGAAACTAGAGTGGGTCAATGTATATTAACCTGTCCTACAACAGCAGTATTTTCTGGCATGAGTGGAGAGGACATGATTCCATTAGGAAAAAATTTACGCTATTTTGGTGATGGTTATCAAATTTCAAAAAAAATACTTAATAAGAGATTTTGGCGTGTGCCTGTGATGGATGGTGAATTCTTATGCGAAGAATCAACAGCTAGAGTGCCCGCAATAGGCGGAGGGAATTTTCTAGTTCTAAGTAAAAATAGAGAATCATGTTTAAAAGCATGTGAGATTGCAGTAAATGAGATTAAAAATCATCCAAATATTATTACTCCTTTCCCGGGTGGAGTTGTTAGATCTGGATCAAAAGTAGGTTCTAAATATAAAGCTCTAATAGCTTCTACTAACGATGCATTTTGTCCAACTTTAAAAAGTATTACCAAAAGTGATTTACCCAAAAGTGTTAGTTGTGTGATGGAGATAGTCATAAACGGACTTACCTCTGATGATATTAGTGCTGCTATATGCAAAAGTATCAAAGCTATTTCTCAATCTAAAATTAAAAAAGATATAATTGCTATTTCTGCGGGCAATTATGGTGGGAAATTAGGTCAACATCATTTTCACTTAAGAAAAATAATGAAATGAAACCATTAACACTAAAACTAAAACAAAAAATCACTTATAGAATTGATATGTCATTTTTATCTGATGCATATAAATACAAATCTATTAAACATTTTACGTCTAAGAAAATTATCTATGGAAATCAAGAATTTAAGATATCTGAATTATTCTCTGTTACAGGAAATCAGCTCAATAATATTGTTATAAAATCTGCTATACCTTTAATGGATAATATCGGTTGTAAACAACAAGGCATTAGCATGAATGTATATGGAAATATTGGTTATTCTTTTGGAAAACAAATGGTGTCTGGATCGCTCGTATTACATGGGAATGCTTTAGATTATGCCGCATCTGGTATGAAAGGAGGTAAAATCTTCATATATGGTAATGCTGGTGATTATTTTGGTGCTAAACCTAATGCAGGAAATGAAGGTATTTTAGATGGCTTTATATATGTGAAGGGCAATGTAGGTAATGATTCATTTCAACGTGTTCGAAGAGGCAATATTATCATAGATGGCAATATAGGGAATGACGCTTGTCGTGAAATGATATCGGGAAGCATTCTAATAAGAGGTAGTATTGGCAACTCTTTTGGTATTGACATTAAACGTGGAAGTATATTTATTAAAGATAGAAAATTGACTAGAGATTATACTCAGTCAAATGATGCAGAATATAATTTTATTAAATTTTACTTAACTCAATTGAAAAGTATTCTTAAAAAGAAAATATTTTTAGAAAAAAAGAAGCTGAAAAGATATTATGGAAATAAGGATAAAAATAATTTATCAGAAATATTTTTATTCACCGCTTAATGTTTTACTTGAAATGATCATTCACGATTTTTGTAAAGAACATTTCCATCCGTTCAGAAGAAAAATCACGTTTACCCACTGCTCTATATAACATTTCACCTTTAGGACTTATTAAAAAGGTTGTCGGCAAACCAGGAACACCCCAATCGTATTCCATATCCATATCAATAAGTATTGGGAAAGTGACAGGACTAATTTTCAAATAATTAGTTATATTCTCAGGGCCTGGTCCTACATGAATGCCTATGACTGTAAATTTATCATTATCCATTCTTTTATGGATAGCTTCCAATGTAGGCATTTCAGCTTTGCATGGGTTACACCAAGTTGCCCAAAAATTTACTAACAAAAACCTACCCTCTAAACTCTCCAAAGTATGCATTTTTTCATCCATTCCCACCAAATTGAAATTTGGTGCAGGTTTATGACTTGGCATAGGATCCATAAGAAACTTTGCTGAATTAGTATTAACTGGCAGAATAAAAAATATAAATAATAGAATAGATGATAATATATTTTTCATAATCTATTAATATTTAGGTTTGTTTTCATGGAACCAGTTTGGATCATTTAGAGATATATCACCTATTGGAGCTGCTTTAGCATCTAATATTAGTTGATTAATATTTGAACCTGTTAGTGTTTTTAGAAACTCAACTACCTGATCGACTTCAGTTTCACTTAAATTTAATGGAAACATTAGTGGGCTTAAGTTTTCATTTTTCATTTTACCTACGGCCGTTACTCCACCTTTATTATAAAATTCAACTACATCCTTAAGAGTAGCCAGCGAACCATTATGCATATAAGGTGCTGTAATTTCAGCATTTCTCAATGATGGAGTTCTAAACTTCCAACGATCATTCGGATCTTGGGTTACGGTGTAAAGTCCTAAATCATTCGGTGATATTTCATCTTTAAATGCAGAGTTGTCCCTATAAGACGATGTATCAACATCTATAATTAAACCTGGAGCCAGTATTACTTTTTTCTTAGGTGGCTCTACATACATTGAAGCTGTGAATCCAATGCCAGTATTATGAAGTTTTTCATCTGTAAATAAAGAGTAATCCTCGCCTATTGTATGGCAAGTAGTACAGGTGCCTTTACCAGTAAATATTTCAAACCCTTTTTTTGCATCATTAGAAATCGCATTACGTTCACCACCATAATACCATTTGTCAAAATCAGAGTTACCGCTTAATAAGGCATATTGATATGCCGAAAAAGCTCTGCTGATAGTTTCTATCGAAGGCCCCGCACCATAAGCTTGTTCGAATAAATTGTTATAGTCTGGAATACTTTTTATTTTATTAATTAGATAACCAGGCGCAGGATTTGCCATCTCATTATGAGCAAGCAACGGACCCCAAACTTGATTCTCCAACGTATGTTCTCGGCCATCATGAAATAGCCTTGATAAAAAAGCCGCATTAAGTATAGTTGGTGCATTTCTTGGAACAGATCTACCTTCAGTGCCAACAGCAGTAGCTAACTCATTATGTGCAAAACCCATTTCTGGTACATGACATATAGCACAGGAAATAGTATCTGTATGGGATAACCTGCGATCATAGAACATTTTTCTACCAAGTGCTATTTTTTCCCTAGTTAAATTTGTACCTTCTTGAGGACGAAGTTTTGGCAAACCAAGATGTTGTTCGTTTGCAATTGCATATAAATCAGCAGCTATTCCTTCACGTTTTAATTCTTCAGTTTTCGTAACATATTCATTTGTTGTATAACCTTCTTTATTATCACCAGGTCTTGCTAATGATGAACCTGGGGCTACAACATTTTCAGAAGACGCTACTACTACTGTTCCATTTTTTGATTCAGGATGAAGTAAGGTTTTAATATCATTAATTAAAACATCTGAGTGGAGATAAGAGACGCTATAGATATTGCGGATTGACTTATTCTTGTCTATTAGAAAAACTCTCAAGATATGTGAGATTGAACCGATATAGTTACCATCTTCATCATAGTCTTTAATAATTCTTTGGCTATAATTATCTAGTATTGGATCTAGATCCTTTAAAGAATTTGTGGTTAGAAATTTCCAGTCTACAATTCCGCTGTCTGTACCATCGCCATAAAGTTTCATAACATCCGGTGAATCATTTTCAGGGTCAAAACTTAAACTAATCATACTGACCTGTTTACCTGTTTCAGGGTCTTTATCTAATATGTTTTTAATTTTATGAAAAACTGCTGTTGCTAGAGGACATCCGTTAACATCAGTACAGGTGCTGTACATAAAATTAAGTAATACTATCTTATCGTCAAATATCTCATGTAACTGCTTGGATTCACCGTCTACGTCAAGCACCGACCCATTTTCAGCAGCTTTATAACTCGCCAGAGTATATGAACCTGGGTTAGGGGCTTCAAAGGACAATTGGTTCCATCCGGGGGCTAGTACACTATTTGAGTATGTAGCTTCCTGTGCAATTGATTGATTTATGAATACTACCAGAAGTAGTAATAAAGCCTTACATTTCTCCATATGTAATCATACCATACATGTTAATTATGTACATTTTAGAGAGATTTTCTCAAAAAATAAAGTCCATAAAACATAGGGTATTCATAGAAAAGGCCGCTTACCTAGGTAAGCGGCCTAAACGTTACAGCCATTTTACGTTATTTACCACCAATGAGGGTGTTATATAACTATGACAAATTATTACTGATTAAGTTCTGCCAAATCTTTATTATTTGGTGACTTAGAGTATAACGAATATGCTCCAAATCTCATTTGATGAGGCATACCTAGTTTCTCTGCAGCAAAGTCAATTGTGAATTGATGATTTAGATCATTTCCTTCTTGAGTGAATGCTTTAAAGAACTGAGGAATTCCTTCACCATCAGGAACTTCAGCTTTATCCCAGTTAGCTAATAGAGATGAAGTAAAGTAAATACGTTTTCCATCCCAACTTTGAGATAGCATGTTTACTTGGTCTCCAATTTTATGAGCTTTAACTTCCACAGCGTTATGTGGATTAGAGATATCAAATACTCTTGTCATTCCATCATTCCAAGTATTTACCCAAAGATGTTTGTCATCAGCTGTGATTGAAATATCAACAGGTAGTGGAATTTTAGATGGATCACCAATAGTACCTACAGACTCAGCGTGCCAGTCATTATCTTTTTCATAGATTAACCAGATTTGAGATGTAAGTGCTGTTGTTGTGAAACAATAGTTATTTGATGAGCCCCAAGCACAACGTATTTCTAACGGTGCTCCTGGAACGTCGAAAATTTTTCTTGGTTTACGTGAATGTAAATCCCATACTACGACTGTGTTACCAAAACGTTGCATAGCTTCACTATCACCCATTAATTTACCAAGATTCATCATGTAATTATTCCATCCTGTAAATGAAGATGTAATCATTGCATTTCTTCTAGGTAATGCACGTACGTCATAACCATAACCATCTGCAATTTGTCCTGTTTTAACAGCACCATTTAAGTTTGCATCTGTTGGCATGTCGTATGTAGCCACATATGTACCATCATTTGTATATTCTACAAGTGCTGTTCTACCACCAAAGTCTTGGTTGTTAGAAAGTCCAGAAATCATCATTCTTCCTGGAAGTGCATATGTTGTGTGAGGTCCTACAATTCCACCACTAGCTTTAGTAAAGTCAGTTATAACTTTATGAAGTTTAGGTTTTGATGGGTTTGAGTGGACATCAAAAATAAATATTTTACCGGTATCTAATGTTGCAGCCCATAAATAATGCCTATCATCTGTAAATCCAGAATGATGAGCTTCATTACGACCACCAACAGAAGTATGTCCTATTACATTGCCATAGTGTGGCGAAGCAGGGTTAACAGCAACTGTTACCAGTTTATCTTGTTCATCCCCTACACCGACTTGTCCTAGAGTCCATACATAGACATAATCTTCTTGGCCAACAATCTTAGCCATGTATGGTGACATGCATGTCTCATCTGAGAATACATGCGATGGGACTAGCACTAGAGCAAGAAAGCTTGACATCAACATACCGTATACGGTTGACATAAGTTTTCTTATTTTCATATTTGCGCGCTCCTATTTGTTTCGCTTAATTAAGAGGGTTATTGATCCTCA